>Ga0209542_10020620_pt1 | contig 10421 bp, 8 predicted proteins | sample RifCSPhighO2_01_FD_184028 | JGI IMG/M metagenome (GOLD analysis project Ga0209542, IMG submission 184028) | Soil microbial communities from Rifle, Colorado - Rifle CSP2_plank highO2_0.1 (SPAdes) (version 2) | ecosystem: Environmental > Terrestrial > Deep subsurface > Rock core/Sediment ...
GCGACACCCTATCCAGGGACCTACCTCCATGAGTACGCAAAGGCGAATGATATCATCATGGACGCGGACTGGGACCACTATGACCACATTCTCACGAGCCCGGTGGTCCAGCTTTCCCAATTCACCAACGAGGACCTCACCAGAATCAAGAAGGAGATGGAGCTTAAGATTAACGATGAGCAGGAGACTGCGCGAGACATCACAAGATTGCTCTTTGATACCCAATTTCTTCGTCTCATGCTCCGTTCAGTCCTGCGTAATCCCACGATGCCTTTTAGGATGATGAGACTCGCTGGAAGAGCTATCTGGAAGAAAAGCTATGGATTCCGGGTCTCCAACCCACTTACCAAGGCTTAGGATCTCTTACTTAAAAATAATAGTGCAAAGAGGGAGGCACATAAAGTCAGAAGCATAAGGACTAAACCCATAAAAAAGAGGGGGGGAGCATACTTGAAACGCATAGTCCCTTCCTGAGCGGGGACCGCAGTCACCATGCCATTTGCGCGCAAGAGTTGTACTCGTGTACCCCCTATGGAAGCGGTCCATTCAGGAAACATGAAGAATTTCTCGCTGAGGACGAGGAACCCCCTCCTCCGAGGAACATCCACCTCAAGGGAGTTTGGATTCTCCCTTCTGACTGCGAGTCCCCCCGGGCGGGTGCTGTTGGACTGCAGCAAGCCAGTGAAGTCATCATCGGTTACCGAACCGCTCCCGTTGAAGATGTTGGGCACTAGCATCCCCCCGGCATCGGAATAACTGCGAAGCGCCGCCAAATCCTCATCTCTCGGTTTCTGCACGAGCAGTACCGCGTCAAAGTCCGGGAGATTCTCGGGGACTCGTGCACTGTCATCCTGCCGCATAACGATTGCCGTGCCGCGGGGATCGAACGTGGGGTGAAGCATCAAAGCGTACACCGCATTCTTTGCCGCGGGGTAGTCTCCCACTACCAGAATTCCCCGAGGTGCAATGTATGCGCGGGGGAGGAACCGTTCATTCTCGTAGAGATAGGGCCCATCGAAGTGAGAAGCAATATCCGGATAGCCACAGGCGGTGCATGGTTCGAATTCCTGCAAGAGCCTGAGTCCATCCACCTCGATGGGCTCCGAACTGGTTATGAATCTCGTGTTGAGGATTCCCCAGAAGACCGAGGGGTTCCTGAATGCTATGCTAAGGTACTCGTTCATGTATTCAGGCATCCATATTGAAGAATCCTGGCCGAAGAGGACTTCAATCTCGTAGGGCATCGTCGTGGGGGTTATCGCCCAGTCGATTCCCCTCACCTGGTATGCATGGATTCTGAAGAACCCCGGCTGCCGACGAATGTACTGTATGATCTCGTTCTGTTCGAGTTGTCCAAAGAAGTCAACCATCCCCCCCTGCCCGGTATTGTTCAGCCAAGGAGCGCCTCTGGGTGAGAATGAGGCTGTTGACTGGCCCCAAAGAGTGAGTTCCGCCAAAACAGCCATCGTGAGGAAAATCGCGAGAGACCGGGCGAATCGCCCTCCCCTAATCGCCTCAAGAGTCTTGTATCCGTATGACGCAAGCACCGCAAGACAGAACAAGGATATAGGGAGAACCCTGCCCGGGTAGCGAAGGTATCCCACGAGGGGGGCATGGTCCCACATGAAAAAATAGAATGCGCCCCAGCTCGCGTAAAGCGCTGAGAGCACCAATCCAACGGCACTTCCGAGCGCGACTCGCTTTCTGAGGATGTGTGGCAGCGCCAGAGCCGCCAGAATCCCCACAACTAGGCCTATCTCACCAACCTCCTCATCGCTATATGGGCCAACGGGATGGTCGTATGTCCCCAAACGCTCCCAGCCAGAACGAATGAGAAAGCGGAAGAGTGCGGGCCATTTGAACCCCCCCTCTAAGATGGTATGAATGTCCGAGCGTGGCCACGAAGAGTCCCTGTTGGTGTACTTGGCAAACGAGAGCGAGGGAAGGATTTTCACCGCTGTAACCCCCCCCAGGACGATAGTCGCGATGAGACCCACTATCAGTAGGTTCTTCCAGGTGGAGGCGTCGCGCTTTGTGAGTATAGTGATGAGCGTGAATGGAAGAAATACGAAGTAGCCGAAGTAGATGAGATTCTCTGGACTCCCCGCGTGAAAGGCGATTCCGAGCGAGAGTCCAAGAAGGATTGCATGCCTAATTCGAATCCGGGTTGATTCAGCCTGGAACACTTTCACGAGGAAGAGCATCACCAGAGGAAGCCACGCATACGGCCACGTGAGAAAACTGTATATGATGGACTTCTGCACGGAATAACCAGAAAGCGCGTATCCAAGTGCACCCACAAAGGCAGCGCCACGGGACTGCTGGAGATGGAAAAGGAAGGTGTACATTGTCAGTCCGGAGACGGTCACCGCCAGGACTGTAGTGGCGTTGATGGCCCCCGGAATCGGAAGCAGGAGGGAGGTGAGCGTGGACATCGAGAACATCATCCGGTCTGGAAGGGCGTACATCGGATACCCAGACCATTGATAAGGGCTCCAGAGGGGGAGTGTATGATACATCAAAAGGGAAAATTTCTTCAGGGCAATGTCCGCAAGTGTGCTGGTGAGAATTGCGCCATCGTATGTGGTCACGTATTTCAGGCTGATGAACTGGCGGAAGTGGAAAAGCACCGCAGAAACGAGAAGCGCGATCCAGGGGAGGTGCAGGTTTAATCCCTGGAAGGGGGAACTCGCAACTAACCGTCTTAGAAAGGGAGTTGCCACACAGACCAGAATCACAGCGGAGGCAGCCAGTGACAACCGGATGACTGGTGGAACCGTCGGATAATCGGAATTCAGGTAGAAAAACAAGAGGAGCGCGGGGGGGAGGGCAGGTAGGTGCCTCCACGCTATCCCGGACACTTCCGTCAAGGACAACTCCCCCATTCCCCCCAATGTGCGGTAGCGACCACCCTGATTGAACCCCGTGCTAGGCTTTTGCGTTTTTGCTTTTAAATAGGTGGAGTGAACCCCTTTTTTCTGGACACTAAGTTAGCGAATATTTAACACCTCCGCTTCCAGCTCGTTTGGTGGCCGGTAGCCTATGCTTGAATGGAGGCGCTTGGCGTTGTACCCCAACTTTGACAGATAGCGAGAAATAAAGGTTCTCAGTTTGGTCTGGTTTGCAATGACACAAACCCAACTGAGAACCGACGTGATGAAGCCAAACGAGAATATATCTTTTCCTATCGGCACGACGCTTGCCATGCAGAAGTACAGCTCGAAGCTGGACTTCAAGGACATCTTTGGACACTTCAAGCGGCGCGGCATCCCCCTTGCGCCCCTGGCCGAGGCGCTGCTGACCTATCGCCTGACTGAGAACCGGAGCACCACGCACGCGAGCGACTGGATTAACCGGCCGGAGGTGCTGTCCCAGTTCCGCATCAAGGGATTCGAGGAGAGGACGCTCTTCCGCGTCCTCGAGATTCTCGGCGCGAACTATGAGGAGATTCTCTTCCTCATCAGGAAGAAGCTGTTCTCCCTCTACGACTTCCCGCACACCAATGCCAATCTGGACTGGACGAGTTTCATTCTATGGGGAAAGCAGGCGAAACTGGGGGCGTTTGGCTACAGCAGGGACCATCGGCCGGACAAGAAGCAGATTACCGTCGGCGTGGCGGAGCTCAGCGGTCCGGTCAACATCCCCATCGGGATGACCATCATGCCTGGCAACACGAACGACCAGACCCACTTCCTGAAGACCTTCAACCAGGTCAAGCCCTGCCTCAGGCAGGGCTCCCTCCTGACATTCGACAAGGGCGGCCAGAGCAAGAGCAACCTGGATGCAATCCTCGCGAGCAAGATGAAGTACCTGTCTGCCAAGAAGCTCAACCTCAGCGATGAGAAATGGATCAAGCGCTTCAGCAGGAAAAAGGCTGAACTGGTCGACCAGGAACAAGGCGTATACGGCCTGAAGAGGGTGTATCCGAGCAGGACAGACTACCTCTATTTCTCCGAGAAGCTCAAGGGGGAGCAGATTGAGATGAAGCTCCGCAGGGCAGAGCAGAAGTTCATGGAAGCAAAGGAGATCCAGCAGTCCATCGAGAAGCACCGGAACCTGCCGAAGCGCTTCCGCATCAATAACCCGCTTGTCGATGTGGTCTATCGCTACCAGACGAAGCTCCCGGGAATGACAGAAGAGGAGGCCCGCGCCATCGTGCGGGCCGCAGAGATTCAACGGCAGGGAGGGTTTTTTCTGTCTCATCTCAAGCGAGAATCTGACACTTGCGGAGGCGCTCGAGACCTACCGCATGAAAGACTCCATCGAGAAGGTCTTCCAGTCCATGAAGAATGACATCAACATCAGCCCGCTGAGGGTATGGTCGACAAACTCCATCAACGGCGCAATCCTTGTCGGCTTCCTTGCGCAGATGATCATCTCCCTCATGAGGTACGATTACCAGGGAATCAAGCACACCTCGCCGAAATCCATCAAAATCAGCCTATCCAATTTGACAGTAACCGTGGAAAGGCTCCCGAGGAACGCGGAAAGGCTCATCTATTCGAACTTTGAGCCCATCAATGGGCTCATTCTGGCCCAGAATATGGCCAAAACCTGACTGTCAGGGGCCAAAAAGGCCCCTCAGCGGCCAACTGTCAAACTGCATTTCCCATCAGAAATAGTCGGCAACAGGAATCAAACTGTCAAAGTTGGGATGAAACTCTCCGCGAACGCGTTCTCCCGCGGATTCCCCCCTAGTGGCGTAATTAATACGTACACCTTATTTCTCCCTAACTGTCAAGGTTGGGTTTCATGCTGCCCCCAACGGATTGGAAATCCGATTTCCATATCCCCCCTTGAGGATGGCCCTCTTAACAAGCTTGGCCATCCTAAAGGGCATACCCGGGTTATGCCACGCTATACGCAGGAGTCTCAGTACAAACGCCTTGTCCCATACCAATCTCAATACATCTCTGATTACTTTGCTTTCTTTGCTTATCAGGAGTTCCATTTCTGCCTTTAGGGCAGGCAATTCCTCTGGTTCAAATTCACTTAATTTTACGACAGGAGCATTCTGGAGATGATTGTATTTATCCCAATCGGGATCCATCAAAATATCATTTGCTTTGGCGTATTCATAAAGGTAAGTTCCGGGGTACGGCGTTGCGATTCCAATGTTGTAGAAAGTAGGTCGGATTTTCTTCACGAGTTCGATAGTTGCGGTTATGGTTTCGCTCGTTTCTCCAACATTCCCCACCATCAGATAAGAATGAGTCAATAGGCCAACTTCTTTGCAATGTCTAAAAGTTTCTTTGGCCATCTCCACGGTTGCAGCTTTGTTTACACTATCGAGGATTTTCTGGCTTCCACTCTCCACCCCAAATTGCACCAGAAAGCATCCCGCCTTTTTCATCCATTCCAGAACGTCCCGCCTCAGTCCAACCCTGGTCTGGCATCTCCAGAGTATTGGAATCCGCCTTTGTATTATTTCCTTGCACATTTCAACAACCCTATCCTGATGGAATGCAAATGTATCATCAGCAAATAAGAGAAAGTCCAGCTTGAAGTGATTTACGACATATTCAATCTCATCCACGGCCCGCTTAGGGGAGGTAAACCGTACCTTCTTGCCGAACAGGCTAATCAACATGGGTTGACAGTATGTACATCGATACGGGCATCCTCGACTGGTCGAGATTGAGAGGGATCTGAAACCTTGAATGGTAAAGTACTGCTCAAGTGGGAGGGAAAGGTAATCTGCGATAGGGAGCCTATCTAACTCCTCCCATTCATCTACCGGGAGGTTAACATAATTTTTTCCAGCAAATCTGTATATCACCCCCTTGACTTGTGATAGTTGCGCCGGCCAGTCGGGATAGCATAGTGCCTCAAGCACCTGAGAAATCTTGACCTCTCCGATTGTGACAGCATCTAAATCCAGTTCATCAAAAATCGCCTCCTTGCGGGTTGTTGGGTGAGCGCCCCCGCCGATTATAAAAGAATTTGGGTCCTTGGTCCGAATCAGGCCCACGATTTGCCTCGCTCTGTTCACGAGCGGCGTAGTGATTGTAATTAGATAGATTCCTTTGGTTACCTCCAGTTGATTAAGCCGCGAAAGGTCCTCATCGAAGGTCATATCCAAAATCGTTGAATGATTCCCAGTCTGTTTGATTATAGCTGACAGGAGAGCCAAACCCACTGGGGGGACAAGTGAAGCATTTTGACTCGCCTCTGCGGGATTGATGATAATAACTTGTCTCCGTTGGTCTAATCTCACGGGAATCCGAGGCCTGACTTCTCCTTTCATCAGTGGGATGGTATCCATGGGCTAGATTATACTGGAGTGAACCCCTCTTTTTGTACAGCAGGTTAGCGAATATTTAACACCTCCGCTTCCACGGTACTGTTACATTATCGGGATACAAGCCTCTTTGAGCTTGAATAATCCGGAGTCCTTCAGGGCCCGGTTCCACTTTCTCGATGATGAAAACTCTCGACACAGCTGACATCCCCTACTGTATCGTACCATCTCCCGTTAAGTAAACAGTATCTCGAGAGACTTTCACCGGAGCCTATGTGGGGAGCAGTTTCAGTTTGACCGCACCCCAGACGATGCTCTGGTACGCCTCGCAAGGTGTCCAGCACACCGGACATCTGCTCTTCGAAATCATGTCTCTCGCCTTCGCGAATTGCTCTGTGTTCCAGTTCCCCTGTACGCTGAAGCCCGTATCTCGCATATTCATCAGCTTGTGGCCCCACATGAGGCAGGGCGTGACATCTCCTTTTGGTCCGAGAGCGAGAGAAGACCGCAGAGACTCGCAGGGGACAATCATCTTCCCGGGGTTTCGCAGGAATTCAGGCACTTTTCGTAGATACTGCCTCTGGATGAGCGATATGGGTCTGGTGCGTGGAAGATGCTTGCTGAAGAGGTTTGCAATCTTTTCGAACTCTTCGACATGGGCACGAGGCGTGATGGCCGTGTCATTCTCGTTCTGATACAAGTAGGCATCGTGAGCGACGGTGACGGCAACATAGTGGCCTTCCTCGAGTAGCTTTTGGAAGAATGGCCGCATCGAAAGGATATTGCCGGAAGAAACGGTGCTCTCGATTCCCACGCGAAAGTACTTGTCGTCCTTCACGCGCTCGCGCACCTTGGTATACGTGTCCCAGGTCCGCTTGAATGAACCCTTGATACCACGCATGACATCATGGACAGGCTCTGGCCCATCGATGCTGAAGGTCATGAGGATGTCCGGATGTTCCTGACGCGTGAGTTTGTCCACAACATCAAGGGTCCTGTTCTGGATGAGTCCGCTGGTGGGTATCGTGATAAGCGCAAGTCGCGGCACGTGCTCGATAGCGGCGCTGATTATGTCCCCAAAGTCCGTTCTGAAGAAAGGTTCCCCCCCGGTGAGGCTTATCCATGCGATGGTGTCCGGAAGCTTCTTGAACACGTTGATTATTTCGTTAATAGTGAGCTCATCGTCCACCATCTTTTTGTTGTCTTGGTAGACCTTCCAGATGTTGCACGTCGTGCACCTGCTGTTGCAGGCGCCCGTCACCTGGAAATTCAGCTTATAGGGCGTCCCCCTGATCTTGCTGAGGCAGAAGGCGGAGAAAAGCCGGATGGAGTTCTTGAAGGTCAATGGGTGAACCTCCGGTTGTTCAGAATCCCGAATGCGTCTGGAAAGGTTTCCGACAGGCAACGCAACCCATAGGCCCAACCCCTGTACCCATTATGCACTCTGAGTCCCCTTCCTTGCCGCGACCAGATAGAGCCCCCCGAGAGGCAGCCGCTTTAAAAGTCTTTCCATGGGGAGGAGGAATGAGAGTGCCTGCGGGAAGAACACCATGAATTCCATTTCGGCGACCGCCCACCCCGTTGCGCGCAGTATGTCGGCGCACTCAGAAGGCTTGAGCGTCGTGGGGAAGACGCCATGTCCGTAGCCATCGAGGTTGACCGCTTTGTCAATCTCGATTGTGTTCACCACATGCCGGGTCACCGGATTGTACGGGTTCAGTTCGGTGATAACAAGGAGGCCGCCGTCCCTCACGACCCTCCGCGACTCCAAAAGCATGCTGAGCAGTGTCCGCCTCGATTCTACATGGTGCAGCACGTTGAAGAAAACCGCAGTATCGAATGAGTTGTCCTCGTAGTTCAGGTGAGTGGAGTCCGCCACCTCAAAAGTGCAATTGGGGAGTTTTCGTTTTCTGGCGGACGCAATCATGCCCCTCGCGTAATCCACCCCGTGCACTTCTCTGAAATGCGGTGAAAGCCACACCGCCGTCTCGCCAGTGCCGCAGCCGATGTCAAGGCAGGTGAGTTGGTTCAGGTCCCCCATGTGCTGTTCGACTATCCCCATGAATCGGTGGGACTTCACTTTGACAAAATAAGGGTGGTCCCGAACAGCCTTGGCCTCGTACTCTTCGCCCAGCGTGCTGTCTGTGGAGGTGAACCAGTCCTTTTTTGCCCTCCCAGTTACGCTCATTGGTATTTGCCTTGAAATATCCGGGAGGCATAGAGCCGCGCTAGATTGGCAAGATAATCACGGTACTCAGCGACCCCAAGCTTGCTTTCTCCTTGCAATCGGTTCTTGAAAGTGTAGGGCACCTCAATTACCTTTTTGACCTTGCCTCTGACGAGGATTTCCATACAGCACTTGTAGCCGCGGACGCGCAGCTTCTGGCCTTCTATCACTTTTCTTCTGAACGCAAAGAGACCGCTCATGGGATCACGCACCCCTGTGAGCGGTCGTGCAAGAATCGTCGCGAAAAGGCTCATCATCTTCCGATGCACTGGCCACACTTCCACCCCGCCACCGGGACTATAACGGCTGCCGATGGCCATGTCGGCCTCCCCCCGGAGGATTGGACCGACAAGCTCCGGCAGGATGCCGGGAGGGTGGCTGAGGTCCGCGTCCATCACTCCTAGGATGTCCCCGCTCGCCTTCTCGAAGCCAGCGTACACGGCGGAGCCCAGGCCCATCTTGCCCGGCCTGTGGACTGGCACGATGCGGAAGCGCTTGGCCAGCGTGTCCACCTCCTCGCCGGTGCCGTCCGGGGAATTGTCATCCACGATGACGAGCTCCAAGTCCAGGCCGGATTTCTCGGCCACTGTGAAGAGCTGCTCAACGAGCAGCCGGATGTTCTTCCGCTCGTTGTAGGTCGGCACCACCAGTGAGATGCGCTTCTGTGTGGTCTGAGCGCCCATGTGACTAGGAAAGGGGATGTCTTTTTAAGATTGCACTCTGGGGGTGGTTCGAAGCCAGAGGGCGGTGTCGGACACGGTCTGCTCAAGGGTGTGGTTGAACCGCATGCCCAGCGCGAGAATCTTTGCGTTGGAGAAGCTTCTCCTTACGAGGAGGCGATTCACGAGTTCGGGTGTGAACGCCGTGCCCGGATTCAGTTGCGAGTAGATGCTCAACGGGAGCCTCGCGGCTCGCACCACCCAGCGGGGCACGGGAAGCACCGGTCTTCGAAGTCCCAGCTCAGAGGCCAGGAAAGCCATGTACCTGCTCAGCGGAACATGGTGATGGGTGAGCAAGTAGCGCTCTCCTCGCTTGCCTCGCCGGAGGAGGAGCCATATACCGTGCGCTGCGTCCCGCACGTCGATGATGTTCTGTAGATTGCCCCAGTCAAGTATGATAGGGAGTCGTCTCATCGTGGCAAGAAGCTGCTCCGATTGGTGGTCTCCAGGGCCTGCAATCGTGCTCGGCAGGCAAATAACATAATTGAGGCCCGTTGTTTCCCTGAGCGCTTTTTCCGACAGTGCCTTGCTCAGGGCGTACTCTCCTGCACTGAGATCCTTGACACTCAGGAAGCTGTCCTCGGTCACCTGCGTGGCAGGGAAGCGCTCTGTTGCCGCAACGGAGCTCACATGCAGGAGCCGCTTCACACCATGCTTGCTGCAGGCAAGAGCGAGGCGCTTGGTTGCCTCGACATTCGCTGCGACCATGTTCTCGTCCGGTCCCTTCGTATGGGGCAGAAGCGCCGCTGCATGCACCACCATATCCCCCCGCTGAAGGAACGAAAAATCACGCTCCGCAGAGAGGTCGGACGCCACAAATTCCACCCTTCGGTTATCCAGCACGCGCAGGAGCGTCTTCCTTCTGGATCGCGACACAACCATCACCCGCGCCTTCGGGTCCCGATCGAGGATTTCACGCACGACGTACTGGCCCAGGAACCCCAGGCCGCCCGTGACGACATAACGTGCCATCTTCGTCAGAAAACAGACTGCTTTTATAGACTTTGCCGGGGTTCCGAGGGATTGGCCGGCGAAGCGGCCGCGCTGCGGAGAATCTCCGGCATCCAGTGAGACCACATGGACATCCTACCGCATCGCGGCCGACGAATCCAAGGATTTCTAGAATTCCCCTCCGGGGGCTCTGTCCGAAGTTCACCATCTCGTGAAGGATAGGGGGAAATAGGGGCTCCACCCCGTTTTGCAGTTTGGAGAACACAAAACGGGGGAGGTGGAG
>Ga0209542_10020621_pt1 | contig 10421 bp, 7 predicted proteins | sample RifCSPhighO2_01_FD_184028 | JGI IMG/M metagenome (GOLD analysis project Ga0209542, IMG submission 184028) | Soil microbial communities from Rifle, Colorado - Rifle CSP2_plank highO2_0.1 (SPAdes) (version 2) | ecosystem: Environmental > Terrestrial > Deep subsurface > Rock core/Sediment ...
TTCTCGGGCTTCCCCGCCACTTCAAAATTTATGATCGGAGTGACAGCATTCGTGCTATTAAAGAAGCCATGAAAACAGTTGGCTTTGATCCAAAAACCATGGAGCCGCGAAAAATCTTAGGGGCGATCTCCCGCCAAAAAGGAAACGCGGTGATTCAAACTGCGTTCGCCGAAGAGTCATCGCGCGACTTTTTTTCGCGGGCCGTTTCAAGTACCTGGCAGGAATATGAGAAAATACTCTCGCGTGAAAAAGCGCTCGATTTTGACGACCTTCTGCTCCAAACACTTGGGCTCCTGCGCGCGCACAGAGACCTCCGCGATCTCTATCAAACAACCTGGCACTATATCCATATTGATGAATACCAAGACACGAACATTGTGCAAAACGAATTGGCGGAACTTTTGGCAGGCGCCCACGGCAATTTGTGCGTGGTGGGCGATATTGATCAAAATATTTACAGTTGGCGCGGCGCCGATTTGGAAAATCTTCTTGAATTTGAGGTACGCCATCCCGATGCCACACTCGTCCTTCTTGAAGAAAACTATCGTTCAACAAAAATAATTCTTTCCGCCGCAAACGCCGTCATTCAAAAAAATAAAAAGCGAAAAGAAAAAAATCTTTTTACGCGCAATGCCGAGGGAGAGAAAATTCTTCTCTACGCCGCCTATGACGAAGCTGATGAAGCGCGTTTCATCGCGGAAAAAATACAAGAACTTATAGCTACAGGCGTTCCTCCCTCCGCTATTGCGGTGCTGTATCGCGCAAACTTTCAATCTCGCGCTCTTGAAGAGGCTATGCTTGCCTCTTCGCTTCCTTATCAAGTGCTCGGAGTGCAATTTTTTGAACGAAAAGAAATTAAAGACATGCTTGCCCTTATTCGGGCCGCATTAAATCCTGAAAGTGTGACTGATATAACGCGTGCGGTAAATGTGCCGCCGCGCGGCATCGGCAAAGTCACGCTTCTTGCCATGCACTCCGGCCAAACCGCGAAACTAGGCGCCGCCCAACAGCAAAAAATAGCTCAATTTAAGGTTCTTTTAAGCAATGTACGCCACGCGCTTCTTAACAAAAAGACGTCGGAAGGAGTGCGCTTTGTGCTCGCCCAAAGCGGACTCGAAGAAAAATTAAAATCGGGAACCGATGAAGATTTGGAACGGCTCGAGAACATCCGCGAGTTGGTCTCCCTTGCAGTAAAATATGACGCGCTCGCTCCGGAAGAAGGCATCGAGGCGCTTCTCACCGATGCAGCGCTTGCCACCGACCAAGATGAAATGAGGGATGAAACGGAAACCGTTAAACTCATGACGGTGCACGCGGCAAAGGGTTTGGAATTTGATGCGGTATTTATCGGCGGACTCGAGGACGGACTCTTCCCCCACGCCAACATGGGGGAAGAAGACCGAGATGAGGAAGAGGAGCGACGGCTGTTTTACGTTGCGCTCACCCGCGCGCGCAAAAGATTGATTCTTTCATTTGCTTCGGTGCGCACCATTTTCGGAACGTCGCACATTAATGTGCCTTCGGAATTTATTATTGATATCGGGGACGAATATCTCGAGCCAGTCGATCAACAGCAAACCATGGGCGAAAAAAAACAAAGAACAATATACCTTGAAGAGTGAACTATGCGATATATCGTATAGTTTTTATTTTTATGGCGAAAAAGACTTACCTATTAAAAAGGAAGTCGCTGGGGCAGCATTTTCTGACCGCCCCGGGCATTGCTGCTCGTATTGCGGAAATCGGCACGGCAGGAGCTGCGGATGTTGTTGTGGAAGTCGGCCCTGGGGAGGGAATACTTACGCGCGAACTTTTAACACGAGCCAAACGGGTGATTGCGATTGAAAAGGACGATCGGCTCATTCCGTTTTTATCTGAAAAATTTAAAAATGAAATTGCTCAAAAAAAGTTTTCTCTTGTGCACGGGGACGTCCTTAAACAACATTTTGTCTTGCCGCCGAATTACTGCGTGGTCGCAAATATTCCTTATTACATCACGGGCGCACTCATTCGATTTTTTTTAGAAGCGCCCGAACCGCCGAAACAAATGGTGCTTTTGGTGCAACGAGAAGTGGCGGAGCGTATCGTCGCAAAAAAAACCAAACCCTTCGACTCTGCCGAGGGTAAAGAGAGCCTCTTGTCACTCTCCGTTAAAGCATACGGCACGCCAGCTATTGCCGGCGTGGTTAAAGCCGGAAGTTTCTCTCCTCCGCCAAAAGTTGATTCGGCAATTCTTCGCATCAGCGAAATCTCTCGCGCGCATTTTGCCGAAGTGCCGACAAACACTTTTTTTCAGGTACTCAAAACTGGTTTTGCCCACAAGCGTAAGCTGCTCATAGGTAATTTGAGTGCCATGGCGAACAAAAGCGCCCTCGAGAAGATCTTCAGCGAAGTTACTATACCCCTTAAGGCGCGCGCAGAAGACTTGCCGCTCGAAAAATGGCTCAAATTAGCCAAAATGTTGGCAAAAATACTCTAATCTACGGGCTTGAGCCATAAAACTTGATTGCTGGGCCGGATTCCACATAAAACTTCGATATAGCAAGAGGCAATTGTGCCCAAAGAGTTTATTTAATGGAGCCATAAGGACGTTTATCAAGACAAAGGCGTGATTGAAGAACTCAAAAACGAGAAAAAGGCAGAGAAAGATTAGAAAATGAGACAAAGAGACGCGAGGCGGTCACGTTTTAGACACATCGTCATTTCTTTACCGAACGCGGCTATGTACACAGCTAAAATGCGCTGGAAAATAAGGCTCTATTATATAATGAGGACATAGATAATAAAGGACATTGAACTTTTTGTTGAACAAAAAAACGCTTCTGGCTTTTCTTGCCTGCGTGGCGCTTTTTGCGCTTTCGATTGGCATTTTACGTGCTCCGAAAGAAGAATCTTTAAACCTAAATCCTGAAAGAAGTTCCGGAAACACCACTGTGGCCGCCGAAGCCCTCATGAAGGACTCTGATCGGGATGGCCTTAAAGACTGGGAGGAAGACTTATGGGGAACGAACCTAGAAAATGCCGACTCGGACGGAGACGGGACGCCTGACGGAGAAGAGGTACGGAAAAATAGAAATCCCTCAATACCGGGACCCGATGATTCTCTTTCCTCCGAGATCACAAAGCAAAATGAGGACGGGGATACTCGAACATTCACCGATAGACTAGCCCAAGATGTTTTTGGAAATTATGTGACTCTTAAGCAATCGGGGGTAACTGTTGACCCAAATACGAGCGCCACAATTTTTTCGGCCGCTCTCAAAAATATTTCATACCCGGGAGGCAAAGACTACGCGGAGTCAGAGCTTATTATTTCAAACGAAACAGGCGTGGTCGCTTCCAAGCGTTACGGCAATACCCTTGGTGCGGCGGTCAGAAATTATGGCATGGCCGACACCCCAGACGAACTCACTATTTTGTATAACGCGCTCACCACAAACGATGAAAAAAAAATGAATGATCTTTCTCTCATTGTTGAAAGCTATCAGGCGCTAGAAAAAGCATTCGCCGCAACTGCCGTGCCGCGCGACGCAGTCTCTATCCATCTCAAATTTCTGAATGCCATTTCTCATGTTGGCGGAGCCATTGATGTCATGCGTTTGGCTTTCAAAGATCCGGTCGCCGCCTCGCTCGGATTTAATGAGTATCAGACAAGCGCCGTAGAACTTTCGAATGCCGGGGAAACCCTTGATCGATACTTTATCAGTCGCGGTATTTCTTTTTCCGCAGCCGATGACGGCCGTGTTCTTTTTGGCACACCCTAATATGCCTCGACTGCTTAAAAACATCGTCGTGCTTCTCCTCATCGTTGGCTTTTTCGCGGAGAGTGCCCTGATTGTTCACGCGCAGACAAGCGGCGACACTACGCTCGATCCGGTGTTTGGCACGGCACTCGGAAACGCCGCCTCAAATGTTACCTCATCGGTTGGATGTGCTGCCGGAGGAGGGGGAATTCTCGGTTCCATTGGGGGCCTCCTGGGCAATGCCGCCAGTTCGATTGGGGGCACGGCAGCTAGTTCAATTGGTTCTGCTCTTGGTTTGGGAGGAGGAGTCAGTTCCGCCCTTGGTGGTCTTGCCGGAGGAGGGGAAGTTCCTGTCCGGGACCGCAGTGTAATTTCAAATACCCAATCCATTGCACGCTCACAGTCGACGCTCGTAAACAAAGAGTGCGTCTTGGACGGCATTGCTCGCGGTTTACAGCAAGTGATTTTGCGGCAGGTCACGACGAGCATTATCCGCTGGGCGAATTCAGGATTCCAAGGTAATCCATCTTTCATTACCGATATCAACGGGTTTCTTCGGGGCGTCGCCGACCAGGCGTTCGGCGAATTTCTCGCAGACAACGGCCTTGCCGGTTTATGTACCGCATTTCGAACCCCGGTGCTCTATGGGGTTCGCCTGTATTTCCAAGAGCCGTTTCAACGCCGCGCCGCCTGTACGCTGAGCGATATCACGAGCAGTGCCAGTTCATTCTTTAACGGCGGTTGGTACGGCGGCGTTCGAACCAAGGTCATTTCCGTAGATCGTTTTATAGAAGGCGATTGGTCCTCGGGAGGATGGGGAACATGGTACGGCATGGTAACGCAGGATCAAAACAATCCGTACGGCGCTTTTCTTCTATCGGTCGATGAGGGACAAAAACGAATGAACGCCGCAACGTATGCCGCGGAGCGGAAAGCTTCGTACGGCAGCGGCTTCTTGTCGTTCGAGGACTGTAAAACAGTCCAGGGCATCAACGGACCGCAGAAACAATGCCAAATCGTTACGCCAGGATCCATTATTCGCGACCAAGTGAATAGCGCCATCGGCACCGATCTTCGCGTGCTTGAAAATGCCGATGAAATCAATGAGCTTATTTCCGCCGTTGCAAGCGGTCTCGTCCTAAATATTTTGGGCGGCCAGAGGGGGCTCCTTGGAATCGGCGACTCGCGCACCGGCACCAACACCTCATATCTTGATGTCTATTCAGGCACCAGCAACAGTATTCTCTCCGGGACCGCACAGGAAGACGCCCTGGCAATGGTGAGCCGATCGCTTCAAGACGAGTACGCTCTTCAAAATACTATCACCGGGACCTTATCCTATATTTCACAAGCTAGGTTGCAAGTAGAGGCGGTGGCCGCATGCTACAACACTAAAATTTCCTCCGGGACCCTCTCCTCGCAAAATCTCGCGCTGGCACAAACCAATATTTTGGCCGCGTCCTCAACCATTAACACGCTTATCGTTCCCCGCGAAGAAATTCTTAAACCAATCGTCTCTTCGACGGCCAGTAACATAAAAGCGCTGACGGATATCGAAACGGCTCTGGCGTTCGCTCAAACTGACGGCGAGCTCGCCGTCGCCGCTACAGCATATCAAAATCTCCTGCTGCAAAATAAAATTCATACCGGAGCAGACCTGGCGGACGCAGTCTCATTTAGACAGACCATCATAAATGAGATGAACGACATCATGAATAACGCCGCAGCCAAGCAGAATGAGTGCGCAAACTTTCCGCCCCCTGAAACAACAATCCTATGATGTTCCGGCTACTCGCACACAGAAACATTCGTCTCCTGGCCGCCATGGTAATTATGTGCGCCCTCCTGTTCGCGCCCTTGCTGGTGCAGGCCCAAACCACCGCCGGCTCAGGAAGTTGTAACCCTCTTAATCCATTGAATTTCAGTGTTGGAGACTGCCTGACACATTTGATGGCGTGGCTGGTAAACAAAATGCTCGGCCTCTTCGGCATGTTGGTCTGGGCCGCGGGAGTGTTTCTCAATTACGCGGTCAATTTCGCCGTTATAAAGATGGGCGCAAATGTCTCTGGCATCCCCGCGATCAACGCCGCGTGGGGAACGGTGCGCGACGTTGCCAATATTCTCTTTATTTTTGCGCTTCTTTTTATAGGCATCGCGACTATTCTTCAGATTGAAAGTTACGGTGCAAAAAAACTTCTGGCATCCCTCATTATTGCCGCGCTCCTCATTAATTTCAGTCTCTTTTTTACGAAGGTCATTATTGATGCCTCAAATAAATTGGCCACGGAATTTTATAGCATGATGGCAATTCCCCAGTGTACCGCTCAATTTGGAGTATGCGACAGCGGCCTCTCTGATCGCTTTATGAGTGCCCTTAAACTGCAGACCATATATGACGCAAACGCCGGTACGAGAATGCTCCCCGGTGTCAATACGGAGGCGGCGGCACTATCGTTCGGCAAAATCTTTTGGATTGGTATATTCGGCTCAATTTTTCTTATCATCACAGCCTTTATTTTCTTTGCCGCAGCGCTCCTCATAGGCATTCGCTTTGCCGTGCTCATCATTCTTATGGTCCTCTCGCCTATTGGCTTTGCAGCCTCCGTGCTTCCCGCAACGGCAAAATTCGCCGGCCAGTGGTGGGATACTCTATTTAAGCAGGCATTTTTTGCGCCGGCCTATCTTTTGATGACTTATCTCTCCCTTGTCATTATTAGCAGCGCCGACTTCATTACCAAAAGCGGCACGGCAATCAACTACGCCGGGGCCCTCTCCGGAGACCAAGGGGCCGAAAAAACCATGGCCCTTACGCTGATGAATTTTCTGGTTGTCACCGTGTTTATGGTCGCCTCTCTCATCATCGCAACCAAACTCGGCGCATACGGCGCAAAAGGTATGTCGGACATGGGGTCAAACCTCCGAAAATGGGGCCAGGGCGTTGTGGGCCGAAATACGGTTGGACGTGCCGGGTATGATTTTGGCCGTCTTTCTGAGCTTGCTGACGAACGCCTTAAAGAATCGCGGGCAGGAAGAATTTTCCGAAGAGTGCTGCCTATTACTCAGGCAGGCAAAGCCGCTGGCTATGGAGTTGGGGGTCTTAAATACGGAAGCTCAAAATCCCGCACCGCTGCTGTTGAGGGTAAAGAAAAAGAAGTTGAGGCTGGCATTAGAGAGCGTCGTGGTAATGCTCCTCGACTTGCCGCGTATATTGAGGGTCTTAGCGAAAGGGAGCGTAATCATGCGTATGAAAAACTTTCAGCTCCTGACCGGGCCGCTATTGATATGCAGCTTCATCGACGTGCGGGAGTGGTCCCGACTGCGCCAGGCATCCCTCTCCAGCCCCTTTCGCAAAGCATGCGCGAACGTCTTACCGTCGAGGAACGCGAGAAAACGGAAAACGCTCAGCGAGATGCCATTCAATCCGAGCTTGCTCGTCAACATCGCGCCACCATAGAAAATTATGTTGCTACACCAACGGTAACACCAGCTCAACAAGGAGAATTTGAAGAAGCGATGCGCAGATTACCTCACAACAATGCCCGCCGCCTTTCTCATGCTGCACGCACCAATCTAGACGTTATTCGTGGTTTTTCGGCACGTCATTTGCGTGATCTTCAAGCAGAGGGCGACCTGCAGCCAGATGAAGTCCTTGCGATTGTTGGTCAGGCTACAAGCCCGGTTGGATACTCCAGGCAAAGTGAACAGCATCAATTCATTACTACCGCAGCTAACAGAGCTTTTTGGACACCATGAAATACTCACCAGCACAACTTAGAGTTCAACTTGTAAAAATTCCCCAGGACATTCGTGACCTCATTGGTTCGGACGAATTGGGACAAAAATTTGACGCGATCGGCAAAAAACATCAATTGCATGTTGACCAGCTTGGTATACTCGGAGATGAAATGAACATAACCTTAGTAGGACTTTCGCCTGCCGAAAAATTTGCTTCAGTGATCTCAAAAGAACTATCAATTCCCATGAGTAAGGCTGAAGAGATTACACGCGACATGAATGAGCAAATATTTCAGCCCATCAGAGACTCCCTCAAAAAAATATATCCGGCATCGGGCACGACAGTTTCATCGGAGCAAAAAAACCAGACACCGTCTTCAAGCGCACACCCTGCTCGCGAAGACATCTTGAGAGAAATCGAAACTATTTCCAGGCCAACCGCCCCTAAACCCCCCTCACCGGCGCAAACCCAGCCAATTGCCACGCTCACGCAACCAGCCGCACCCATTAAAACATCCGCGCCGCCGCCGAATTTGCCGGGAAGTCTCGAGGAAGCAAAGCTTCAAGGGATCGTAAACGTTCCACGAGAAGCAATACAGATAGTTCCTGAAAAGCCAAAAGAATCGTTCCGTCCTCCGTATAGCGAAGACCCGTATCGAGAACCTCCGAAATAATATGCAGTTTCAAGTTCCACAATTTATCGAGGTAGAGGACAAGATTTTCGGTCCGCTTACGTTTCGTCAGTTTGCGTACTTAGCCGGCGCAGCCGGCTTTGCCGTGGTCGTGCACGCCTTTGTTTCCTGGACCATAACCATCTTTATAAGCGCGCCGGTTATCGCTCTTGCTCTCGCTCTCGCTTTCTATAAAGTTAATAGTCGCCCATTCATCACCGTCCTTGAAGCGGCATTCTACTATGCGCTATCAAAGAAACTGTATCTCTGGAAGCACGAGCCAAAAAAACTCTCAAAGCAAGCTGACCTCCCGATAGGTAACGCCGTTTCTTTGGCGGCGCCGCGGTTGTCGCAAAACAAACTTAAAGACATTGCGTGGAGCTTAGATATCCAGGAAAGTATTTATTCTCGTCCTAATCAGCAAAAATAATGGCCGCCACACAAACAACCCAAGAGTTTGTACCTATCCGCGAAGTGCGCGATGGGGTTGCGGTGCTTAAAGACGGCACACTCCGCATGATTCTTATGACCTCCTCGCTTAACTTCGCCTTGAAGTCCCAGGACGAACAGGCCGCCATACTCATGCAGTTTCAAAATTTTCTGAACTCGCTTGAATTTTCGATCCAAATGTTCGTGCAGTCCCGCAAACTTGATATTCGCCCCTACATTGCTCTTTTGGAAGACCGACTGAAATCGCAGCAGACCGACCTCATGCGCGTACAGGTAACGGAGTACATCCAGTTCATCAAAACCTTCACCGAGGAAGCCAACATTATGTCGAAAAGTTTCTTTATTATCGTGCCCTATTCGCCGCCGCCGCTCTCCCTTAAAACGGGGCCCCTGGCATCACTCATTGGCAGAAAAAATAAAAAAACAACCGCCCTGCAGGACGAAAGCGCCGCCTTTGAAGAGCACCGCACCCAGCTCGAACAGCGCGTCTCTATTGTTGAGCAAGGACTCACTCGCTGCGGCATCCGCACGGCCCCGCTCGGCACCGAGGAGGTGATTGAGCTCTATTACAAGATATTTAATCCCGGTGAGCTCGAACGGCCACTTTCGCTTCTCGCCAACCAATAACATGGCTCTATTCAATTTTGGAAAATCAAAAAAGAAAGACGTGATGCCTTCGCTTGCGCCCATCTTGCCGCGCGAGATTTATCAGGCGGGCGTGCTGGAGCTTAAAGATATTATCGCCCCCTCGGCACTAAAGGTCTCTCCGCGAGAAATGAATTTGGGAGATAAGATAGTGCGAACGTTCTTCGTTATCTCTTATCCGCGTTTTCTTACCGATAATTGGTTTTCGCCAATCATTAATCTTGACAAGGTTTTTGATATTTCAATCTTTGTACATCCCATCGACACCGCCACCGTTCTTCGCAAATTTCAGAAAAAAGTAGCCGAGGTCCAGAGCCAGATCAATGTCCGCGAACAAAAGGGACTGGTGCGCGACCCCATGCTTGATACTGCGTATCGAGACCTTGAAAGCCTGCGCGACCAGCTTCAGCAGGCGCAGGAGAGGCTCTTCGATGTCGGGGTGTACATTTCAATTTACGGAGAAAGTCTTGAGGAGCTTGATAAGGCCGAATCGGAAATTCGCTCCATCCTGGAATCCAAGCTGGTCTATGTAAAGCCGGCCCTTTTCCAGCAGGAACAGGGATATAAAAGCGTGCTTCCGATAGCGACCGATCTTCTCCAGGTGCATTCAAAATTAAATTCGGCGCCCCTTTCGAGCGTGTTTCCTTTTATCTCTTTTGACCTTACCGCTGACAAAGGCATTCTTTACGGCATTAATAGGCACAACTCAAGTCTGGTTCTTTTCGACCGCTTTTCGCTCGAAAATTACAATTCCGTTGTTTTTGCAAAATCGGGCTCCGGCAAATCGTATGCCATGAAACTCGAGATCTTGCGCTCGCTTATGTTTGACACCGAAGTTATCGTTATTGACCCTGAGCGCGAGTACAACTTCCTCGCTGAAGCCGTCGGCGGGCGCTATTTCAACATTTCGCTTACTTCCGAACACCACATCAATCCATTTGATCTTCCTCTCGCGCGCGAAGACGAGTCGCCCGCCGACGTACTTCGTTCCAATATTGTGAACTTGGTTGGCCTCTTTCGGATTATGCTTAGCGGCTTAACGCCGGAGGAAGACGCCATCATCGATCGCGCCATTACGGAGACCTACGCGCTCAAAGACATTACCGGTGATTCTGATTTTGCGAATATCGAGCCGCCGCTCATTTCAGACTTTGAACTCGTTCTTGCGGGCATGGAA
>Ga0209542_10020622_pt1 | contig 10420 bp, 10 predicted proteins | sample RifCSPhighO2_01_FD_184028 | JGI IMG/M metagenome (GOLD analysis project Ga0209542, IMG submission 184028) | Soil microbial communities from Rifle, Colorado - Rifle CSP2_plank highO2_0.1 (SPAdes) (version 2) | ecosystem: Environmental > Terrestrial > Deep subsurface > Rock core/Sediment ...
ACCAAAATAGCATTATTGTCTTTTGCATTCCTGATTTTGGCTGCTTTCTACCTGTGGATTTTCATCAAGGCTGTTGAAAAATCATGCATGCAAAAGCTTGTTGAGCCTGCAAAGCTGACAGAGGGCGACTGGATAGTCAATGACGTTTACGCCGGCAGGCATTACATCTGTGGGCCAAAGGACTTGGGGATAAGCAAAAGCCAGATAAGGAAACTGATTCAGCTTTACAGGCAAAGAAAGGTAAAAAAAATCCTTATCAAGGAAGGGGTTCCGTTTGTGCCGAGCTTTTTTATTGCATATATACTGACCATGATCACAGGCAACCCACTGTATGGCTTACTTTAGAATGGCAGCTGGATTCTAAAGCGCAAAGCAAATATACCCGTACATTGAATAAGCAGCAGGAAACAGGCAAAATGCAGAGTCGAAGACATCGGAAATCCCAGTCATGGTCCATAGACATCATACTCGGAGTCATAGTTTTCATGGCTGCCTTTTTCGTGTTTTACGCCCTCCTTAATGCGGACCAGGGCTCAAAGGCAGGCAGCCTGAAAGAGGAAGCATCAATAATCATCAAGCAAGTGACTGCAGACAACAGCTTGGTCAGGGTAATCGACAGCAACGAGGTGAACATAAGTAGGCTGAATGAATTAAAAAACCTCAGCTACGACGAGCTGAAAAGAAGGCTGAAGATAGAGGGGGATTTTTGCATTTATCTGGAAGATGAAAAGGGAAATCTTATACTTATCAACAACAGCTACAAGGGCATAGGCGCTGCAAACATAAACCTGAGCGGCGCGCCGTGCAGCCAGAAATAAAACAAAAAACTATAAATAGGCTATAATTCTGGAACACATCCGTATAAAATGCTGCTTAAAAAAAGAGGTTACTTCTTTGTATTAGACGCTGTTCTTGGACTGATAGTGCTTGTTACAGGGGTTGTCTTAATCACCTCATCCTATATAAATGCGCCCCAGCCTGTGCAGGTGGAGCTGCTGTCTGACGACCTGCTGAACTTCCTTTCCAATACCAAGATAAAAGACCTGAACAACCCTTATGCAGGCATAGGAGGCGAGCTTTGGAAACAGGGGGAAATAACAGACGCTGAAAATTCATTACTGCAGCAGGCAGGCGAATTTTACGCCACAAATAAGCCCGATACGGCTGAGAAATTCATACAAAACGTGTCAAAAGACATCATACCATCCCAATTCAGGTATGAGGTTTGGATGAACGACATAATTCTTTATCCGAAAACGCCTACAGCCGAGCACATAAAGTCAAAAGACGGCACAGGGCTTTTGCTCACATCAAAAAAAATTACTTTCGGAATCGTCAACAAAACAACAAGCAATCTGTGGGGTCCTTACAATGCAGAGGTGTTCATATGGGAAAAATGAGGCTGAAAAATAAGGGGATATTCTTCACATTCATAGCAATAACAATAATGACTTTGTTTGTTATTGTGTTTACTCCCCAGGCTGAAATCAGCGTGCAGAAAGACATGCAGGCAACGGGCGCAAGAATAAGCTCCATAGACGATTATGTTGATGACCTTGAGACAAGGTATTTTGAGACAGTGCTGAGGGCTACAACCTACAAGGCAATACTGTCATTGATATACTACATGAACTCAACAGGCTCTTTCATACCTGACATTGACTCTGCTTTCTCTGAAGTCATGCTAAAAGGCACTATAAACAATGTGCCCATAGACTCGATCACAAACAAGAAAATAATGGACAACAATACATTAACAAACTGGAGCAGCAGGATAACGGAGGCTGCCAAAGACACGCTGAATGTAAACACTACAATAAAGATCACCAATGTCACGGTTTTCCAGACAAAGCCGTGGAACATAGACTCAAGCCTGACAATAAACTTCACTGTCCAGTCAAATGTCGCCGAGTGGAGAAAAACCTCAGCAATAACCGCAACAATCAGCCTCGAGGGCTTGCATGACCCCTATTACCTCGTGAATACCAACAAGGCTTACACAAACCGGATAAAAAAATCAAGTGTCGAGTTTAACCAGTGGAACATAGCCAAAACAAGAGAGCACCTGAGGAACGGAACTTATGTTTATTGGCAAAGCCCTGAAGCGCCGAGTTTTTTGATGAGGTTCACAAATACAATGACAAATTCAAGCTGCTGCGGCATTGAAAGCCTGGTTAATCCCAATATGATAAGCCCGAGCGACCAGAGGGAAAGCTATGTTGACTACCTTTTCTGGACGCATAAATTTCAGAACAATTGCGCTCAGCTTTATAACATAACTGGATTATGGGACGAGTTCAAATACTTCAAGATGGACATTAATCATATAGTAAAATACAACATAACAGCCCAGGATGCCGTGAAGACGTGTTGATTGTTAATCCAGGAATTGGAGGCATTAAAATAATTCAAGCCAACAAACGAGTTGCTACTCTATTACAATGACTAAAGTTTTTATACCATAAACCAAATTAGGGAGCATGCCCCAGCCCAATGATAATATTTTGAGAACTATAGCTGATGAGCTTTTGGAACTAGTCAAAAAAAACAAAAAAATTTCAGTTGAGGAGGCTTCAAAAAAGCTCAATATCCCGCTTGCAAGCGCGCAGGCTTTAGTTGATTTTTTGGTGGAAGAGAAGGTTTTCGGCATCGAGTATAAGTTTACAACGCCTTATATCTACCTCTATAAAGAGGGCGTTAATGAGGCAAGGGCAAAGGAAAAAGGATTTACTAAAGGACTCATAACCAAGGAGCAGTTTTACGAAAGAGCCAGGGCAAGAAATGTGCCGCACGAGCACATTGAGAGCCTGTGGAGGAGATACCTGCAGCAGAATCTTACGCACATAAGGGAAGAATTTTTGCAGAAGACAAAAGACAAGAATGTGCCTGAAGACAAAATAGAAGAACTTTGGAAAAAATATCTATCATACCTTTAGATTGAAAAATGGACATTGACGAGTTTTTGGATAGAGAGCTTTCTGAACTAAATTTGCCGACGGATAAATCTGAGAAGCGCGAAGCAGGCGCGGCTCCTGCGGATTTCAGGGAAGACTTTGAGCCGTCGCCCCTTTTTGAAAACATAAAATCAAGCTTGGGCAAGGGCAACATAGACCTTGCGGAACAGTCCTATATACAGCTGTGGCATCTACTGCTCCAGCAGAAGCTTAAATGGAACAAGGGGCTTTATGGGCAATTGTCAGCGCTTGCCAGGCAATTCTCAAGCGCATTGAATCAAAGCTATAACGAGGTTAAAAGAAAGGCGGAGCACACGTACGAGCTGATAAGCAGGGCAAAGGCTTCGCTGAGAGAAGGAAAAAAGGAGATGCCCTTCAAGATATACTCCGAAATCCAGGACATCTTCAACTCAATACCTGATGCATTTTTCGAGGAAAAAAAGATTGTGGAAGAGCAGATAACGGTTTTTTACAGGGAGCTCAAAAACACTACAGACAATGAGCTGGTGAAGAGGGTTTCTGTTTTGGTGCATGAGATCAACCAGCTGATAGACGGGATAAACCAGGCAATAAGGATGAATGACATGATTAACGCGATTGTCGGCTACAACAAATGCATCGGGCTGTACAGCCAGGTTCCTGAGGGATTTCTCAGGCACAAAAATTCCATTGGGATGAGGCTTTTGGAAATTTATAAAAGCCTGAGCATTTATACGGAGATGTCAAGCCTGCAGCAGCAGCTGCAGGAGCCGCTGCAGCAGAATCAGCAGCCTGCTGCATTCGGAAGCAATCAGCCTGCGGAAGCCTCGTCAAAATCAACGCTGCTGAAATCAAAAAGAGAGCAGGCAAAAAGGAACATGGAAAAAGGCTTTTATAATGAAGCGCACAGGAACATACAGGAGGCTTTGCAGCTCGAGCCTAACGACATTGAATCCAAGGCAATTTACGCAAAAATCAAGACGCTGCAGTAAATAAAATACACCCACGGACAAAAATTATTATATAATAGTTGTCCGTTCGTAATATGTCGTAAATTGCAAAAATAAATATAAATTGTTACAATTTCCGAGCATGCTCAAGAATTCCATGTATTTACTATAAATTGATGGAATTTTTTACAAGCAAATGGCATATACATTGTATAAAAATTTGTGTCATTTGCTATAATCAAAATGGAAAAAGGGGAGAGGATAATTGACACGTACGAGCTGAATGTCAACGACATAGTGATTGATGTGTCAATAATTGCGAAAGCCGAGGAGCCCGTCCCGACATACACAATATCAATAACCAACATAAGCGACACCACAAAAATAATTCTGGAAAAAATAAGGGACGAGTTTGTCGCTGAAGAGACAAAAACCTTAAGCGAAGAGGCGAGCATATCAGACATACAGGAGCAGTTCAAGGAAAAAATACTGAAGCTGCTGGCAAAATATTTTCCAAATGCCAACAAGAAAACAATGGACATGCTCATCAACTACATACTGCAGCAGAATATAGGACTCGGCAACCTGGACATACTCCTTAACGACACAAATCTTGAGGAGGTTGTTGTAAACAATTCGAATGAGCCCGTATGGGTTTACCACAGGAGGCATGGCTGGCTCAAGACAAATGTCCTTATTCCGAACGAGTCAAGGATAAGGCATTACTCAACAATCATAGGAAGAGATGTCGGCAAGGAAATAACATTGCTGAATCCGCTGATGGACGCCCACCTGAAGACAGGCGACAGGGTAAACGCAACCTTAAGCCCGATATCCTCGAAGGGCAACACCATAACCATAAGAAAATTTGCAGTCAAGCCATGGACTGTCACAGACTTCCTGAAGGAAGGCGTTATCTCCTATGAGGGCGCTGCTTTGCTGTGGAGCGCTGTGCAGAACGAGCTTTCAATTATAATTACAGGAGGCACAGCATCAGGAAAAACAAGCATGCTTAATGTAATTTCCAACTTTTTCCCGCCAAACCAGAGAATAATATCAATGGAAGACACAAGAGAGATTGTGCTGCCGAAGACACTCCACTGGGTGCCCTTGGAGACAAGGCTGCCGAATCCGGAAGGCAAGGGCGGAATAGAAATGCTTGATTTGATAATAAATGCGCTGAGGATGAGGCCTGACAGGATTATAGTCGGCGAGATAAGAAGAAAAGCCGAGGCAGAGGTTCTTTTTGAAGCGATGCACACCGGGCATTCTGTTTATGGGACCTTACATGCAAACAATGTAAAGGAAACAATCAACAGGCTTACAAACCCGCCGATTGACTTGCCAAAGCAGATACTGTCTGCGCTTTCCCTGATTGTAGTGCAGCATATCAACAGAAGGACAGGCAGAAGAAGGACTTTGCAGATTGCCGAGGTTCTGCCAAATGGCGATGCAAGAGTCCTGATGCAGTTAAACCCCATAAGGAGTGTGCTCGAAATCGTCAACGAGCCATTGGCTATTCTGGAGACTTTAAACCTTTACACAGGGCTTTCAAAAACAGATGTTTATGCGGATATACAGGCGAAGATAGAAATCCTGAAATGGATGGCAAGCAGGAGCATAACAGATGTCAATAAAATAGGGCTGATAATGTCAAAATACTACCACAACAAGCCGTTCATGCAGCTAAAGGGTGTTTAAAATTGATTTTGTAAACAGGATTGTCTCCTTTTTTCCGACGCTGAAGAACCAGCTGAGAATAGCGCATATCCCCTACACCCCTGTGCAGTACATAAGCAGAAATCTCAAGGCAAGCGCATTATATGCACTGGCTTCTGGCGTTCTTTTTTTTTTCGTGCTTCAGAAAGCAGGGCTATCCAAGCTTCTTCTTGTTCCTATTTTTGCAATAGTGTTGCTTTTATTTTTTCAGTACTCCCTGATTAAAGTCAAGGCAAAAATACGAAAAAGGGAGCGCGAAATAGACAAGGAAGTTCTTTTTATCGGCAGATACCTTCTTGTAAAGCTTTATTCCGGGAGGCCTTTGCTGAACGCCATAGTGGAGACTTCAAGCAGCAGGGGCATAGCCTCGAAATACCTCAAGGAAATTGTTGATGACATAGGCACTGGCAGGACGATAGAGGATGCCCTGAACAGCGCAATGGCTTACTCGCCGTCGAGCAAGCTCAGGAGAATACTCTTCTACATCAACAACGCGCTGCAGCTCGGCATAGACGTTACCAAGCCGCTCGAGTCTGTCCTGGAGGAGATAACAAAGGAAGAAGAGCTTGAAATAAAGAAATACGGCAAAAAGCTCAACACTTTGGTGATTTTTTACATGCTTGCCGCGATTATCCTGCCGTCTTTGGGAGTGGCAATGTTCATTGTCATATCTAGCTTTGTAAACTTTCCCATAGATTTCAACGGGCTGCTGGTATTTGTATTTTTTATTGTAGTGCTGCAGTTCCTTTTTATAACATTTTTCAAGTCGATAAGACCAATGGTTAACCTTTAAAATGACGCTTAAAATAATATTTTTGAAGGAATTCGGAAAGGCGTTTGTGCCGAAAAAATTCGCGCCGGACCTGAGAAAATACCTGCTTAAAGCCGGCCTTAACGAAGTTCCGTACAAGTTTTTCGGGCTGCTGTTTTACATTTCCGCGATTATAACGACGCTGATATTCGTCATTTTTATCTACCCTTACCTCAAAAAGTTCCCGCTTTTCCAGGTTTATGCATACTCGTTTCTGGGATGGTTTGCAGTGCAGATGTTTTTTGCCGCGCTGTTCATACTGCTGGTGTATTTCTACCTTGACCTGAGGATATACTTCAGGACAAAAAAAATGGAGGAGCAGCTGCCTGATTTTCTGCAGGTGCTCTCAAGCAACCTCAAGGGAGGGATGACATTTGAAAGGGCGCTGTGGGCTGCTGTAAAGCCGCGGTTCAATGTCCTTGGAAGCGAGATGGCAAAAGCCTCGAAAAAAGTAATGACAGGATATGAGGTAAGCAAAGCGCTGATTGAGCTTGCTGACAAGTATGACTCACTGATGCTCAGGCGCACAGTTGACCTAATGATAAGCGAGCTTGAAAGCGGCGGAAATGTGGCAGAGCTTATAGACAGGATTGTTGACAATCTAAAGGACACAAAAGCGCTGAAGGACGAGATGTCCGCATCGGCAATTGCTTATGTGATATTCATATCCGTGATTGTTGTGCTGATAAGCCCTTTGCTTTTTGCGCTTTCTTTCCACCTTCTTGTCCTGATAACCAATTTTATGGGCAAGATCGCGTTTGCAACCCAAAGAGCAAGCGCATTGCCGTTTGCGCTTTCAAAAGTCAACGTAAACCCCGAGGATTTCAGGCTCTTTTCCATCCTGGCTATTTTTGTGATATCTCTCTTCTCTTCCCTGATTGTCTCGATTGTCGAGAAAGGCGACATGAAAGGCGGGCTCAAGTACATTCCAATATATGTTTTCGGCTCGATTGGATTTTATTTTTTATTTATGAAGCTGCTGAGCGCGATGTTCTCCGGGATTTTATGACTGATATGATTTCATATAAGCTCAGTAGAAATCCTACATAAATTTAAAACCTAGCCAGCCGTTAGGCTGTGCTAGGGGGTGGACAATCGAGGTGTCCACCATGAACAAGAAAAAAGAAAAGAGGTATATCAAGCTTGTCAATCAGTTGATAAGCTGCTTAAAGCGGTTAAGGGTAAGAAAGCACAACAGCAAATACAGCAAAAAGACATTCAATAACTGGATCCATATAGTCCTTTTAGCTTTAAGGCAGCGTATGGACAAGAGCTACAGGGAGTTCTGTGACATTATAGATGTATGCACAGAAATCTTAAATTTGCTTGGCATAAGGAAAGTCCCACACTTTACAACTTTGCAGAAGGCTGCAAAGAGGTTAAGAGCCAGCTTTCTGGAGAAGGTTATGGCAGGATTTCTTCTTTTTACTATGACTGTCAACGTAAGGACAGGCATAGATGCAACTGGGTTACAAGCTACAAGGGCTTCTGCCCATTACACAACTGTGTTAAAGAAAAACAAGAAAGCTCGACGTAAAATAAGGAAATACATCAAGCTGACAACTTATGTTGACTTGGACAAGCAGATTATAGTAGCACAGAAGATAAGGAGAAGCCCAGCGCATGACAACCGGGACTTTAAACCTGTTGTGATGAAAGGAAAGAAAGTTCTTGGCAAAGCCAAGAAAAGAATTAAGTCGCTGGATGCAGACAAAGGATATGATGCTGAAGAAAACCACCACTTGGTTGTTGAAGATTTGCAGGCAGAGGACAGAATAAGGCTGAGGAATAAAGACAAGCCTATATGGAAAACCTCTGGAGAGTACAGGAAGAAAGCTAAAAGGAGGATCAAAAGGCTGAGAAGGAATTACAGAAGCAAGAATGAGACCACTTTTTCTGTTTTGAAGCGGGTTAATGGCTCTACCATCAGAAGCATCAAAGTTTGTATGCAGAATAAAGAGGTATTGTTAAAGGAGATTGTGTATAATGCAAATAGATTGGTTGAATATTTTATAGACTTCCTGAAGGAAGTCTACTAAGCTCCGCAATCATAAATTTTAAATATAAGCTCAATTTAATGACCCTGATGGTAAAGGGGGACGCAAAGGCAAATTCTTCCGGCAGTTATGGCACCCATTTATATGAAAAACCGATTTTTCAGCATATTATCGTTATATCAATCATAGCAACATTGGTTCTAAGCGCATTTTCTTTAGCCAATGTCTACCAGCTAAAAAAAAGCCTACTTCCCAAATCAATAAACATCAATGATTTCATGAAGAAGCTGACTTCCCATAACGAGATGAAGGGCTATGTCGGAGTTGCGCCACTGAACATAATACAGGTAAACAACAACAATTTTGCAAACCTGCAGGCACAAATCAACGGCTTGGACGTGACTTATATCGGGAATTTTATTGTGCAGTACACGGACAGGATTGTGATTTACGACCATGACAATGATGCAATAAGGGGAAGTGTAAGCCTGCAAAGCCCCCAGCAAGCGCAGCTGCCAGCGGATTTCTCCACAAAATTAAACAAGCATGCTGAAATGCAGGGGCTTCAATCACAGCAGCCTGTAGGCGGACAGCTTGACGAAGCCTCATTAAATACCCTAAAGCAGCAATTTCCTGATGTTTATGCAAATGCAAAGGCAGGGGATTTCCTGCTCAGGTATACAACAAAGCTTGTTATTTACGACTACAATGCTGACAAGATAGTAAAAGTTGTCAATCTTGGCTGATATGCTTTGCACTATCCCTCGGTACACAATTCCTCTTATCGGAGAAATTCAAATCTCACCCAAAAATAGCATGCTCAGTAAGCGTGCCTTTCAAAAACAGGCTGCCTGCGCTGTCGGCATACGCTACAGTTTCGTTGTTGGCATCCTGTATGATGAATGAATTTGGGGTTGGAGAGGGCGCAGTCTGATTTTCGCTCAGTGAGCCTTTCAGCAGCACATCTCCTTCAGGGTTCGTAACAACAAAGTTAAAGCCGCCAGTCAAATTTTGCACTGAGAAATCATTTTCATCTGCTACCCTTTCTGTATTCTGGATTAAAGCCCCTTTGATTTTCAGGCTGCCAAGGCTGTCAAATACTGCAAGCTTGTTGTTTGCATTGTCCACTATCTCAAAAAATTTGATATCGGCAATCAGCGCTTCATTTATGTTTATTACAAATATATTGGAAGCAACAAAGCTTTCAGAGTCATTCGCGGTTATGAAAGTAAATCTGCTTCCAATGGCATCACCATCAGGGGAAACTATTGCCGTGTTGCCCTCAAACAATATGGTTATATTGTCTGTTTTGTAATAGCCATAGCTTAGGGCATCCCCGTCAGGGTCAGCGAAATATTGCGACAGGTTTATGATTATTTTATCATTTTTTTGCATGTTAATATCGCTGAAGTTCTGCAGCAGCACAGGCGGATTATTCTTGATATCCGCCAAAATATTGTATTTTATTTTATCAACCCTCAAAACAGCGTCATTTTCTATTTCAAATATCAACGAATAGCCGCTTTCATTCAATCCGCTCAAATCACATGTTTCAATGCAAACATCAGAGAATTGTTTTTCCTCTTCAAAGAATTTCACGCTTAAATTGCCCCATTCAGAAAGGTATACATCTGATTTCAGGTTTTCAGCGCTTAGATTGACATCATAATAAATCACTTGGGATGAGATGATGTTGCTTAAGCCTGCCCCGTCCTTGCCAAATACAGCATAATATGTTGCATTCCAGTTGTTGTTACTGGACAACAAGCCGACAAATGCACAGCAATCATTGTTACCGTAGCATAATGTTGTCAGCTTGCCATCTTCTGCGCTGTAAACCTCCCATCTGGCGCAAAGCCTTGACTTGTCGGCGTCCCAATTAAACAAGGAGCCTTCAACAGTCAAGTCCACGATTCCGTTAACGCTTTCCTCTCCGTTGTCGTTCGAGTCATATATAGAGCCAGACTTATAAGCTAAATCTATGGCAATCTGCTTGTTTAAGGCTCCTTG
>Ga0209542_10020624_pt1 | contig 10419 bp, 15 predicted proteins | sample RifCSPhighO2_01_FD_184028 | JGI IMG/M metagenome (GOLD analysis project Ga0209542, IMG submission 184028) | Soil microbial communities from Rifle, Colorado - Rifle CSP2_plank highO2_0.1 (SPAdes) (version 2) | ecosystem: Environmental > Terrestrial > Deep subsurface > Rock core/Sediment ...
CAACTGTCAAAGTTAGGATAAAAGAGAGAATTTGGAATAAGCTTCAAGCTTGTAAAATTGAACCTTTTCGTTATCTTGAACATCTTGAAGAAATTGAAGGATTTAAACTAAGAATCGGGGATTATAGGGCGATTATAGATATTGATAATAAAACAAACACAATAAACATTAATAAGATAGGTCATAGAAAAAATATTTACGAAAATTGAAACGAGCGAAGCCTTTATTTTACAATTAATGGTAATTAACTACACTACTTCTTAAATAATGCCCTCTAATTCATTATTCCTGCAAATAAAGCTTTTGGGCGATTAATCAAAATTATCGAAGAGGATAGTAAATTATTGATATTTTAATTTATTAAATAATTTTATCTTGCCGAAAGGCAGATAAAATTCAATAATCATTTCTCCGAAGGAGAAATGCTAAACTGTCATAATTATCAAAATTGTAGCCCTAACTGATTAGAGTGTAAGTATTATGGTTTAGTGTAGTTAAAGCCTCTCTTGAATGCAAACCTATTTTTGTCCTCTCTTCATCAGTAAATAAATTCTGTTCTTGTTTATGGGTGTAATCTTTCATATATTTTTTAAGTCAAGCTAGTTTAAAAGTTTAATTCTTTTACAAAATAACATTTATTAACCTATTTCTATACTTCAGATTATGCCACTAACAGACGAACAAGCAAAATCAATAAAAGAACAGCTTTTCAAGCAAGTTGATAATTTTCCTGAAGATAAAAAAGAGCAGGTAAGAAAATACATTGAAGATATGAATAACGAAGAGCTTGAGCAGTTTTTAATTAAAAACAAGCAGATGCAAGGCGAGTCGCAAGAAAATGAAACTGAAGGTGAAAGTGTAGAAAAAGGCAAAAAAGGCGAGTCACAATGCGTTATGTGCTTAATTTCAGGCAAGAAAATTGAATCTCTTCCAATTTATGAAGATAAAGACTATTTAGCTGTTTTAGAAATAAATCCAATGTCAAAAGGCCATACTATTCTAATTCCAAAACAGCATATAAAAAGCACGAGCGCGCTAAAAAGCAAAGCTCTAACCATTGCAAAAAAAATAAGCAAGTATATTATAAAAAAACTTGAAGCAGAAGATGTTCAAATTAATACTTCAGATGAATTAGGCCATGCAATTGTAAATATAATTCCAGTTTACAAAGGCCATAAAATAGATTATCAAAGAAAACCTGCTAAAAAAGACGAGCTTCAAGATTTAGCTATGAAAATTGGCCAAATGAAAAAAGCAGAGCTAAAAATAAAACAAAAAAAAGTCAAAGAAGCTAAGCCTGAAATGAAAAAAGAATCCGAAATAATAAAAATTCTAAGAAGAATTCCTTAAATCCAGTCAATAAAACTGTTAGAAACTAATCCTGTATCGCCACAATGATAAACTTTATGGAATGCATTATATCCATAATCAAAAACATTAAAATTCATGGATTCTAAAGTTCTTTTATTTTCTTTAGATAAAGCCAGTTGAGGCGCCTCAAAAATCTTGGGATAAAAACCAAAGCATTTTTCAAATTCTATTGCACCAAGCAAAATATAATCCTTATTTCGAGTTTCATAAAATTCATTATAAGTATGACATACTCCATGCATACCAAGGGTTTTATTTAAAGCAAGAATATAGTTGCACCAGCTTTTATTTTCAACAATAGAAATATTATTCAGCAAAGGAATAACCATAAGCACCTCAACTTTTTTCAAAATATCTTCATCACATTGAATCCCTGGCGAAACATCATCCACCTGCCTTTCTAAAGAAAATCTTAAGATAATAAGATAAATAATAAGAAATATAATAAAAACCAAAAAACATACAAAGATTATCCGAAGATTTATTTTTTTCATTTTAGATTATTCCGAAATACACAACAAGGAATAAAGCAATAAAAGCCATAAAAAATGCGGGTACAAACGGAATTCCCTCTTTAACTAAAACATTTTTTCTATAATGTTTTTGAATAAATATTAATTCTTCCTCACTTAATCCTTCCCAATATGGCATGATTATTCTTTTTCCAACTTTCAATTTATTTGCAAGCAAATCACCAATTGTTAAATCTTTAACTTTAACAAACTTCTTCATGCATCCATCCTCAAGAGCTTTAGCGTGAATCAATAAAAGAGGCGAGATAAATAAAAAAATGCTTAGGAACAAACCAAGATATAAATGAATAAAATAGAAAAAAATCATGAATAAAATACTAATACTTTCAACCAAATAAGCCGCTTTTTTATATTTTTTAAAAACTTTATAAAAAGACTTTTTAAAATCCCTGAAATGTTTAAGCATAATATAAACTGTAAAACCTCCGCCATATACTGCTCCAGCAATAATCAAGAAAATCAAAAACAAAATAGTAATAACTAAATTCGTCTGCCAGCTAAGGCTGAGTGGTAAAACAGTTCCTAAAGCAACAAGCAGTTTCATATCTCCTCCTGCAAATACTCTTGAATAATAGAATATATTTGAAATTAATATTCCAAAGCCTAATCCAATTAGTCCCCAAGCAAGAAACCATATTTCTTGTTTTTCCACACTCAAAAAAGCCCTAAATGCCAGAATAATAAAAACAAGCAAAAAATTCCACCAGTTTTCTACCTCTCTTTTTTTCAAATCCTGAATAGAGGCAATTAAAATCCAGAACAGCGCAATAGCCAGCATAAAAATATTTTCAGCAGAAAAAATTTCTGTGCTATTCAATGAAACTCCAAATAGATCTATCATTTTTCCTCTTTTACTATATTTTAAGTTTAATAAAAGAATGTATATAAATCTAATTATGGTGTTAAGTCAAGTTCATAACTTAACATGACTACTACTCACTCAAACTACCTAATAACCTGCACAAGTTCGGTTATTACTATCATTATTGATAATATCTGTAGAAATAGGTAAGCCGAGAATTTGCAGTTATGTAAGTTTAGAGGATTAGTAAATGTAAGTTCGAGCAAGAGGAGCCTATTTGAGTTTTATAAGAGATTAAGGATATAAAGAATTAAGTTTACTTAACATATTGAATGAGAAATAAATCTCAACTCATTATTAATGTTATAAACTTCGCTTCGCTCTTATTAGGGATAACTGCATGACTTACATTCCACTTTAGTGCAGTTATACAAATAGAGAACTGCGAGAAATAGGTTATCCAAGCTATGCAGTTGTCTATAGATGGGTTTGCCTGTGCAAGAAGTTTTATAGTTTTGCTTATTCGCCTTGTCTAAACTTTTTTGCCTCACATTTAAAGTTTATTACCTTATTTTTATTCTTAAAGATTGCCAAGTTTATACAGACAATCAAGCATCAAACCTAAGAAATCACTTTACAACGCCGCTATCGCTCGCGCCTTCGCGCGAGCGCCATTTTCCGCCATGTTTATATGGGAAAAGCTTTCGCCTTTTAGATTTGTCTTTACCTTTATTTCTCTTCTCAGAATATCCGTAATCGTCTGACATAACTAGAGCAGTATTCCTGCATATTTAAAAGTTTTCAATGAAAATGAATCAATAAGAAAACATTCTCTGCCTTGAATCAAGCAGGTGGTTTAGCAGTAGTAGGCAATAAACAACATACCTTTTTAACTCCAGTTTCAGCAGCACCGCCTTCGACAGCTACTACAGAACCCGCAATAGGCAACCAAGCAGTAACTGTTTTTTCTCCAACTAAACATTTATCTCTTTCAACAGTATTAGTTTCTAGACTCGCACATTCCTTCTCATTAGTTTGGAGAATAGAAGTACATGATGCACCATTCACTAATATTGTAGGTTTTGAACTAGTGCTTTTCATTAAATCCAAGCATTTATACATATCCGAATCAAGTGTGCATGCGACTAATGCAGGATTATATCCTATTTCTGGTTCTTGTAAAGTTTTAATAGCAACCTTATAAACTCCAGCACAATCAGCCCATTGCTTTACGCCCTCTAATCTTAATGACTTATATTCACAAAATGAATTCTTAGTAATATCTCCGCCAATCCAAAGTTTGCAAGCCCCAACCGCAGAAGTTAAATCATTAGGCAATAATCCCAATTTTCCAAAAACTTGATCTAAAGAACCTGAAAAACCTAGTATTAATAAAACAGCAGCAATGCCACCAACAACAATAACTAAAAGAATTCCTATTGAAAATTCTGCACCTTTCTTATTTTTGATTACCATCTTTTATCTTTCTATAATGAAATTGCTATTTATAAAGATTATGTTTTTCATTTTTTGAAAAACAGCCTCTAATCCGCGAGTTCTATCTCCTTATCAAAAACTCCTTGTTAGTTATTATGCATTAAAATCAAAAAAACAATGTGCCACCACACTATAAGTGGTGTGGTTTGATTGGCACTTGTTTTTAGGATGCTCAGAAATGAGAGCCGTAAAGTTTACTACTACATCATAAATGATGTAGTTTTCATTTCTGACATGAATAATTTATTCAGGAGTTTTTTGAGACTGAAAATAAATAATACTATGAAAAATAATGATTTTATAATTTATTTTCAGTATAATACTCATAAGTATGCTTTACTGCATAAGTTTTTTCGTCTTTATCGTTATAAATAACTTCAGAAACAATAATATTAAACTTGCCAATTAAATAAGTAATATCTCCTCTATTCTCAAACCAAACATGCTGTTCTAACTGATTATTTATCTGAATATCTATTTGAATAAAAGCAGGATTAACATAAGTTCCTTTATTGTTATATACTGCTAAATATTTTTTAAATTCTTCGACAGGGTCAATAGTATAAGGCAATGGCCAAAAATTAATTCCAATATAATACTCTTTTTCAACTTCGTCCATTATTTCATCAATATAAAAATTAACCACCTGCCCTTCAGCATAAACTCTGTCAATTCCCGAAACCTCCAATTTCTCTTCAGTATCTGTTGTTTTAAACGCAAAAATATAAATTGCAGATATCAAAATCATTAAAGTCATAATTACCAATAATACTATTGAAATAGGTCCTCCTCGTTTATCTTTCATCGCCGAAAGAAATCCATAACATTTATGTTGCGGTAGTTTTACTGCAGCTTTCTTTCGGGGAATCCAAAAACAAGGGGCTTTACAGACTGCACCATTTATGATGCTGTGCCCTATTGTTTTTTTATACTTAAGCATTTAAACATCCTCCTGTAAAAAATCTTATAATTGTAAATTCTCCATTCCCATCAGGAATATAAATATCCAAGGATTTTTTATTTATTTCTCCATAGTCCAATCCATTCATAAATGGCACAAACTTTGTTCCAGCATATTGAAACTCCAAATTTTCTTTTTTTCCATCAAAATCATAAAGCTGAATAAAATAGCATTCTGTTCCTATTTTTTTGCCAAATTCGGTCCATCCTGCTGAAACTTGATCTTTAAATGAATCATAATCTTTATCTTTAAGGTCCTTAAGAATACTCATTCCAAAAAAGCCTTCTGTTTTTAATATTGAAAGAAAAGCCTGCATCGCCGCAGTTTCTGAAGTCGAGCTATATTCTAATGCACTTAATGAACGCTGCGAACTTTCTTTAGAAAGATATATTCCTGAATTAATTAAAAGATAACCTAGAATCATAATAAATATTACAAAAGCGGCGATAATCCAAGTCATTGTTGTTCCAATTGTTGCTTTTTTATTGCTCAAACTGGATGCAATATTCTGTAGCTTGCTAAAATATTTCTCATTCGTTCCCAGTTTGAGGCTTAAAAAATACCTCGCACCTTGGTACAGGGGGGATTTTTTATTTGATTTTTGAAGTTTCATTTTAGTTTTAGTGTTTATTTGTAGCAGTCAATATATTTATTGTATAACTATCTTCATTCTTTCCAAGATATTCAAGAGTTTGATAAGAACATTGAGCAAAGTTTTTTTCTATTTTTTTATTCTTTTTTTGATATTCACAATCAGTAAACCAAACAGAAGTTCCTCTGTCAAAAGTATAAACCGATTTTCCAGAAGATTTATCTCTAATCGTAAAATTAATATAAAAATCACCTGAATCTTCTATAACAGCTTTGCTTAATCCGCATCCAGCAGCATAAATATCAAAATTCTCCGCTTTACTTGAATCAAAATTATCTGCCAAACACTCAATAATTCTATTTGAAAGAAGATAAGCTTCACGATATCGTATATCTGATTGCTCTGAATTAAAAAGCATAATTCCCCAAGCAAGAGCAGCAACAATAGCTATCCAAATAATAAACATCCAGATACTAAGATACATTTCTCCTTCATTAGCTCTTTTGTTTTTTAATTTTATCATGTTTTTATTGTAATAGTTTTTTTAAGATTATCCCAAGAAATCGAAGCATCCTTCAAATCAATAATATAACCATAATTATGCCCAGGTCCTCGGCTGACTCTTACATTTACTTTATGATTCAAGTAATCCATAGTTAAAATAGGGTCATAAAAATTATTTTTTTCAGCATAATCAAAAAGCTCATTCAAATAAAGAGTAATTTCTGTTCCGGGTTTAAGGCTATCAATAGTCAAAGCAATCTTCTTAGAATAAACATTCTCAACAAAATCATTGCCTTTTCCTACATCTGCCAAAAATAAAAAAAGCATTCCAAAAAACAGTGCATTCAAAACTAAAAAAATAACTGTTTCAGAAATTATATTAGCTTTTTTAGAGGTTATCATTTTTAGCAGTACGTTTTATTTAAGTTTTAATTAAATTTTATTTAAATTTACATTTATAACGGAAGATTTTCAAAAGAGTCGCATTTAAGCGCAGATAACGCCTCGTCATTAAAGGGATAAATCATCGGGGGGTTATATCTAAAAGTTTTATCAGGATCTGAAGCAACTTTATAAGTTGCTGCTCCTCCCCCAATAATCCCGCTGCCAATAACAGCCACTGCTGTACCAACAACAGCTTCAGGAGCAAAAACAGTCCATAAAATAACATTAGTTGCAACACCAGTAGCAGTTCCAACTCCAAAAAATGTTGCCCATTCTTTTAATTTTCCATCTTCACGCATCATAGTAACCATTCCATAAGTCTGACTAGGGTCAATTACCATTTCAGCTAATTGATTATATTGAGTTTTTGCGTCAAGTTGCGATTGAAACAAATCCTCAAAATAGTTTACACCTTCTTTAGTTTTCTTTTGAGAGAGTTTAGTATAAACATCAGCCATATTTATCTTTATTTTATTATCTTTCAAAAACTTCTGAGTTTTATCATCAAAAGAAATTAAAGAGTTCAAAAAACAATAATTTGTTCCTGTAAACTCTCTCGGCATAAAATTAAGTAAACCTTTTCCTAAAAGCCCATGCCACATATAAATATTATCCGCGAGTTGATCCACAATTTTATCTTTAGTCAAAGTATCACTACCAACACTTACTTTATCATAAGTTTTTCCAAGACTCTTGCATCCTTCTCCAAACGAGCTCGAGCTAAAACACAATCCATTGCTTCTGCATACTAAAGGCACTGTTTCTCTAAACTGCATTTTTAATATACTCGAAGATGCTGATGCTCTCAAAATAACAGAAGTATGGCAAGCTTCTTTATCCAAAGTTCCCCCAAAATCTGCTTTGCTCATGAGCCAAAAAGCTATTGCAAAACTAACAATTAGAAATATGGTTATAAGTAAATAATTCCATCCAATATCTGCTTTTTTGTTAATTTCTTTTTTCATTATTTTTCAGTTTATCCAGCTATTAATTTTTTAAAAAAATTTATTATTGAATAAGTAATTGCAATCGCAGCCACAATAAAAAATATCCACAATAATATTTTCATAAGGCTTGCTCTTAATTCAGCTTTTTTGTTAGTTTTATTTTTTAGCATCAGCAATTTTCCGCAAAATAAATTTCATTGTTTTCTTTTAAAGTAATACTTATCGAAAGCGGGACAGGCGCTATTTTATAAAAATCTTTATTATCTTTAAAGCCACAGGTAACAAGTCTGTACCATAAACCAGTTTTAATTGAAAATGCTTTATTCTCAAAAGTTTTGCAGACAGATTGTTTAGCATTATTCCAATTTGGAAAATCACTAACAAACTGAATATCTTTAGAAATGCAAACACAAGGGGTATTTCTGCAAGCAGGCGGATATTCTCCATCTTTATTCGGCCAAACACCAATCCACCAATCTTTAGGCGATAAAATCAAAAGTTCTTTAGTATCTCCAACTTTAGTAAGCCCTTGAATAGCATAATCAATTTGCCCCAAATAACCTTCTGCTTGCTTAAGATAAGTTTTATCTTTAAGAAACCCAATAAGAACCGCTCCAACAGCAACAAGAGCCACAATGCAAAAAACAGCAATAATTAAATTAAGCGTATGTTCTCCCAAAAATTCCGAGCCTTTTTTTGATTTGTTCATTTTTATAGTTTTAATTAGTTTACACTTAATACCCTTTTTCCCTGAATTTGTGCGCCCATTAATTTTTCTTGAAGCGTAGGAAGTCCTTTTGCAATCTGATTTCTATTATATTCGTCTATCTTCGAATTTATTGAAACATCTCTTTGGTAGACATTATCATAAATCCAAATTTTATTATCAATAATTATTCCCAACATAATATTTTCAGCATTTGCTTTAATATCGCTTATAGTTCCCTTAGTAAATAATTTATTCAATTGCAAAGTTCCAGTTACATAAAGTGTGCTGCCTGAAAGTTTAATTCCAAAATCCGATAATTTTAAAGGGATTTTTTCTGGATCCTCCTGAATAAGAAGTTGAGACCGAAAAAGATAAGGTGTAGAAATTTCTCCAACTACTTTCCATTTAGAGGGGTTAGTCTTTGGAGGAATTAATTTTTCTCTGCAAATACGATTATCACTTATAAAAGCGCCATTTAAATTTTCAATATAATTAAAATTAGTTGGAAGATTTTTTTCTATACGGCTATACTTCTCTCCAACTTGCGCCATAATCTCCTTATCTAAGGTTATAACTTTAGTAGCAGAATCAACACTGCCTATTGTTTCAGTTCCAAAAAAACCATCTCCAACTTGAACAATATTTTCATTAATTGCTATTTTGCTATTAGAAGGAATCTTAGTAAACATATCAATAAAAACAATTGGGACATCTTTAGTATTTCCAACCATGCCAATTACAAAGTTACATTGCAATTTAACAGCCGAAGTCGTGCCTGTCGTCCCTGTTCCAGTCCCTGCATTCGGCTCATCTCCAAAAGTTGGAATAACAATTCCAATTTTAGAAATAATATCATAATGCACTAATCCCCAAATGCCCAAAACAACTGCAACAAGAACTAAGATAAGTATCAAAAGTTTTTCTATAGCAATGCTTCCTTTTTTATTTTTATCTTTAATTTTTCGAAGAATCATTTCATCCCCAGCCAAAAAAAGATTTAATAAAATCTACTGCCCCGCTTCCCTTTCCAGTAAAAATCTTTATAGCAAAAAAAATCAAAACAGCCGCAGCAAGCCCCAAAAGAATCTCACCAAGAAGCTTCAATTCCATGCCCTTTTTTCCATTCACCATATTTCCTCTTTTATCCTCTAAGATAACAGAAAAAACAATTATTTAAACCTTACTTTATGGTAAAATAAACTATCAAACTTAACATAAATGCTACTTTCTCTAAACTTGCAATAACCTGCGCTTGCTCGGTTATTACTTTAATATTATCGATAAATTAATAGTAAATAAGCGAGCAGGAGGAGCCTATTTGAGTTGAGGTTGTTAGAATTAAGAATTAAGAGTTATACCAAGCAGAAGCAAGGTTTAGTTGTTTTTGTGTTATATAAAAACCAATCTAACTTAAAACTTCCAATATAAAAAAGCAAGCTTCCATTCAATACTCGCTCCTTATATCTAAAATCGCTAACACTTAATGAAACCAAAAAAAGATTGCCGAGCCAAGCAAGAGGAAGCAATTTTAAGATATTTATTTTTCATTTCTAATCTTTAGCCCAAACCAAACTCTTCTACAAAACTTCCTGCAATACTCGAATAAGCCTAAAACGAACGAAGTGAGAATATATTAATATTATTAATAACCCCATAAAATTGTTCTCGGAAAAATTTTATCCGCCAATCAAACTGCCCAAAGCAACAGAAGCGATAAATGACAATCCAACAACAGATAATAATGCAGTGAAAATATAAAGCAATCCGCCTGCAAGCAAATTTCTTGAGATCTCATAAGTCTCTTTAAGCTTGTCTTCTCCTGCATCAACAGTAACTAATGTTTTAGTCAAAATAAATATTATCTCAATAATATAAATTCCAACACAAACCTGCAAGAAATACGGAGGTATCATTGTTGCTACATCAAATATTCCATCAGGCCCTACCAGCCCTGCAACTCCGCCATAGTCTGCTAATTCATCTGTTCCAAGACTGCCCATAATTATGCTTAAATTATTCAATATTAAAGTAATCATCGAAGCAAGCCCAACAACTATTC
>Ga0209542_10020625_pt1 | contig 10419 bp, 13 predicted proteins | sample RifCSPhighO2_01_FD_184028 | JGI IMG/M metagenome (GOLD analysis project Ga0209542, IMG submission 184028) | Soil microbial communities from Rifle, Colorado - Rifle CSP2_plank highO2_0.1 (SPAdes) (version 2) | ecosystem: Environmental > Terrestrial > Deep subsurface > Rock core/Sediment ...
TGGGTCAGATCTTCAGCAGTATGATGATTTCTGGTAAGTTTGTAATGAAGAGATTTGATTTTAGAATAGTTTGTTCTATACATATCATTAATACTTTGGAACTTGATTTCTGTAGTCATTATCTTTTTAGGTGATTTTTTAATTCTTTTTATTCTTCTGCTACTGCCGCTTGCATGGTCTTTTTAGCCCTATGCAGCCGAGACATCACTGTTCCTTTAGGTATGCCTAGCTCATCGCTGATTTCTTGATAGGATTTATCTTCTATGAACCAGAGCCAGGCGATTTCTCTTTTTTTTTGATCAGAAATGATGTTGATTGATTCTATTACTGTTTCTAATCCTTCTTTTTCTATAGTTAACTTTTCCGGAGTAGGAAGATTATATTTTATTTGATTATTGCTATAAGCTTGTCCTAATTTATTCCTATTAAAATAGTTAATGGTGTTATTTATAGCAATCCTACTTATCCAATTTCTAAAGCTATCCTTCGGCTCTTTTTTCTCCTGAGGTTGATAAATATCTATATTTCGTAAAATTTTGATAAAGGTATCCTGAGCGAGGTCTTCTGCAACCGTTTTATTTCCTACCCTACGCAGCACTATCCCTAAAATAAAAGGACATTCCGCTTTGTACATCTCTTCAAAACTAGTATAACCTGTTTTGGAATATGATTTATTTAGTGTCATTATTAAGTAATAAAAGAAGTTTAATTATAAATCTTTCTCAAGGAATTCTCTCCTATAAGAAGAAGCTTTTTAAGAACAAAAGAATTAAGTAGAAAAAGAATTAATGGAGCGTGATCTAGAATGATAAATTATCTAGCAGTTTTGGTCGCGGCAATCGCGGCGCATGTTTTAGGGTTTTTATGGTATGGGCCTTTGTTCGGCAAGAAATGGATGCAGTTGATGAAACTTACCGATAAGGATAAGGAAAAAGCCAAGCAGAAAGGAATGGCTACAGCGATGGTGGGAAGTTTTCTGAGTACTTTAGTGATGGCAGGTGTGTTAGCTTTCTTGGTTGATCTTGCCGGAGCGTCAGTTGCCAACGGCCTGATGCTGGGCTTCTTAACTTGGTTAGGATTTTTAGCAACTTCACAGATGGGCATGGTCTTCTGGGAGAATAAGCCTTGGGCATTGTACATGCTGCAGACCGGCCATTACTTAGTTAGCTTGTTGGTGATGGGAGCTATACTTGGCGTTTGGGCTTAATTTTTTTATTTTTTCTATTTAATTTTATATTCTGGTTTGACTAACTTGCGCTGGATGTATTCTAAGATCTCATCTACATCTTTGGCCTTTCCGCTTTCGAGAAGGTATTTTCTATCTCTAAGATTCATAAGATCAGCAGTATTATCGCATCCCACATCTACGATAAGGGTAATTCCTGTCCCAAAGTCAACCAGGGCTACGCAGCTCTCTTTGCCCACCTTGTAACTGATTTTGTTTCCATCCAGCACTCCTTTGTAAGTGCCTTCTAATTGGGCTCTGACTTCAGGATGTTTCAAATCGGGCGATGGCGCGCAGCCCTGAGTAGCGAGAATGGCCGGTAATGCCACTATATACATACTCTCTTTAAGATTCATTTTTTCAACCTCTTTTTGTATAAATCTAATATTTAATATAATACCACTTTATCATTCTTCCGTATTTTCTCTCTGATGGGAATAGTTACATACTGCTCTGCTCCAGCAAAGGCGATCTCTTCACCGTCATAGGTGCGCATTTCGGTGATCTCTTGGGTGATGTTCTGAGTCGTTTTTCCCTCAAAGGAAATCTTGCTATAAATATTCAAAGGTTCGATAGTCTTGATCAAGGCAATTTTTGCTTTTGGATAATAATTTTCGACTATGCCGACTACTTTAGCCGCTTTTTTGGTTTTTATTTTTCGCTGTCTTGGCGCATCTTTACATTCTTCTGAACAAGTTTTGTTCATGCTCTTTTGGCATTTCTCACAAGCGATAAAGAGTCTGTCGCAGTCAAGATTATGGCAATTGAGATATTGCTCGCAATCCTTTTCGCAGAAAGTGCAAGAGGTAATCGCTTGGCCTAGGTCGGAGACCAGGCGATCATCAAAGACGAACAAGCCGCCTTCCCAGTTAGCATGGGGAAATTGATTGACATAATTGATGATTCCGCCTTCCACTTGATACACTTGCGGGAAACCTTGCTCTTTCAAGTAGGCAGACGCTTTCTCGCAGCGGATCCCGCCGGTGCAGTAGAGAACTATTTTTTTATTTTTTATCGATTCTAGCTGTTTTACTGCGGCTTGGGGAAACTCTCGGAAATTTTGGATGGGAAGCTTGATGGCGTTCTTGAACCGTCCTACCTCGAATTCGTACTCATTTCTGGCATCGACAATAATAAAATCCTCATTCCGTTCATACCATTGCTGGAGCTGCTGCGGTTGAAGATGTACCCCTTTGCTTTTTACTACATCTACCGCCGCTCCAAAGGCGCAGATCTCTTTCCGAACTTTGACTACTAATTTATGATAGGCATTGTTTTCTGTATCTTGTTGGCGGAAGGTGAGATTAACAAATAAAGAATATCCGGTAAGGAACTGCTTGAATTGCCCTACCTCTGCGGTTTCCCCGCATACTGCCCCATTCAATCCTTCGTTTCCTACTAAGATTCTTCCTAAAATATTGTTTTTTTGGCAGTAAACTCTAATTTGATCCCGTAATTGTTCAGGGTTGGCTACGGTTGCATACTGGTAAAAGGAGATGACTTGATATGGCATGAATGATCATTCTCTTAGTGTTTTAAAAATGTTTTTAGGAGAATTTCTCATCTAAACATTTATAAAGATTTATTGATAATTTTATTGACATGGCTGAAGAAAAAAGAAATAAGGGAAGCTTAGATAATTTAGTGACAGATTCTGCTGGACAGGGCAAGTCAAATTACCAATTTGAAATTGGTCAAAAAGTAGTATATCCAGCTCAAGGCGTTGCTGAAATCGAAACTATAGAGAATAAAACTATTGCCGGTAATGATATCTCGTTTTATGTACTTCGCGTCTATGATACTAATCGTAAGATCATGGTGCCAATAAGAAATGCGCAAGCTATAGGCCTGCGCGCCTTAATGTCCGAGCAGGAAATTGAACAAGTTTATACTATTTTACGAGAGCCTGCTCATTCTTTTGACAATCAAACCTGGAATAGGCGTTATCGTGGCTTTATGGACAAGATCAGGACCGGATCGATGTATGATGTCGCTGAAGTGTTAAGAGATTTATATTGTCTGAAGAAAAATAATTATAAGTCGCTTAGCTTTGGCGAACGCCGTATGCTGGATACTGCTCGTAGTTTGATCGTCAAAGAAATTGCTATGGTTCGTAATCAAACGGAACAAATAATCAAAAGTGGAATTGAAGCGATATTCTGTCAGCCTGATGAACATTTTTAAAATATTCCTACTTTAGGAAATTATGGTCCTCAATTTCACTAAAACTTTATCAGAAGCATTAGAAAATATTGATTTCACGGGAGAAGGCTATGAGCTTCCAATATATTCGGAAGAAAAAGCGCGCTCACATCTGATCTCTGACGAAATTGTCGCTAAGTACGGATACGCCAAATGGGCCATTGTCGATTCGCTCAATGAAAAGTATGGCGCTCTGCTAATCAATAAATTTGATCTCTATAATTGGCTGGAGAAAAATAAAGATGATGAGGTGGCTTATTTCTTAAACGAAGCTGGTTCTAACAGTTTGAATTATTCCCAATATTTAGCGCCTTCGCATTTTCACCTTTGGCTGGGCAGAAAAGGATTTTTGATTGGCATAGAACAGAAAGGAAAAGGCTTTAATGCAGCTAAAATTAATGATGAAAGAATAAAGGAGCATCAAGGCGGGGCGTTTACATTTTTTAGAGAATGTAAGAATAAAGTATTCTTCGATAATCCTGAAGAAGCGAGAGTTGTTTATTTTGAGGTGAAATTTTAAATAAAAAGGAATATCTTCCTTCATAATGTACCAACTCAAACAGCTTCCAGAAGATTTCGTCGTTATTGAGCGCCCCGCGGCGAAAGCAGAACAGCATGGCAAATATCTCTATTTCTGGATGAAGAAACGGGAAAAGAATACTATCGATGCGATTAAAGAGCTGGCAAAAGCCCTGCGGATCAGGGAAAAAGATATCGGCTTTGCCGGAAGCAAGGATAAGCACGCAGTTACTGAACAGCTCATCTCTCTTCTGGGGGCGAAGAAAGAGATTGTCGAAGAATTGGTCATACCGCAGGTAGTGTTGGAATTCTACGGCTATGGAATAAAACCTATCTCTTTAGGAGACCTGCAGGGCAATCAGTTTGAGATAGTGGTGCGAAATCTTGCCAAAGAAAAGATAGAAGAGATCACGGGAGTGGAGAATTATTTTGATGAGCAGCGATTTTCTAAGCATAATGTAGAAATCGGCAGGCATCTGATCAAGAAAGATTTTGCCAAGGCAGCAAAATTGATTGATGATCCAAAGACCGGGCAATATTTAGAAAAGAAACCACATGATTATGTAGGGGCGATAAAATTTTTGCCAGCGCGGCTATTGCGCATGTATGTGAATGCCTATCAAAGCTATCTTTGGAACAAAACGGTGGCCAGATATTTGGAACAGATGGGAAAAGTATTAAAGAAAATCGTTTATTCTGAAGGAGAATTAGTCTTTGTTTCCAATGCTGATAAGTTTAAAGACCTGAAGATCCCACTGATCGGCTTCGGCCAGGAAGGATCTGAAGATAGAAAAGTTCAGGACATAATTAATGAAATCATGGAAGAAGAGAAGCTTTCTTATGCTGATTTTATTATCAAGCAGATCCCTGAACTTACCTTGGAAGGAGAATTGCGGAAGGCAATTGTTCCCGTGCATGATCTCGAGATCGGAAGAAAAGCTAGCGACGAACTTAATCATGGTAAAAAGAAACTAAAAGTTAGTTTTGTACTGCCTAAGGGAAGTTATGCGACCATGGCGATTAGAAGGATGGTTGAGTAATTAATTTAGGCACTTCTGGCAAACCCCGGTAATATCGATCTGAAAATGGCATAATTCCCCTTCGACCTGCTGATGCAGGAAATCAAGTTTCTTAAGATCAATATGTTTTCGCTCTCCGCATCTCTCGCAGGTAAAATGGCAATGGTTCTTTTTGCTGTTGGAGTAAAGTGTTTTTCTATTGCACTGGAAGGAATGGATCTCTCCATTCTTGGTCAAGTCATTAAGAAAGCGATAGATAGTGGCTATCCCTATCTTAGGATTCTTTTTAGAAACTTTCTGATACAATTCCCCAGCATTGAAAAAAGAATTAAAGGAAGTCATCTCTTTTTCGATCAATTGCTTTTGCTGGGTAGTTCGTTTCATGTTCTTACTCTTTCTTTCAATCTTACTATATTTCTTATTGATAATGAGAATCAATAATGTTTATAAAGATGATGATTTAATAGATGAATATGGTTTTAACTTCACTGTATGCGATCATTAGCGTAATTATCGTATCCTTAATCTCCTTTGTAGGCATATTCACTCTGGCTATCGGAGAGAAACGTCTCCATAAAATCTTGATGGTCTTGGTAGGCCTTTCTGCAGGAACGTTGTTGGGTGATGCCTTTTTACATATCCTTCCTGAGATCGCGGAAAAACAGAGTTTTACTCTTACCGTTTCGCTGCTGATATTAGGCGGAGTTCTTATCTTTTTCATCTTAGAAAAAAGCATCCATGCCCACCATTACGGTGCGCCGAAAGATAATCATATCTCCCATAAGCCGGCTAAATCTAAAAAAGCCCATCTGGGTTCCCTGATCATGTTAGGCGATGGCCTGCATAATTTCTTAGACGGGTTGGCTATCGCTGGATCGTATCTGATCAGTTTGCCGGTAGGCATCGCTACCACCATCGCAGTAGTGATGCATGAAATCCCTCAAGAAGTGGCCGATTTTGGGGTCTTGTTATATTCAGGTTTTTCCAAAGGGAAAGCTCTCTGGTATAATTTTCTTTCCGCGCTGACCGCCGTTCTTGGAACGATACTGGGATTGCTGGTAGGCAATCGCGTGGAATCAGCAGCCTGGTATATCTTACCTTTTACTGCCGGAGGTTTTTTGTATATTTCTTGCGCCAGCCTAATTCCAGAACTGCATAAAGAATGCGGCTGGAAAGAATCACTTTGGCAGATCCTGGCGTTTGTTGCCGGTATCGGGATAATGGTAGCTTTGCTGTTATTGGAATGAGTATTATTCTTTTAATTGTTTGATAATCTTTTTTACCATCTTATAAACTGCTTCCGGCTTTCCCATTCCATCTACTTTAGCAAGGATTCCTTTCTTCTGGTAATATCTGATCACCGGTTCGGTCTGCTGATGGTAGACTTTAAAGCGCTCTTTGATGACCGTAGGCTTATCGTCTTTGCGCTGCACTAATCTCTGGAGAATATTTTTTGGCGGGGGTAAAAATTGCAGGTGATAGGTCTTTCCGGTGACCGGATCAAGACGCCGCCCGGATAATCTTTTGATCACTTCCTGCTGCGGAACGTCCAGGTACAGAACCAGGTCAATATTCAGGTCTTCAATCGCTCGAGCTTGGTTTAATGATCTGGGAAATCCATCGAAGAGAAAATTTTTTTTTGTGCCGATAGCTTTCTTGGCTATATCTACTGCCATATGATAAGGGACGAGATCTCCTTTATTGATGTAGTCAGCGATTTTCTTTCCTAAAGGCGTTTTTCGTTTGGCTTCTTTACGTAAGAGATCGCCTACCGAGATGTGCAGAAGGTGGAAATCTTTAGCCATCTTCTCGGAAACAGTGCCTTTGCCGCTTCCAGGCGGTCCTAAGATGACTAATTTCATGCTTCCTCTTTTTGATTATTATATGATTAATATATGGTTAGTATATAAATAATTATGGTTGTAGTATTATATTTTTATATAATTAAATTATCCCTGCTCATATGCCTAAAAATTTATTTTTCCAGCTTCTTGGTCAGGAAGGGCATAGATACAGGTATGGGCTGGAGGCATCTTCCTACTATCTTGTCTATCTTTTTTTGTTCGGTTAGATATAAAAAAATAGAAGGCAAAGGCTGGATGATAGATTCGAACAAGACCTCTTGTTATGTCTTTGATTATAAGTCAGGAAATTTAAATTATCTCTCTCAACACAGCGGCGATTTTACAAAATCAGGGTTTAGCTGGGCGGATTCGCGGATTGCAGAATTTGAAGATGATAAACTAACGCCGGAACACCTTAAGCAAGCAAAGAATACTGCCCAGAGAGTGTATAACTATCTTCAAGAGGAAAATCAAAAAACCAGCGATCAGAATTGGGAAAAAGAACATCAGCATTTCTTATCTCCTTTGGAGAGGATCCTTAATACTCGTACATGATTTGAATATTTTTTGATGTTGGCTATATCTCTTCTTCTCATCTGGGAAACCTTTTTATAGATAATTCTCTATCCCTTGCATAGTGGAAGCGTTTTGATGAAAAAAACAGTGATGATTTTAAGTTTAGTACTTTTTGTAGTTTTGATAGTGATAGCATGTGCCCCTCAGCAGCAGACTGTGCCCATTAATACTGCACCGGAAGTTCCGCTGCAAGAAAAAAATTTGACTCCAGAGGCAGTTCCCCAACAGAATAACACTATGGAGAAGAAACCGGCCTCATCGTCTCAAGCTGAGCAGGTGGAAAAAAAAATCACCGTAGAACAGTTTGTGGTAGAAGGAGATGACAAAGGATTTTATCCTAACCAAATTGCAGTTAAAAAAGGGAATACGGTAAGAATAACTTTTAAGGCGAGATTGCAAGGAACATACTATGGCGGATTGGAATTTAAAAGTTCGGCCTGGGGCACTACTGGAACAGTAAAGCCTGGGGAGAAAAAAACTATTGAATTTGTTGCTGAAAATGATTTTGAATTCAAATCTTACTGGCCTTCTACCGGGGTATTGAAAGCAACAGGAAAAGCAGTAGTAGGATAATTTTTTTTGATCTGATACTTAGTTAACCACTAGTTAACAAGATTTATAAATTAAATTATGTAAGTCGAGACCATGATCCCCATCGCCAAGCCCCTCTTAGGAGAGGAAGAAAAAAAAGCGGTATTAGAAGTCCTTGATTCAGGGATGTTGGCGCAAGGCCAAAAGGTCTCGCTCTTTGAAAAAGAATTTGCTAACTTTCTGGGTGTTAAACACGCGATTGCGGTATCGAATGGGACAACCGCATTGCATACCGTGCTTCTGGCGCACGGCATCGGTCCAGGAGATGAAGTGATCACTACTTCTTTTTCTTTTGTAGCTACCGCAAATACTATCCGGATGGTGGGCGCGATTCCGGTCTTTGTGGATATTGAAGAAGATACTTTTAATTTAAACCCTAACTTGATAGAATCAGCAATCACTGCTAGAACTAAGGCAATCATGCCGGTGCATCTATTCGGTCTCTCTGCGGACATGGCAAAAATTACCGCCATCGCAGAAAAACACGATCTTATCATTATTGAAGATGCCTGTCAAGCGCATGGCGCAGCATGGGGAGGACAGAAAGTAGGTTCATTTGGAAGCGGCTGCTTTTCATTTTATCCCACTAAAAATATGACCACGGGCGAAGGAGGCATGATCACCACTAATGACGATGCTATCGCTAAAAATGCGCGGCTGATCCGGGAACATGGCTCGGAAAAAAAATATTATCATGAGATCGTAGGTTACAATCATCGCATGACCGATATCGCGGCAGCCATCGGAAGGGAACAACTCCGCAAACTCCCGCAATTTAATGCTCTTCGAAAGAAAAACGCAGCCTACTTGTCTGATAAGCTCAAGTCCATTCCGGGAATAGTCTGTCCTGCGATCTCTCCCGGGCATGTCTTTCATCAATATTCGATACGCATTACACCTCAATTTCCAAAATCGAGAGAAGAAGTTATTGCTTTTCTTGCGCAGCGAGGGATCGGCAGCGCTATCTTCTATCCTTTACCGATACACCAGCAAAAAGCATACCAAGATTGGCATCACTATCATCTTCCGGTGACCGGACGCCTGGCTTCAGAAGTTTTAGCTATTCCTGTACACCCTTCGGTCACTTCTCAGGAATTGGATACTATCGTAAAGGCTTTTCAGGAGATGAGTAATAACTAAAGTTTCTGTGAGAATTGAATAACTCCCTGTCGCTAAGTTTATAAATTAAAGAGCATTAAGCAAGGGTAAGGTGACCAGATGGCAGTAGAGCTTCTTTCCGATAATCCGGCATATGTCAATGATCCTACTTATAGGTCGAAGCTGCTGAAGGAGTTTGGATTTGAAGAAGAAGAAGCAGAAATTCTTCCAGGAGAATATCAGAAAACTGGGTTTCCTAAGTCACTGCGCAACTGCCGCTTGTTATGGGAGATTTACGACTTAAGTCTAGAAGAGCCGTATTTCTGGCTGCTGGATTATCTTAAGGATGGTTTTCCGATCATTGAAAAGATTGAAGATTCATTTGCTGCAGCAGAAAATTCCGCTTTCTTTGGAGTAACTCAACAGCGCTTAGGAGCGCAGCAGGATCGGGTTTCTCAGTTCTTAGCGACCATGGGAAAGATGATCAAGGAATTATTCCAGATGGTGCGGGAGCTGCGCATCATCGATGAAAGGTTAGATTACTATGAAGGTACAGCAAAGGAACTTACTAAAAAAATAGCGGAGCGCAGCAAGACCGCAGAGATTACCTTGAAAGGAATTTTCGTCGATCTAGTGCAAGGCGGCGGGAAAAGCGCAGCCTCAGTCTATGGGATGGCCAGGGAATTGGAATTTGTCACTTTACCTGATCTTTTTTTCGATGCTCCGCCATTCAAAGATGATAAAGAATTGAATCAGCACATCGAATCGTTGCGGCCTAGTTTCAACAAGAACGTGTTGCGGGTATTGCAGCGGCATCTAGGCCAATTCATGGAATGGAAAAAGCGAACTCATCAGGAACATAAGAATAGAAAAGTTTTCCAGCTGAAATATCTGCAGCAGCATTTTGACATCATCAAGATGTATCTCAATTGGGTCAAGCCGTATCTGCGCCATGCTCGGGCGTTGACCATGAAAGAGAAAAGCCTGACTTCGGCAGAATTAGTATCAGCATTCGAAGGAAGCTTATTAGATGTGGAGATATTGGCCCGGAGGCAGATCGGCAAAGCAAACTCCTGTGTCTTAGTGACCTTTAATTATCGCACCCGAGCAGAGTTGAAAGTGCAGCAGGAAGGATATCAGCGCGGCCCGGTGCATATCGGCCGGATGGTGGTCACTTTCCGCGCCTATGCCTGGACCGATGAGCAGCTGAAAAACTATAAGGCTTTGAAGCAGAAAGAATTGTTTGAGCTGCTGGGTGATATCTCTACCTCGGTGCAGCAGGCCATGGAATCTTTAGGCGAAGAATTATTCCGCTATCTAGAAGAAGCGAAAGGCAATCAAGCTG
>Ga0209542_10020626_pt1 | contig 10419 bp, 11 predicted proteins | sample RifCSPhighO2_01_FD_184028 | JGI IMG/M metagenome (GOLD analysis project Ga0209542, IMG submission 184028) | Soil microbial communities from Rifle, Colorado - Rifle CSP2_plank highO2_0.1 (SPAdes) (version 2) | ecosystem: Environmental > Terrestrial > Deep subsurface > Rock core/Sediment ...
TCTGTATTGATTTTGTTTATATATCTTCTCCGCACACTTGTCCAGTGGGGAGTGGGTTCTATGCGCAATATTACTCGGAGAATGTAGGTTTGGAGTTACTTCTCCTCCGTTACACTGCGCATAGAAGGTGTTAAGCGACATATTACTCGGAATTTTCCCTTGATGTGTTTCCGAAAACATTATTAACTTATAAGAACTAATCTATAAAATGCCCGAAATAATTTTACTTTTATTGGTATCGCTCATTGGTTTAGTAACAGGATTCTTTGATTCTATAATTGGTGCTGGCGGTTTAATTTCTGTGCCGTCGCTTGTATTTCTTGGACTTCCCCCACAAATCGCAATCGCTACCGATAGATTGGGAACCATTGGCCAAACATTCACCGCCTTAATCAAATTTTGGAAAGCAAAGAAAATTGTCTGGAGGTATGTTCCTATTCTTGCAGTAATAAGTTTGGCCGGCTCCTTAATTGGCGCAAATATTTTATTAAATGTAGACCAAAAAATCCTAGAAAGTGTTGTTGGTGTTCTCATCTTAATTCTTCTGCCTTTGATATTTTTGAAAAAAGATTTAGGTGTCAAACAAGCTAAACCAAGCAGAAGCAAAAATATTGTCGGACTATTGATCTATTTTGCTATTATGATTTTTGCAGGATTTTTTGGTCAGGGAACAGGACCGATGATATTTTATGCCCTAACATTCTTTCTTGGATTAACAATGATTGAAGTATTAGGAACTGGAATAATACCTTGGTTTGTTCTTTCAATATCATCGGTCATAATATTTGCGCTCAATGGTATCATTGATTACAAAATCGGGATTGTTTTATTCATAACGATGTCTATCGGTAGCTATATTGGTGCTCATGTTGCAATCAAGAAAGGCGATTTGTGGGTGAAACGATTATTTGTTTTATTTGTAATTATTTCGGGCATAAAGTTGCTATTTTTCTGAGAACGGGAAAATTCCTGCGTCATACGCCTTCGCTCCTTTCAGTCGCTCGGGGGACGCTGCGCTTTCGGTCGCTACGCTCCCTCACCCTCGCTTAACACGGGCTATACGGAAATTTGCTCGGCTCGCAAATTTCCAAAATTTTTCTCCCTTCGATCGAAAAACTTCGTATAGCCCGATACGTTTGCCAAAATTTTAACATTGCCGAACGTCGCTCACTCCTTATCGGAAACCGAGACTTCTTAACGGTGCCACCTTCGCTTAGTCGTAGAAGAAAACACATTTGGAAATTACAAACTTCCACTAAAATTCACTAAGCGATTCCACTCCGTTTCATCCAAATTCGTCAAAATTTCTAAATGTGGGGAGAGAAAGTTTACTCTTGTAATAAACGAACTAATCCACTTCTATCCTTACTTACAGAAACATCAAACTTTGGATGTATTTCGCCATTTGGCTTATCCATGCTATAAAAACCCAATACTTCTTTATCATAGAATCTCAAGACATCAATCATTCCTGCATCTTCCTCTGAATCTCCATCAATGCCAAACCTCACAACGTGTTGATTTCTTTTCACATATTCTTCAACGACTTTTTCTTTATTATCTGATTCTGGAAAGAAACCATTTAGGCTCAAAGCACTAGCATATGCTTTAGCAACTTCAGCAATATTTCTTGTAACATAAAATCTTTCTGCTTCTGCAACCAATCCACAGAAATCTTCAACACCAGAATACAAAGATTCTCTGGCAGATTCAAGAGTAAATCTTTCCCTCACTTGTTCTAATGCTTCCTCACTTCTTAAAAAACTCTTAACATAATCTCTCCATGTTTCAGACTCAGCCGCTTTTCCTTTTCTTGCTAATTTCCAAGCAGTTTGTGCACACCACCCAAGATAACGTGGAGAAAAATGACTTGTGCCCATTGCTAGTTTTGCAATCTTCTTCGCTGGGGAATCAGCATGATTATCATCTAAATCAAAAAACCACGTTTGAACAGCTTTTGTTCTTGCTTCCAATTCCTGAACACTATCCTCTCTTGGAAAATTATCATGTACTGCTACCCAAATCCAATTTTGAGGCTCAATTAAATATCTCATTTAGCGCACCTTCAATTTTCTTGCAAGTTTTGGAGAAAGTGTAGGTAAAATCATATAAGCGCCAAAGCTCCAAATACTAGCATAGCCAGATTCAACTTTTAATTTTCTTTTATGTTCTTCAGAGAATGCTGTTCGTAAAGATTTTAACACTGTTTCATCAGAATAATCATCAAATAGTTCTCTTGGAAATGCTGTTCTTGATAATCCAACATCTTTAACCCTAAAATGGGTATCCGAGTTGGCAATTCCAGCTAAACTATGTTTTCTAGCCATTCTTCCAGCTAAAACATTGGAGGGGTACATCCATAAAGTATTCTGATGATTTCCAACTTCAATCACTGGATTATACTTACCAAACCATTCTTCCCTCATCTTCATTTCTTCACCTGTTGGGTAACTAAATGAAATTACAGGAGCGCCAATACTAAATGGATGGTCTAAAAACCAGAATGCCCCTACATCTTCACACTCTTTCACCGCGTCATCTAAACTTAGCTGATGAACATTATATTCCCTATCCATACCAACCATTATGACACCCTGTCTTTCTTTTACATAGCATTCATAGGTTTGAACAAGATAAAGAGGAGAACCATTAACATCAACTTTGATTACTCTCATTCCTAAACTTTTATGCGGAACTTGTTCTCTGTCTAATTTCTCTCTAACGTGTTGGAAATTCATGTACCCATTATTATCTTCTGGATTTCTATCTGTAATTGCAAGAACATCCACTCGTTTTGTAGCTTCATCTATAATATCTCGGATATTTTCCCCTTCTCTGAAATGCGAATGAAGATCTGCATAGACAAATTCAGGATCTTTTGGATCTCTTCTTGCTCCCAAAACTAAATCATGTAAGAAGTGAGGAAGCCCTGCAACAGTCTCCAAATTAGCTGAATGATATGCTCCTTTTACGACTAAAGTGTATAAATCTTTTACAAGTGACATTTTCAATAATAAGTACAGATAGTGCTTTTTAAACTTTTCTATTAGAAACTACTAATAGGTTACTACAACAAACTTTCCTTTCTCTCCCCTATTGATTTACGCTCGCTCTGCTCCTAATTTAATAATCAAACTTTTGACGAACTACGGTGGCACCTAAAGTCTCGGCAATGTTAAAACTTCTTCGGTTTAATGTCCTTCGGACTTAAACCTCGACCACGCTGCGCTCCCCCTTCGCTCCCTCGCTAATTGATAACAAAATTTTATTCTCGGTCGCTACGGTCGGGTCGGCAAACAGGGGTTTACAGGAATTTTACTCGGCTCGTAAAATTCCCAAATGTCAATCCATCTCTCAAAAATTTCTCAGCTCTGATTTTTGTGGGCTGCCTCAAAAATCGAGGAGAAATTTTTGGAGGGATTACCACTTCTGTAAACCCCATACGTTAAACGAAATTGCTGAACTGCCCTAACACAAGTTTTATTAAGTATAACAAAATATCTTTATCTATGATTAAGCACGTCTGGTTCGATCTTGAGGGAACGCTTACAATCAGATCCGATGATTTTAATGAGGCTCATAATCAGCTTCGTTATGAAACGTATTCAGAAGTTGTCGGCAAACCCTTAACCGAAGAACTAAAACAAGACTTTGAAAAAATCTATGCTAAAAATGGGAGTAATTCTGCTGTTTTTCGTTCTCTTGGTTGTGCCTCCGATTTTTGGCAAAAACGTTTCAACAAATTAGACAAGACAAGATATTACAAACCCGTAAAAACCGTCTATTCAACATTAGAACAATTAAAAGAAAAAGTGCCGATTTCCATATTCACAAACCTTAAACCAGAAGAAGTCGAGAGTACGCTCAAAATTATCAATGTTGATAAATCATGGTTTAAGTTTATTGTTTCCGGTGATGATATTAAAGAAAGAAAACCAGCACTAGACGGTTTTTACTTGATGATTAAAAAATCGGGTTTGCCTCCAGAGGAGATTCTCTATGTGGGTGATAGAGTAAAAGTCGATATTCTTCCGGCAAAAGATGTTGGTATGAAAACCTGTCTAGTTTGGGATAAATCCAACGAAGCTGATTATTCGTTTGAAAAATTTGAAGATATTTTGTCATTATTCTAATTGACGGGCAGTTCAGCAACTTGCTCCACTTCGTTCCGCACCACGCTGCGCTTTCCTCCCTTCGGTCGTCAGGTCGTTTAACAGAGATCCCAACGTTTCTCAAAATTTTTTCAGCGCTTTTTGTCGTCGATAAAACTATGCTATTCCAAAAAGTAAACTGAGAAGTCTTAACGGGGCTACCTTCGTTAAACCTAAAACGGAAAGCGAATAAAAACTTCGCAATAACTTACTGCGTCTAACATGGTGTTTAACGGTTCGCTAACGCTCTCCCAAATTTTTTAATGAATCAAAACGAGGGGGGAATTCCGAAACGACGACTAACGAGGGGGGGCGAGAAAACGATTAATTACAAAAACTTTATATCTTTCCGACATTCTGAGGCTTTATAATCAAAAAATCGGGTGAGAAACTTTAAGTTGAGACTATGCTAAAAACTGCGGGAATTTTTCTGCTAAAAGTAGCAGCAAAACATGGTTGGAATTATCTGAAAGAGGAAGATCTTAATTCTGTCTTTGATTGTATTTTTAAAAGTATGGTGAAAGAAAATAGGAGATATAATCAGATATTTGAAAACAATGAAATCTTTTTGAGTGAAATATTTTATGATGATGAAATATTAAAATCCATAGGGGAATTTCTAGTTAATGAGGAGGATGACTTACTTAACTATAGCAATTTTAAGCTAATTGAATTAAAAATTAATAAATCCGAAATAAAAAAATCTGATATTAATGAATTGCTTGAAGACTTTCAAAAACATTTAATACTTAATCTTTCTTTGAATAAAAAGATTAGGGATAATTTTTTAGTTTCTTCAGTTTTTCACCTTGCTAAAGGACAAAAACAGATTTTAGAAATATTGAATGAGGGGATACAAATTGTTGGAGATGATGAGACAGACGGTTTTACTGATGTTGGAGCGATTACACAATTCCGCATATTGGCTCATAGTTTTGAGGATTTCGTCCAAGAGATTAAAAGAGGAATCAAAATAAAATCTAAAAGCAGGATTTTAATTCTGAAAAAAATATCTGATGACGAGTTTCATTCTGTTTACCAAAACCACTCCTCAAACAAGAGTCTTGAGATTACCGACTCTCCATTCAAAGTTATTTATCCAAACATTTCTAGGATTAATATTTGGTTGAAAAGAAAATACTTTGAAAAAACAGAGATAATTGAAATATCCGTCTTTTGCTCGACACCAAATATTGTAAATAAATTGGCATACCTATTTTTTAGTTGTATTCCTAGCCATGGAACTATTCAGCAGGGAGAATTTCATAAAAGAATGAAGAAATTTGTCAAAGACATACATCCCCACTCAACTTATGCAATTAAATTTGATCCAGATATCGTACAGGAAATTAAAGAAGCTGGTCTTTCTAAAGAAATTAAAGTAACAGAACAAACTTTATTTGGTGATCCGGGATTGCCTAGATTAGATGAAATAAATTCCGTTCTTTCCAAACTAGAACTTAATACGGACGGCTCGGCAAAGATAAGATTCTTTAAAGCAAAAAAAGATGCCAAAATAATCGCGGGAGCGTTGACAACATTCGCGCTTTCCTCCGATGGCAGAGTTTTAGCTTGGTTTAGGAAAGACCAATTTAGTAGTGAGGTTGACAAATATACTGCATTGTATAATTGGTATTTAGATAATGCTCACTTTAATTTAATTACACCTAGAAAGAGAACTATCATTTGAACATCCCGCTGATTATATCTGCAATTTGTTCACCAAACGCTCCTATAACACTCCCTATTGTCGAAAGAAAAAAGATTAAAATAGCAATATTCACTTTTGATTCTATGTTTGGTGCACTATTTAAAGTAGGAAGTAAATCTAAACCATCAGGGGTATTTAATCCAATAATTAGACCAATCAATGCACCTATTCCCGCCCCAATGCCTGCACTTTCTTTGCTCATTTTATCTCACCATTACAACTATCAACCCACTTACAAAATCCACACTCGTCAGAGGAGGCGGGAATTTCTGCTTCCAAGATTTCAACCGCTTTCTTAAAAATACTTTCGGCATTCTTGATATTAACTTTAATCTTAACCAAATCAGTATTAAAACAAACATGACCGGTTTCTTCAACTTGATGAGGATGATAAAATAACAAGTAAGTATAATCCTCGGTTTCATATCCATTCTTTCGTAAGAGAAAATTGTAAATATCCATCTGATCCTGATAATGCTCGTGCGTATCTTCCTTTAATGGAAAGCCTCTCGTTTTGTAATCAAGAACAATAAGTTTCTTCCCTTTCTTGAGAAGATTATCAATGGCTCCATGAAAGAGATTACCTTTCTTATCTGCCCATGGAATGCCTTTAAAGTTGCTTCTCCATACTTTGAGGAGTTCTTCATCATCAAAGAGCTTTACTTCACCATTTAATTGGTGCAGTTCTGGAGGCAATTCTCCTTTCTTCATAAATCGGTCAAAGTGTTCTTTGAGAATTTTATCCATCCCACTCGGAAGAGATGGAAAAATTGAATCTGGACGTTTAATGTTCTTGTTGAAATTGAGCCAGAAACATCTAGGGCAATCTTTCAGTAAACTTAAGCTGGATGGGCTGAATTTGTAGGTCATTGTTCTGTTGATAAATCGTCTGAAAGTTCTTTCAACTGTTCTAATGCATTCTCTAAATCTTCAACCAATTCATTTGCAATAATGCTTGGCTCTGGTAAACTATCTAAATCATCTAGGCTTTCATCTTTAATCCAGAATATATCCAGATTTGTTTTATCTCTTTTTAATATTTCTTCATAAATAAAACAACGCCATCTTCCGTCAGGATTGTTCTCCGAATATGTTTCTGCTCGTTCATGCCTATTTTCTACATTATAACATTTTATGAAATCGTGCAAATCCTCAAACTTTAGAGGGTTTTCTTTTAGAGTAAAGTGCATATTTGTTCGTAAGTCATAAATCCATATTTTTGAAGTTTGAGCTTTATCTGAAGCCATTTTTTTGTCAAAGAATAACACATTAGCTTTTACACCTTGAGCATAAAATATTCCTGTTGGAAGCCTTAAAATAGTGTGTAAATCGCAGGTTTCCATAAGTTTCTTTCTTATCGTTTCTCCTGCCCCACCCTCAAATAAGACATTATCAGGCAATACTATTGCCGCTCTTCCATTTATTTTTAATGTGCTTCTTACATGCTGTAAGAAATTAAGCTGTTTGTTGCTTGTTTTTGCCCAGAAATCATCTCTTAAAATTGTTAAGTCTTTCGATGCAGTAGTTCCTTTTTTTTCAGAAGATTTCTTACCAAATGGCGGATTAGTTAAAACCATTTCAAAAATTCCACCAGGATTTATTTTTAAAGAATCGTTCGGGCTGATTGGATTTTCTTCTCCATTTACACCGTGAAGATATAAGTTCATAACACAAAGTCTTGCAGCCATCGGAACAATTTCATTTCCTGAAAAAGTTTCGTGCTTTAAATGTTGCTTTTGGTCTCTGTTCAGATTATACTTTTTTGAAATGTAATTATATGCAGAAAGCAAAAATCCGCCTGTTCCGCAGGCGGGGTCATGAATTCTTATTCCTGACTCTGGTTTCATTACCTCAACGATTGCATTAATCAAATTTCTTGGAGTAAAATATTGCCCTGCACCGCCTTTGACGTCTGCTGCATTTTTCTCTAAAAGCCCTTCGTAAGCATCTCCTTTAACATCAGCTTCTAAACTGAGCCATGTTTCCTTATTGATAAGTTCAACAATGAGTTTTCTTAATTTTGCAGGGTCTTGAATCCTGTTCTGTGCTTTTTTGAAGATCACACCGATAATTCCTTCTCTTTTTCCAAGCTCAGCGAGTATCTTCATGTAATGAGCTTCAAGTTCTGACCCTTCTTTATTGATTAATGATTTCCAATTGTATTCTTTTGGAATATCTGACTTTTTATTGTAAGGTGGATTAGACCGTTCATCATCCATCTTTAAGAACAGGAAAAACGTCAATTGTTCAACATAATCCCCATATGAAAGACCATCATCTCTTAGAATATCACAATAATTCCATAATTTCTGGACTAAATATTTTGAATCTGTCATTTTAAGCAATCCATAGGCCTTTTTCAGTCATTCTTTTAGTTTTTTCCGCTTGAACCTTTTGTGCCTCCGCCATTGCTTTCTTTCCTTCCGCTTCCGACATTCTAGCCTCCTCTTCTTTTTTATCGGCTTCAGATACTAATTTTATAGGTATTTTTATGGTGTGGACTTCTTCGTGCTTAACCTGAGCTCCTGCTTTTAATACACTTATAAAAAATCCTCCACCAGCCGATTTCTCTAGAGTAGTAGAGACCACTAACTCTATTGGCCCAGATAAAGAAGCATCTTCACCTAGTCCTTCTTTTACTTGCGTCTTAAGGTTCTTAATGTAGGTTGTGATATCACTTCCTGTTTCTAATGTCGGCTCTGTCATGTTGATGCAATCTCCTTTTCTGTTATAAGCTTACCTTCAAAAGCATTCTTTAGGATGGATTTTCTTAGCTGTTCTGTTTTAAGCAAAGCTGAATCTATTATTTGCTCTAACTTATCTATAACTGAGAAGCGAGATTCGATTTCATCCAATATTACTTTTTGTTGATTTATGGATGGAAATTTTATTTTAAATTCTTTTATTTGGTTATAATTTACTCTCGGCCTGTCGCCTGTATCAAGACTATTTGCAAAATTTACAAAATCAGAACATCTTAATCTCCAAGCTAAATAATTCGGATTTATTTTATTATTTGAAATTAAAATGATAAATTCTCCCGATGCTAAACCCGATATTTCAGCTAAAACTACCTTATTAAGGTATGGTCTTAGTCTACCATATAAAACATCATTTTTTAAAAACTTTGCAGATGAAGAAACCATTGATTCAGCATAAATTTCATTTAATATCTTTCCTGTTCCAGATTCAACATCTGCCATCCCGATGTATCTTGAATGGGGGTTCTTTTTCGGGTCTAATTTTTCTTTTCGATTAGTTGTTATTTTTCCAAGAGGTTCTTCATTGTTTTGATCAAAAATTATTAATTTTCCTTCAAACGCCGCTTTCAGAAGACTCTTCCTATAAACCTCTAATTTATCTTTAACACTTTTCAAATCTTTAACAGAGGCATCAAGGCGAGTGAATTGCTTTTCAATTTCATCGACAATTTGTTGTTGTAATTTTTTTGATTCAGGGTAAACAAGATTTGATTTTTTCACATATTGAAAATGTCTCGAATAGCCTTTACTGGGAAAATCTAAAGTTAAACATTGATAATATGCAAATTTTGGAATTAAACAGTGGTTAATCTGTAAAATTTTGATACCATCAGCACCAGCTACAAAGTCAAAATCTACAAACTTAAATCTCCTTGTGTGATCTCCAAAAATTATAACTGGAAGAACAGTGATTTGTTTTAATGATTTATCATCTACATAACCTGCAACCAAACCATCTCCTTGGTCGATAACAGATAAATTACCTTTAGCTAAATAGTTACTTGTTTTAATTTTATTTGTTGGAGCAATAGCTTTAAAACATCTTGAAAATGTTTCAGACATCCATCCTTCTAGTAATTTTTTCATTATATCAAACCTTTTATTAGTAATGTTGAGATTACTCCCGCAATTATTCCTAATACGAAACCTGCTCCTAAACCCCACCAAAACCGTTTATTGTTATATTTTTCAATGTCAATTTTTTCTTTTATCTGTTCTTTAAACCCTTTCAAGTCATTTTCATAAATATTTTCATATTTATCAATTTCAAATTCTTCAATCTGAATATCTTCTTTTATTTTATTTAACTGAAATTTAACATCTGAGAATTCAGAACCTTTTGTTTTTCTTTTATCAATTGTTTCAATAAGTTTACTTATCGCTAAATCGATAGTTTTCTTCCATTCTTCAATACAAAACGAATTTAATGAGAAAATGTCAATTTTAGATTCTTTTTTTCTATGAATGTGAAGTTTTACAGAATTGAGTTTTTCAGAGAGTTTCTTATTCTCTTTTTCAAAATCTTTCTGAAAGATATCATCTAATTTTTGTAAATGACTTATGTACTTCCAGATATCGTTACTCTTACTCGAAGCCATCTTAGAAACCCCAAAACCCTCTACTTTGAGGTCTTACGATATAGTAAGCTCTCATTCCTTCATCATAATAGATTCTTTCATTATATCTTCTAGCGGCTTCAGCTTCTGCTCGTGTTGTGTACCACCAACGACCATATTTGTAAAATCTGCCCATCTTAAACCCCCAGCTCCGCATTTAATTCCTGAAGTAAATTGTT
>Ga0209542_10020629_pt1 | contig 10419 bp, 10 predicted proteins | sample RifCSPhighO2_01_FD_184028 | JGI IMG/M metagenome (GOLD analysis project Ga0209542, IMG submission 184028) | Soil microbial communities from Rifle, Colorado - Rifle CSP2_plank highO2_0.1 (SPAdes) (version 2) | ecosystem: Environmental > Terrestrial > Deep subsurface > Rock core/Sediment ...
ACACCACGAGCGCGACGCCCTTATTGGCTGGTATGTTCATGCTATCGCACGGTAATTCATGGGGAATAGAACCTCATAGTATCATTACGAAGTTACCGTATTGCCCGGGCGTGAGTTTTCATTCTCTGGGGCGGGTCTTGGCGAGGCGGTCGAAGGCGATTATGGTTTCGAGCAGCGCCGGTAGCGCCCTAAGCGGTACCATGTTAGGGCCATCCGAGGGGGCGTGGTCGGGGTCTTCGTGAGTCTCCATGAAGACTGCGGCGACACCGACTGCGACCGCAGCGCGCGCTAAGGTCTCGACAAAGCGGCGCTCGCCGCCGCTTGCGCTACCCTGCCCGCCTGGTTGCTGCACTGAATGGGTGGCGTCGAACACGACCGGAAAGCCGGTTTCCGCCAGTATCGGCAGCGAGCGCATGTCGGATACCAGCGTGTTATACCCAAAGCTGGCACCGCGCTCGCACAACAGCACGCGCTCGTTGCCACTCTCTACGACCTTGTTCGCGACATGCGTCATATCCCATGGCGCTAGGAACTGGCCTTTCTTGATATTGATCGCCCGCCCGGTCTGCGCTGCGGCGACGAGCAGGTCGGTCTGCCGACACAAATAAGCAGGAATCTGGAGCACGTCAACCACCTCGGCAGTCGGTGCGCACTGCTCGGGCAGATGCACGTCGGTCAGCACCGCACAGCCATGGCGCTTGCGAATCTCGGCAAGGATTGGCAATCCCTCATTAATCCCGACGCCGCGTGCGCCCGTGAGCGAGGTGCGGTTCGCCTTATCGAACGAAGTCTTGTAGATGAGAGGGATGCCGAACTTTCTGGTGATCTCGACCAGCGCGGCGCTCATTTCGAGCGCGTGCGCCCGGCTTTCGAGCATGCACGGGCCGGCGATTAGCACGAGCGGCAGATCATTGCCGAGGGTGATAGTGCCGATGGTGACGTGACGCGGTGTCATTCTTGCAGGCATCTCCATGTGTTGTATATAACCGAGCGGATGTCTACACACGTTACCTCATCTTGCGCTAAAAAGGAAAGGATGTGATAAATCTTAACGGTACTGTACTCTGTTTCTCTAGAATGGCAGTAAGGAGAGTAACCGATGAAAGATCGGTCGTCGAAGAAGATTGCGAGAATCCTCGCGCGATATGCGTCGGGCATAGAAGAAATCTGGCTCGACGTCGACGGGGTAATGACGCGCCAGGGGGGTCTTGCTATCTACGATGTGAGCGATGAACATACTTTGTTTGAGCGGCGTGATGGCATCCAAAGCATCCGGCTTGTTCCCTGTGACGAATGCGGTCAGCCGACACCGAACGTGGTCGAGTATGTTGCCGGCCTCACTAGCGAACCGATTATGGAAGGATATTGCTTCGATACCCGCGATGGACATGTGATTGAGACGGCAGTAAAGGCCGGCATCCCGGTCTTCTTCATCAGCGGGCGTAACTCGCCCGCCGTCTTGAAACGAGCAATCAACCTAGGTGCCATTCCGTTCTTGGGCGAAAAGGATAAGGTCGCCACGATAGAACGGTTCACCAAATGTTCCTGGTCGCAGATTCTTTTTATCGGCGATGGTCTCCAGGATGTTGGTGCGCTTGAACGTGCTGGCATCTCGGCATGCCCTATCGATGGGGCTCCTGAAGCCCTCTCGGTGGCCAAGTGGATTACCAAGACCAAGGGTGGTGAAGGTGTCGTTGAGGAAGTGTTTCGTGTCTTCCTTGGATACCGGGGCATCGCTCTGCAATAATCAAGTGGGGGAAACCCATACCAACCCGCGCAGGCTTTGATCTCCAGCCTGCGCGGATCTATTTTCCCATTGGGATAGATTGAGTGAGGCGGTAGATTGAATAGTGGGAATCGCTGTATACAAGCGTGGTGCCAAAGAGTTGTTCGAGCGAGAGCGAGAACGGCTCCGCAGTCGCGATGTAGGAGACGTGATACTTGGTGAGAAGCTCACGGATATGCGGCCGTATCTCGGTAGTGTTTTCACGGATGAAGTTGTCAAAGTAGGCGTCGCCTAATAATCCCTCCGGGGTAACTAACTGCCCGCATGAATATCCCAATCTCTCGAGCTGGAAGAGTCGGCACAGGCGCACGCCGCGATTGACCGTGTTCGCCCGATGCGCGAACGCGGCCGGGCCGGCGTAGGCGCGGAGGTCGGCAAAGAGACTTTCTTTAGTAACGGAATGCAGGTAGTTCGCCGCAAGATACCGCTCCATAATCTCATCATTACTGACCAAGTGCCACATACCAGGATGAGAATAGAGGACGTAGTGCCGGGTCGAGGCGGGGAGATAGTAGGCGAAGTCACTCTCCGGATTCGTCACCCAGACCACCACCGGACTCGCTTCTGCATCTTCGAGATAACGAAACGGCGCCATGAGCGTTTGGGCCTCTTGAACGCGCGCATCGCGCATGGCACCGGCAAAAAAGTTCGAGAAGTTGGGCGCGAAATAGACATTTGCGGCACCCAGTACGATGATGAGGACGAGGATGGTCGAGCGAAGCGCTGTTTGTTTCATACCGCTAGGAGCGCGATAAGAAAGCCACGCCACGAGCGCGCCGAAACTTATGCCGAGCCAGGGAACAATGAAGCGCTTTACATGCACCGCCGTTTCCGCCTCCTTCCCCGTTATGATATTTGACGCCTGAACACCAACGAGGGCGATGCCTATAACGGATAGCATGACGAACACAGGAAAATTCTCTTCGGAGACACGTTTCCATTTCCACATAAGAAAGAAAGCGAGGAGCGTGAGCACGACCCAACCGCCCGAGTACGCCACTTCAGCCGTCGGAAGATGCGTGTAGACAAGACTCATGCGCTCTGCGGTTTGCCAGTAGAGTGGGTGTCCAAGCTGGATTGCGGTATAAATGAGCGCAGGCAATGCGAGCAAAAATGCGAGTATCGATGGCAGGACGAGATTCTTGAGTCGCAGCCAGTCCCTACGCGCGCAAAGAACTCCTGCAAGTAATAGGAGCGCCGCAACGACTATTTGCCAAAGATAGATATATAAATAAAACGGAGCCGCGATAGCTATCGCGAGGAGCGCCTTCGTTCCCCGCTTCAGGGGTGCGCGATACCAGCGCAGAGTCGCCAACATGAAGAGAAGAAAGAACGGAAATACTTGCTGTAGTGAGACCGGGCGCAAAATCCATATATACGACTGGAGGTAGAGTAAGAAAGCTCCGAGCACGGCAAGATTCCGGTGAAGCCGTAATTCGCGAAGTACGGCGAACGCAAGAAAGGCAAAGATGAGCGACCACAGAGAGAAGTTGAAGATGAGCGTCATCGGCAAGCTCGCCCCTAGGACAAGGGGGGTAGCGGCCAGCCAATCAGTGACAAAGAAGGTTGGAGCAGGGTCAGTGCGATGTTCGTAAAAGTACGGATTCCCGAGGAATGGATAGCCATCACTAACTTCCCGCATCCTGGCGTAGTAATAATCCTCGTCGGTGTACACCGGTGGCACGCCCCGCCACTCGTTCCCCACCGCCTGATATACGTTGACAGCAGGTATCAGAGAAGCCGCGAGTACGAAAAGAGCAAGGACGGCGAGTTGGCGTTTGTAGGGCATATGTAATGAGCAGTATATATGGTATTCTCACACAAATATCAGATATGCGCCTGCCTGCCTTAAAGAATTTCTTGAGGAAATATCAACACCTCCTCCCGCTCGCGCTCCAGCGCAAGTACTTCAGGTCGGTGCGTCTTGTGCCTCGTGGCATGAAACCCATCGGCCGCGTGCTCGTTTCGTACTCCCTCATCTCTGCGGGCATGCCTCCTAACCATCCGGTCTTCGATCACCACAGCGGGCCATGGGAGAGCAATCTAATCGTCTCGCTCTTCTTGAAACGGGGGTACCTGGTGGATGTGATTCATTATACCAATCGCTCCTTTGTGCCGAAGGAACGGTATGACGTTATCTTCACCCTTACGGAGGATCTCTATCGCCTGGTCGCCTTTGTGGAGAACCCGCCGGACGAAATCATTAAAATCTGGCACCTCATCGTCAGTTCAGTACAGCAAAACAATGGTTCGGAACTCGAGCGGGCAGAGGCGCTTCTCGCACGCCATCCCGGCGCACTCTATGCTCCCAAGCGACAAGAATTGAATGAACGGTTACAGGAGAGAACTATGGAACTTGCCGACCGCTGTATTATGGTTGGGAATAAAGTGGTGCTCGACACCTATCCGACACACCTCCATGACAAGATTGACCTAGTAACAATCTCTGCTTCGCCCTTGTATCACATAAAAACGGAGGCAGAGTATGTGCCGAGCGAGCGTGAATTCGTGTGGTACTTCGGGAATGGCGCCGTACGCAAGGGTCTCGATATCGTCCTCGAAACCTTTGCGAGGAATCCCAGCTGGAAGCTGAACGTTATAGGATTGGCGCAAACGGAACCGGACTTCATGAAGATATACCGCAGAGAGTTGCTCGAGACGCCGAATATCAAGCTCCATGGATTTCTCAATCCGAGCAGTAAGCAGTTTGATGACGTTATCCGGAAGTGTTTTTGTTTCATCGCGCCCACCTGTACTGAATCTATCTCCACCGCAGTGGCCACCATGATGCAGGCGGGGCTCTACCCGCTGGTCTCCCGCGAGACGGGTGTGGATCTCCCGGCAGGCGCCGGGATGTATTTCACCGAGCTATCGCCAGAGGAGGTGGAGCGCCTAGCCAGCAGGGCGCTTGCGCTCCCCGACGACGCACTGCGCGAACAGATCGCGGCGACACAAGGGTGTGCACTTGAAGCATATTCGCGAGCAACGTTCGCGCGGAAAATGGATAATGCACTCGAGCGAGTTCTTACTCGTACCTGATGCCGCGCAATTTACCGGTCAAAAAACTGCCGTAGATCATTTTTAACCGAACACAGCAATCTCCAACCCATTGATAAAAGCTTGCGCAATGAGTTTTTAATGCGGAACGGACCCTTCTTACCAATACGCCTGCCCGGCTTGTAATCCAACCACATGGCTTGTTGAGGTACCGCAAATGCGTCTATTGATTTCAATTTCTTCGCGACGATCCATATCAAGACATCTTCTCCATACTCGGGATCATCGATAACTTTCCCTCTACTGGTAGTGTATTTCAAATACATGATTTCAAAATTGTTCAACTCGAGCGACGACAGAAGGCCCTGCGGATTAAACACATGAAAGCCGTGCCGGAGATATCCGTTCACGCAGGTGTGCAGCATGTATATGCCGCCTACTTGTACCATCCGTAAACAATTCTCGAGGCATTGTCTGGTATCAAATACATGTTCCAGAGAACCTATGTCCAGCACGGTGCTGTATTTTTCATTTTCATAGTGAGGAATGGGCACGTTCATGTCATATTTCAAGTCTGCTCTCTGGTCAAAATGATCAAGTGTCGTCACTTCCTTCACTCCGTTCGCGAGTAAGAATGCCTTTGCGTCTGCAAAAGCGAAATCTGCCGGGATATTTTTTCCCGAGATATCCTGATAGCCGAACGTAAGAAGACGATCCGACAATACGCCATGAATCGCAAATATTTCTCTGTAGAGTGGAGTGTGTTCTTTTATAATTGCCATATTTTCTTGCGGATACTATAGCACGACAAAAGCAAGAGAGGAGGGGTGTGTAAAAGGTTATTAAAATCTACTATGACGCCCCGTATGTCGCTTTTTTGATATGAACATGGTACGGTGTGGTCTACCCACATTAACGTCACCATGACGCCAAAACCAAAAACGCACAAGATAACTCCACGGACCACCTGTCGGATATCGGGAGATGCGTTGGTCCCGTTATTCTCCCTGGGTAAACTGTATCTGTCAGACTTCATTGAACATACCGAGACGCCCAAGTATGAGCCGGTAGAACTCCGCCTCTCTGTATCTCCCGAGTCGGGGCTTGTTCAGCTTACGCACACCGTTCCCGGCGATGTTCTCTACCGGAAGTATTGGTATAAATCCGGCACGAACGCCACGATGACGAATGAGCTTATGGGCATAGCGAAGAAAGCCCAGGAGAGCATGCACCTGGCGGCGGGGGATGTGTTTGTAGACATCGGCTGCAACGACGGGACCCTATTCCGATTCGTTGATAAAAATATAGTACGGATTGGATTCGACCCGAATGATTATAAGAAAGAATCGAGCAAGCACGCGGACATCATCATCAATAACTACTTCAGTCATAAGGAATATAAAAAGACGAAACATGGCAACAAAAAGGCCAAGGTCATCACGTCAATAGCCATGTTCTATGACCTCGAAGACCCGGGTGCGTTTGTCAGCGATATACGAAAGACCTTGGACAAGGACGGCTTGTGGATTATCCAGATGAGCTATCTGCCGCTCATGCTTGAGCAACTGGCCTTTGACAACATTTGCCACGAGCACCTGGAGTATTACAGTCTCGGGTCAATGCAACATCTTCTACAGAAACACTCCTTGGAGGTCGTGGACTGCGAGCTGAACGACGTGAATGGCGGGAGCTTCAGGATGTATATCCGTCACAAACATGCGAATCCGGCTACCTTCGCAACGGCTCCCTATAGGGACGTGGCCCGCATGCGGGTCGCCTCTATCCTCGCGCACGAAAAGGTCTTGGGTCTCAAGAAAAAGAAGATTTATATGGATTTCTGGAAAAAAATCAACCTGTTAAAGGAGCAGGTCGTCGATTTCGTCGAGAGGGAGAGGGAGAAGGGCAAGACTATATGGGGCTATGGAGCATCAACGAAAGGCAATACGCTCCTGCAGTGGTTCGGCCTTGATAACACCTTGATAGACGCTATCGCTGAACGCTCGGAGGCGAAGTATGGCCTGAAGACTGCCGGAACGAACATTCCCATCAAGTCGGAAGCGGATATGCGGAGGGCTAAACCAGATTATCTCCTCGTGCTCCCTTGGCATTTTATCTATGAATTTAAAAATAGAGAACGGGATTTCCTAGAGCGTGGCGGCAAATTTATCGTGCCCTGTCCGACGTTCGAAATCATTGGTAAATGAGAAAATGAGCAAGCTCAAAAACCTTGGCATTCTTCTTGCCTGCCTATTGGCTTGTGTGTTTCTCGGGAAAGCCAATCGAAAGATTCAAAACCCTAAAAAGATTTTGGTTGTGCGCTGGACACCATATATGGGGGATGTGGTATACACGACGCCCCTGTTTAGAGCTATAAAAAAGCGCTATCCGGAGAGCCGGGTGTATGTCGTCGGGAGCGGAAGGGTCGGGGAGGTGGTGAGACATAATCCGGACGTCGATGAGTTTATCGAGTATAGGGGTCATTTCTGGGAAACGGTCTGCAGAATCCGAAAGGAGCAGTTTGACTTCGGTTGTGTCGCGAAGCCGGGGACCTCGGAAGGGTTCGCGCTCTTGTATCTGGGCGCTGTCAAGGCAATCTCTCTCTTTGATGTTCTGAACGAACCGAAAGTGAAGTCGGTTGCCTATCCCTTCATGCTGAAGCTGGGGATTCCTATACCCTTTTACAATCATCAATACATACCATCTCAATTCTTACAGCTTCTTGAGCCAATCGATATCAAAGACTCGGACCCTCACTTCAAGCTGTACTTCTCGAAAGAGGCGGATGAGCAGATGCGCGAGATCTTCAGCACGCACGGGATTGACGCGACAAAGGACCTCGTCGTCGGCATCGCCCCTGGGGGGTCGACGGAGGAGCGTTGGTGGCCTGCCGAGAGATTCGCGGCGCTCGCGCGCATGCTCGTTACCGATTATGGCGCTAAGATCGTACTGCTCGGAGCGGGCAGGGATACGAAAGCCGTCGATATCGTCGCGGGAGCCCTCGGTAGCGCTGCCGTCAATCTTTGCAATCAAAATCTCGACGAGTTCAAGGCAACGGTGTCGCATTGCTCTTTGGCAATAGGCAACGATTCGGGCCTGATGGTCACGGCCGACGCCTTCGACGTCCCCCAGATGATTTTCGTCGGGCCTACTGACCCTAGGGAATATCACACCGCGCCCGGCCCAACGTATAGGATACTTAGAGCAAAAAGCGGTATGGTGGGAGACATCTCGCTTGAAGAAGCCGTGAAGGAATTGGCATCCTTGGTGCAGAACGTATCGCAAGCGAAGAGGCCTGCTCCTCGACCGAATACGAAATGAAAAAGGAGGGCCGAAGCCCTCCCAAAAGTCACACCAACCGTACTGATTGATTACCGTACTGCAGACTGCGTGGTCAAGAAGTCGGTGCCGATGACGTCGACCATGCCGGCGAGGGAGCGGAACCACCGCTGATATTCGACCGGCGAGTGCAGGAACGCGAGAACCTGGCGAATGAACGCGCCGTGCCACTGGACATTCGTGTCAACCGGCTCTGCGAACCACCGCAACCTTTCGGTCTCGACGATGTCTCCAGCGATGAGTTCGCAGACGCACACGAGCGAGAGCGGACAACCGGTCGGATGCTCGCCGGGCATCCACTTCTTCTGGCCGATTACGAGCGGCTCACCGAGCTCAACAGAATTGAGGTTGAACTCGATGCCAGCGCGTTTGTACTCGCCCTCTACATCCTTGCGGATGTGGCCGAGAGACGTCATCGCGAGACTGTCGGGCTGACGAAGGTAACCGCCCGGGATGTACCAGCCCTTGATTGTGCCGAACTGGCCCGGCCACTCGGTGAACTCGCGGTAGTGCAAGAGCACCCGGCCGCCCCTCACGACAGCGACTTCGGTCGCCGGGACCGGGTTCAGCTTCTGGTTGAGGTCGAAGGTCTCCTGGTCGGGCCAATAGCGCCTGCGCTCAAGGACCAACTGCTGGCCCCTTTTGAGGCCGGCGATTTCCTCTTCGGTCCACTCCATTTCCTGTCTCCTGTAAGGTCATCGGTGGGCAACTTTCCCGTGAGCGATGCTAGCACTTATGTGTTATATTGTCAAACTCTGTACGGGTACGGTCTATTTTTGATGAGATTTGACCTCGTTGATGGCGGAGCCGAGAAGCTCATTAATGGCTTGCTTGGTGTGGAAGCGCTCATCATTGCTGTCGTGCGAGATGCGCGCCTGCTCTGCAAAAAGCTCGGTATCGCTACGTACCTTGTCGGTGCGAATCATCTCCTCGCTATCCCAGATAACTTCATTTGCGGAGCGGAGTCTGTCTGTGAGTCTCGTGAGCTCATTGGATTGTGGGAGTGTGGCTACTTCAGCCATCAACAGGTTGAGTTCTTTTGATACTTGAGCTATTTTCTCGGCATTAGCGATACGCGCTTGTTTAATCTCTAGGACGGTCACTTTATCAATAAGCTCTGCAGGAGAAACGGGTATGTGGATTACGGTGCTCATGATAGGTCAGACTCTACCATCTCTCCAATCAGTTGTTCAAATGATATCTCGGGAGCCCAGCCGAGGGCTTTCTGTATTTTTGAGATGTCGCCTTGGTGAATATGATTCTCGACGGGGCGATAGAAATCGGGGGAGACGCGGACGCGCACGATGCCGCTGTCGTCCCGTCCTATCTCCCCCTGTCCATCCCCTTCCCACTCTAACGGCATGCCAATGTATCTGGCCGCCACTTCGATAACCTCGCGTACCGAGTGCGTATTGCCGGAGGCAATCACATACGAATCGGCCTGGGGCGCCTGGAGCGACATCCATGCCGCCCGCATGACATCCTTGGCATGGCTCCAGTCGCGCCTCGCATCAAGATTCCCGATGACAAGCTCCTGCTCCTCGCCTTTCTTTACTCTTGCTATCATCTGTGTAATCTTACGCGTGACGAATTCGGGCGCGCGGCGCGGGCTCTCGTGGTTGAAGAGAATACCCGAGACGGCGAAGATCTTCTGGTCGCGGCGGTACGCCTCGACGAGATGATGCGCGGTGAGCTTGCCGATGCCGTAGAGGTTCTGCGGGCGAAAGGGTGTCGCCTCGCTCTGTGGGCTCTCGGTTACCGCTCCATACATTGCGGCGGACGAGGCCTGGAAAAAGCGTGTGGCGGGCGAGAACTCTTTTATTGCCTCGAGTATATACAAAGGCGCGAGGCCGGTACTTGCTATCGTCTCGAGCGGCCTGTCCCACGGCTTCGCCACGGTCGCTATCGAAGCGAGATTATACAGCTCATCAGGCGTTGTCTTTTCAACAAGCGCGCGAACGAACGAACGGTCAGTGATATCGCCTTCCTCGCGTCCGACTCCATGCACCGTGTACCCTTTTGCAGTCAATAACTCTTTCAGATATGAACCATCTTGCCCTCGTACTCCCGTGATAACAGCTGTCTTATTCATGCTGATGCTCGGTACCGCCGGCGATGAGCCGTAAGTCTGACTCGACCATCATCTTTATCAGTTCTCTGAAAGAGACTTTGGGTCGCCACCCGAGCTCCCGGAGCGCCTTCGCGCTCTCTCCGCGGAGCGAATTCACCTCGAATGGTCTGAAGTGGCGCTTGCTGACCTCGACGACTACCTTACCGCCTTGGTCAATGCCCCGCTCTTC
>Ga0209542_10020630_pt1 | contig 10418 bp, 11 predicted proteins | sample RifCSPhighO2_01_FD_184028 | JGI IMG/M metagenome (GOLD analysis project Ga0209542, IMG submission 184028) | Soil microbial communities from Rifle, Colorado - Rifle CSP2_plank highO2_0.1 (SPAdes) (version 2) | ecosystem: Environmental > Terrestrial > Deep subsurface > Rock core/Sediment ...
AAAAAAGATCATGGCCGAGCGTTGAAGGAGCTTGAGAGGAAAAAGACTGGCGACCGCAAACCCGGCCAGGCCGACGGCGGCCCAGACGGATTGCAGCTTCAGGTAGTGCCATTTATCACCGAAGACGCGAGCCGAAGACACCACGGAGGCGTTGCCGACCATGATCAGACCAAAGAGGGTCAGGCCGATAATCAAGGGCCACAGCTTCATACGCCTGACAGCCAAATTCCCAGCACGGCCAGAAGTATGGCGGCGATCCAGGTGCGCATGACTACTTTGGGCTCAGGCCAGCCTGAAGCCTGCAACCAGTAATGGAGGGGAGAGAGGGGGAACAGGCGGCGACCATAAACTTTCAGCCAGATGAGTTGAAGCAGATTGGACAAACCCTCCACCAGAAAAATGCCCCCCACCACAAACAAGGCGGTGACTTTGCCTAATATCAGGCCGCAGACGGCCAGGGTGCTGCCGAAAGACAACCCGCCGCTGTTTCCCAACCAGATCCGGGCAGGGTAAACGTTGAAGTATAAGAAGGCGATGAGTGAACCGATCCACAAGGCGATAAAGGCCGCCAGGGGGGTGTCCAGGGAAGCAATGGACAGGGTCCAGAAGGCCAGTAGGCAGACCAGAAGCACGCCCGCGGCTAGTCCGTCCATGCCATCCGTAATATCAAAGCCTCTGGCAAAAGCGTAGATTACCAAGCTGGACATGACGACGTAGAGCCATGACAGGTCAACGGCTCCAAATAGGGGCAGGTTGATGATGGAGATATTCAGATTCTGGTAGATCATGACGGAGACCACCGCCGCCAAAAGTATTTGCAGGGGGTTTTTGAGGGCAGAAAAGGACCGATTGGGCGGTAAGCGGAAAACTTTGAGAATATCTTCATAGAGGCCTAAAAGGCCAAAGGAAATAAAGGTAAAAAAGATAATGTTGAGTTCATCTTTGACCGGGAAGGAAGACTGGATGAAAACCCCAAACCGGGATATCAAGGGATAAATCAGGGCGTAGAGCAAGCTGACGGTGAAAATGATGATCAGCCCCCCGCCCAAGGGCGTATGGGACTTGGAGTCTGGTTCCTTGACTACCGGGGAGGTAAGGTGCAGGCGATACAACAGATCAATAAAGGGAACGATGGCAATGGAGGTAATGATAAAAGAAAACAAGAGGATACCAAGATACAAGGCCATAACGTCAAATCCCAATTACCGATCTCCAAATCCCAATAAACTTGGGAATAAAAATAATTAAAGCAATCATGGTGGCGCCAACGGCATAGACCAGCATGGCGGCGGCCGAAATATCTTTGGCCAGTCTGGCGCTTTGCCGCCATTCTTCGGTCACCAGGTCCACCACCGACTCTATGGAGGTGTTGATCAGCTCAATAACCAAACCGACGGTAATGGTCAACACAATCACCAGCCATTCCGGGGGGGACAATCTGAGAAGTTGGGAGGCGACTATGACCGTCCCGGATACGGCGAGGTGAATTACGAAGTTGGGATGATGGTTAATGGCGTGCCGCAGACCGTGAATGGCGTGCTGCATGAGTTTAGTTTACCACCGGAGGGATACGATAATAGCGAAACAGCTCGCTGGCTATACCAAACCAGGTGGGGGCGGCGGTGGTACTCCCCCAGGGTGATGGTTTCGGGTCGCGCAAGGTAACCAGCATGGTGAATTTGGGATCGTAGGCCGGGGCGAAGCCCACAAAGGAGGCCACGACTTTGTCAGGGTCGTAGTGGCCGGCAATGGGAACCTGGGCGGTGCCGGTTTTCCCGGCGATAACGTAACCGGCGGGGCGGTAGTATCGGACTTCCCCATTGGTGACACCGTTGACCATCATCTGGGTGATGGCGGCCGCAGCGGTATAGGAAATTACTTTTTTAGGCGCCGGACCGGCTACGGGTTGGACTTTATCTTGGGAGACGGTGTGGGTGACTATCCGGGGAGGCAGGTACAGGCCCTTGTTGGCCAACACGTTGACGGCTGCGGTCATTTGGAGCGGGGTGACGGCAATGCCCTGGCCAAACGCGGCGGTGGCCCAGTCGATGTCATGCCATTGGTTATCGGGGCGCAATGGGGTAACGTCTTCTTCCTGAAGATCAATGCCGGTGCGATTGCCTATGCCGAATTTGTGCAAGTATTCAAGCATTTTGGTCTTACCCAGGCGGCGGCTGACAAATACCATGCCCACATTGTCGGAGTGCAAAATGACGTCGGACATGGTGCTTTGAGGATAGTACTTGTCATTCCATCCACGAACGGTGCTGTCACCAATGACCGCGGGACCGGAGCAGATGTCGCAAACCATATCGGGGTCAACTGCGCCGGTGTCCAGGGCCGAAGCCATGACTACGGTTTTGAAAGTGGAGCCCGGTTCGTAACTGTCAGAAACGATAGGATTTTTGTAAAGAGCAGCGTCAAACTGAGAGTAGAGGCCGGGGTCGTAGCCGGGGATGCTGACCATGGCCAGTACCCGGCCGGTTTGGGACTCCAGGATAGTCACTGTTCCGGATGGGGATTGATATTTTTGGAGGCTGTGGACCAAATGCTGGTAGGCTATGTACTGAACCGTCCGATCTATCGAAGTCAGCAGAGAGGTGCCGTTTTTGGGAGGTATGCGGTAACTGCCGCCGATGACGATAGGCAGACCGAAGGCGTCGTGATCTTCTACCAAGCGACCGGGAGTCCCGGAAAGAAGTCTGTCGTAGTAGCCTTCCAGGCCGAAGTAGCCTACTGATGCGCCGGCGTCATCCTGGCCGACAAAACCGGAGATGTAGGCGCTGGGGGTCCCCTCGGGATAGGCCCGGATAGGAGCCAGTTCGAAGCCCAGTCCGGTAGTTTTGACGGCCTCAATAGCCGCTTTAACCTGGGGAGTGACCCTGTCGGAGATGGACACCCACAAAAGCTCACTCCGGGCTCCGGCGGATGACAGATTGGCCTTGGCCGAGGCGGAAGACGGCAAGGGATCGAGAATTTTTAATAAACCGGTGAGATCCGCGGGGAGTTTCTTGGGCTCGGAATACAGGAGATAGTTGTCGGTATTGTCCACCATGGGAAAGCCGTCGGAAAACTGAATTTGGCCTCTACTGGCAGGAATTATCACGGAGGTAGACTGTTGAGCTGCGGCGGCTAATTTGAGACCGGGACCGCGGTATATCTGCCAATAGCCCAGACGCAAAATCAGGACAACCCCCCAGATGAGAAACAGCCAGTGTAAGCAGACGGCCCGCCGGCTGGTCATGGCACTTTGGCTACGGGAGGAGGGGTGAAAGTGGAGGCGGTGACGGGCTGGAAGAGGTCTTGCCTGGCCCGGGTTTCGATGGAGGATAGGGAACTTAAGGAGGTAATTTGCGCTTCTAACTGGCGGTTGATGGTGGACAGCTCTTGGAGGCGGGTCTCGGCGGCGGCGACCAAGTCTCCGTCTGTGGCCCGGAAGTTGGCCAAGGTTAACTGACCGGCCAGCAGCGCTATGTAGATTATAAACAGCGAGGTTTTGAGCAGTTTCATATTTAATTAGTTTTTTTGAAAAGCTCTCAATTTGGCACTGGAGGCCCTAGGATTAGCACTTATTTCACCGGCTGACGGGGTATCCGGGCGAGGAGTGAGGACCTGCCCAAGGCCTTGGGCGGACCAGGTGGCAAACTGCCGTTTCACCAGGCGGTCTTCCAAAGAATGGAAGGAGATGACCACCAGGCGTCCGGCGGCGGCTAAGACATCCAGGGCTTGGGGCAAGGCGGTCTCCAAGGCTCCCAGCTCATCATTAACGGCAATTCTCAGAGCCTGAAAAGCTTGGCGAGACCACTTGCCGGTCACGGCAGCCAGCTTAGTAGTCATGGTCAGCGGGCGGGCAGCGGCAACTTTGGCGGCCAGGCTAGCGGCTACCGGGATCTGGCCAAATCTGGCAAACACTTCAGCCAACCCCCCGGCGGGCAGAGTATTGACCAAGGTGGCTGCCGTATGAGGCAGGCTCTGATCCAATCGCATGTCCAAAGGCCCGGGGATTTGAAAGGAAAAGCCCCGCTGACCGGCATCCAGCTGGCGGCTGGAAACACCTAGGTCAAAAAGGATGCCGGAGGCGCCCAGCCGGGAGTGTTCTTTGGCCACTTCTATGAGGTGGGTAAAGTTGGTCCGAACCAGGATTAAAGACCCGGAAGCCAGGGCAGGCTTTAAGGCTTCTTGTTGCCGACAGGCGTCTAAGGCCTGCGGGTCCTGGTCCAGTCCGAGTACCCGGCCACCTTGGATTAAAATGGCGGCGGTATGGCCGCCGTCACCCAGGGTGGCATCAATATATAACTTACCCGGTTGGACGCCCAAGTAATTGAGAGCAGTTTGTAAAAGTACGGGTTTATGTAAGCTCGAGTTTTTCGGCGATGGATTCATATTTAGATTTGACGTTGGCCGAATAAGTTTCGAACCGAGCCTTGTCCCAAATTTCCACGCGGTCGACCGCCCCGGCAACCACGCAATCGGCCTGGATACCGGCATAGACGCGCAGATACTCGGGCACCAGGATGCGGCCCAGAGAGTCTGTAGAGACCTCAGAGGCCCCGTAACTTAGGGCCCGGGTGAACGAGCGGGCGTCACTGCGGGTTATGGGCAGTTGGGACAATTTGTAAATGAGCTGGGCCCAGGATTCCTTGGGGTAGAGAAACAGACAGCCATCCAGGCCTTGAGCTAGCACGGCGCCTGCTTCCAGCTGGGAACGAAATTTTTTAGGGATGGAAAGCCGGCCTTTGGCTTCGAGATGGTGGGCATACTGTCCAATGAACATAGGTTTAATTTACCACTTCTTACCACTATGCACCACTTTGATCCTTTTTCACAAGCCTGTCAAGACAAATATGACCCGAAATCAGGCATCCTATTTCCGGTTTGGCGAAGATTAGACAGGCTTAGGATGAAGGAGACAGCTCGACCGTTTTGCCGGGGGAGACCGTAAAGGGGTAAGTGGCGGTGAAGATGGAGCGACCAGCGGAGTCTCGCAAAGTCAGCTCCATGACCGCGTTTTGAATGTCGGCGTGGTAGGTAAACTTGCCGCTACTCTCGCTACCCAAGAGCTGTTCTTTGGAATAGGTAGACTGGCCGTCCAACTTGGCTGCAGCATTGACACCGGTTTGCAGGCGGCTGTTTTTGACTTTGGCGTCATAGATGAGGTTGTACTCCACGGCGGCGGCGTAAAGATTGTCCATGTTAACAGTGACATAGTGGCCGTCGAGGGTGAATTTGAGAGCAACTTTAGGTTGTTTTTCCGGAGGGAGCTGGACAACCGGGGCTTCGGTGGGAGTGGGAACCGGGGCAGTAAAAGAAGCCCATTTGGACCTGACAAATAATCCGCCGGCCAGAAGCACGGCCAAGATAATCAGTAGCAGGACGTATTTGGGCACAGGGGTTACTTTAACTTGTCAGCAAAATAGGAGTCAAGCCGGGATGCAGAGACGCGCTCCTGGCTGGCGGTATCCCGGTCCCGCACGGTAACCGTGTCGTTTTCCAAAGTGTCAAAGTCCACGGTGACACACCAGGGGGTGCCGATTTCGTCTTGGGCATAATAGCGCTTGCCGATATTGCCCCGGTCGTCCCAGGCAGCGGTCAGTCTAAGTCTAAGATTTTCAAAAATTTCGCGGGCTTTGGCCACCAGTTCGGGTTTGTTTTTGAGGAGGGGAAAAACAGCTACTTTATACGGCGCCAGCTTGGGATGAAGTTTAAGAATTACTCTATCTCCTTCTTCACAGTAAGAATCCAGGAGGAAAAAGAGAGTGGCCCGGTCGACGCCGCCAGAAGTTTCAATGACCCAGGGAGTGTAATCCTGGTAAGTAAGATGGTGACGGGACAAGTCCCAATCACCGCGATGATGAATGCCCTCAAATTCCTTCCAGCCAAAGGGCGAGTTGTATTCAATGTCTTCGGCAGCCCGGGCATAATGGGCCCGTTCATCGGGAGCATGCTCCCGGAAACGCAGATGGTCTTTTCGGATACCCAGATTGATATACCATTCCTGTCTCCGGCTCTTCCAATAATCGAACCATTTTCGGGCTTCGGCCTCCTCGGGGCGAACGAAAAATTCCAGTTCCATCTGTTCAAATTCGCGGCTTCTGAAATTAAAGTTGCCGGGGGTGATTTCGTTTCGGAAGGCCTTGCCTATCTGGGCGATACCAAAGGGGATCTCCACTCTTGACGAGTCGACCACATTTCTAAAGTTCACAAACACTCCCTGGGTAATTTCTCCTCTTAAATAGGCCTTCTGTTTGGGTTCGGTGCTGCCTAAATAAACTTCCGTCAGTAAATTGAAAGTCTTGGGAGCGGTGAGCTGACCGCCGCAGTCCGGACATTGGCCTTTCACTTGATCTTCCCGGAAGCGGTGGTGACAAGCTTTGCATTCAACCAAGGGGTCGGTAAAGGCAGTGGTGTGACCGGAGGCTTCCCAGACTGTGGGGTTCATGATAATGGCGGCATCCAGACCTACCACGTCCTCTCTCTGATAAACCATGGTTTTCCACCATTCCCGTTTAACGTTGTTTTTCAGTTCCACCCCTAGGGGACCGTAGTCCCAAAAACCCTGCAGGCCGCCGTAGATTTCCGAACCGGGGTACACAAAGCCCCTCCTCTTACAAAGTGAAACTATTTTTTCCATCAGGTCGGCCATGAGTTTAGTTTACAACAAACAAAAAACTCGTCCTGTTTATTAGGGACGAGCTTTAAACCCGTGGTTCCACCCTAGTTGCTTCTCTTTGCTTTTGCCTTCGACTCCACCATGCCCTTGGTTTCACGGCTTTGGGCAATCGCTGTATCCATTATATTTACCAATTTGATCTTGTCAATAATTTCTTTCTACACATGGGGGCTGGGGAATTATAGTTTTTCCTTTCGGGCCGATTGTTCAGCCAAATTCCAGCCTTTATCAAATCCCTTTTCAAAGGCAAATAATCCCTGTTCGCTGCCGTCAAGAACCCGGCCTGCGGACGATGGGTGAATGCCGTAATATAAATGGGCCAGGATATAGCCACACTTTTCTCTCTGTTTGATGTCCGGATGCTGGTAGTAACGCATAAAGTTGATTCCAATATCCTGAAAAATAAGTCGGCCAATAAATTTTTGGAATTCGTCGGGAGGGAATTTAAGCTCCTTTTCGACCTGTGAACCCGTTACCATGTGTTCAAAATTAAGACAGTGTGAGAAGTCTACGTCATGCGGCCTTATCTGCCCACGCAGTGACCTGGCCTCATATTCAAACTGCTTCTCGAACTCAGCTTTGGAAAATATATAAGCTAGGCGATGAGAAAAAGACTTCAGATGGGCGGAGCGAACGGCGCCGGTTAGTGTTTCTAAGTCTGCGGCGGAGATTTTTATCCCTTGGGCCAGGAGCACGTAAAATCCAGAATTCGAACCGTATCCCCTACCTTCGTTTTTTGCCCTGTCTATAAATTCCTGATACTGGCGGCGTAGTCGCTCGGCGGCTTCATTTTCTGCTTGAGCATCATAGCGGGGTGGCTCCTGATATTTGGGATGTGGAGGGCTGCCGGGTGAGGAACGGCGGGATCCAGCCTCCCGACCGGACTGCGGGAGATTTAACAGCGAATCCCTGGCGTTGACCAATATCTTAAATTTTTCATTCCATTGATCCCTCTCACCAGGCGGGTTTTTGTCCGGATGGACAATTTCCGCTTGTTGGCGAAAGGCTCTTCTTATAACCTTTTTTCCGGATCCAGGCGGGATTCCAAGTATTTCCCAGGGTGTGAGGGGTTGATGATCTTCGGGCTGGCTTTCTGATCCTTCCGGCATGTTTTTATTTTACCCCAGAATTTATTTGAGTTTGGAGAGGAGCTTGGGGGAATGGAGAGGGGAGAAGGAGTTGCGGGAGGTGATAAGATGAGTTTATGAAGAAAATAAAATCGGGAATGTCCAGGTCATTATTTAACAATCCTAAGTATCAAGGCAAACATGTATTGGTGGCGGGAAAAAATGTGTATGCGGTTAAAACTGCCGCCGAGGCATCCAGATTGTTTGACAGGTTGGTAAAGGAGACAGGGCTGGTACCCATGGTGACATTTGTGCCGAAGGCCCAATCACTGATTTTGGTATGCGGGTAAGCTTTCCCTTTGAATTTCAAACGACTGGGGTATTTGGGGTTATCAGAAGACCAGTGGCTGACGTAAATTTCTGGTCGATGGAGCTAAATAATTGGGTGCCAATAAAAATGATCGTGGATACGGGGGCAGACTATACACTATTACCGTTGTGGCTACAATCCAAACTGGGGATGGATCTCAAACGGGATTGCAAAAGATTTAAAACTTCGGGTGTAGGCGGAGAGCAATGGGTTTACCTGGTTTCTAAGCGGTGGAAAATAAAGATAGGAGAATGGGAGGAGAATATTACGCTCGGATTTCTAAATGATAACCTTGTGCCCCCGTTGTTGGGTAGATCGCATTGTTTGGAGAGAATTAAAGTGTCATTTGAAGACTTTATGACAACTTTTGGGGATTAGTTTTTAGCTTATTTAGGAGCTTGGGGGAATGGAGGGGGCGGGAGGCGATTCTCTCTAAGAATTCGTAGACGTCACCGGAAAACTTCTGACTTTTGGGCCAATAGCCTAGTTCCGAAGCGATTTCAATTAACCAATTTTCAATTTCCAGTTTCCAATCAATTCCCAATGACCCAATTTTCAAAAGTGACCTTTCTAATATTTCGAAGATTTCGGGATGGGGCTCACCATCGGGAGTGAGCTTGTCGACAGCCTCGGCCAGCTGGTAGGCCAGAGTCACCCGGCCCAAGTGCCGGCGCCAGGCCGGGAAGGAGTGTAGGAGGTCGACCTCCCCCAATACGTCCAGGCTACCCCGGCTGCGGTGAACGTGGGCCGTAACCTGGTTAAACAGCTCCAATGACCCGGCCCGCCGGGAGGTCAGGCGGCGCACGCCCCTGGCCGTCACAGTAATTTTGCCGTGCGAGCGGGTGAAAAAGGTAACCAATCGATCCGTTTCGCCAAAGTTGGAACGTTTGAGAACTATACCCTCAACTGTGTATGACCGCATGTTTTTCACCCCCGAGGTGAGCCGTGAGCGCAACGCCACCTCGGGGGTGGGCCCTCGCGCAGATCAGTATGGATACGACAGGTCTTTGTCGCTATCTAGGAGAACTTCGGTCTTGGACTTGCCGTTTATAGAGATGGTGTAAGGAAAGACTTTGCTGCCGCCCTGCTTTTGAATTAGTAACTTGTAGGGGGATTTTAGTTTAGTGGGTAATTTGTATTTGATGACGATCGGCTTGGTATTTCCCGGGGCGAGAGTGAAAAAGCCCTCGAAGACGGTTTTGCCCAGGTCGGAGCTGACCGCCTGACCGGTTTCGTAACCGGTGGCTTCGATAAGTTCACTGCCCTGGGGGACATAGACCCGGTGCCAATCCCGAAACAGGCCATTTAAGTTACGGGCCTCGGTGATTTTGACGGCGGTAGTCTGGGGGTTGGAGTAGGTCAGAGCTAAAGTCTTGATGACACTACCATCGCCGGAAACTTCGATTTTTTGATCGGCCTTGTAAGTGACCCAGATATTAGTTTTGGCGCCGGAGAAGTTGGTATCGACTACCATGAGATAGTCGGCTTGGGAGTCGCGCACCCGGCCGGCCAGATTAAAAGATTCCACCCCGGATTGGGCCGTATCATCAAAGAAGTAAAGCAAGACATGCTTGGCCGCTATAGCTCTAAAAACGCTGTCAACCAATTGGGGGACTTTGCTTTTGGGCTGGGCCAAAGTGTTGGCCAGAACAGAGTACATTAATGGTCCCAAAAAGGCTTTGCGGTTACCGTAATTGGCCGGCGCTTTGATAATTTTTCCAGAGACACTATCCCAGACTACTGACTCCTCACCGCCGGCCAGCAGCTGGAGCTCGTAAAATACCTGGGGACAGTTGCAGCGGGGATCCTCATCGGCTGAAAAATTGCCGTAGCCGGGGACGCCGATCCGGCCGGTAACTTTAAGAAGCTCTACCAGCATCTGGGTGTCTACGGCGATGACACCATCGACTTTGGGCGAACCGGTGAGAGCGTAGTTTGGCATAAAGGTCTCCATGGAGGCTTTAAAGTCCGGGGACAGGTTCTGGTCACGCAGGTACCAATAGGGGACGTTGGGATGGTGTTTTTTGATGGGTTCGGGGGCAGGGATACGCTTGGTGAACTTTTCATCGAGTTTGTAAATATCATCAGACAGGACGGTGTTAATTTTGCCTTTGTTAACCTCAATTATGGCGTAGCCGGTTAAAAATCCGCCGGTGGCCCGGATTTCGGCGTCGTTTTGAAACAACACCAGGTATTTCCGGGGCGATTCAATCCCTAAAATGTAAGGGGCGGACTGTAAAAGCGGCCGGGCGTCATTGACCAGGGTAGCCACCTGATCAACCAGGTTTAGGCCGGAAGTCAGTTGGGACCG
>Ga0209542_10020631_pt1 | contig 10418 bp, 8 predicted proteins | sample RifCSPhighO2_01_FD_184028 | JGI IMG/M metagenome (GOLD analysis project Ga0209542, IMG submission 184028) | Soil microbial communities from Rifle, Colorado - Rifle CSP2_plank highO2_0.1 (SPAdes) (version 2) | ecosystem: Environmental > Terrestrial > Deep subsurface > Rock core/Sediment ...
TATTTTCCAACCGGTTAATTTGGCAGCTAACCTGACATTCTGGCCACCCTTACCAATTGCCAAAGACAGCTGAGATTGGGGCACAGTCACAGTGGCTACTTTATTCTCTTCATCTAATTTAACCTGAATGTCTTTGGCAGGAGAGAGCGCTGCAGCAATAAAACGGGCAGGATCCTCTGAATAAGAAATAATATCAATTTTTTCTTCCCCCAGCTCACTCATTACAGCCTGCACTCTGACTCCTTTTTGCCCTACCATTGATCCGACCGGATCAACTCCATCTTGGGTGGAAACAGCAGCAATTTTTGTTCTGGAGCCAGCTTCCCTGGCAACAACTTTTATCTCAACTGCCCCTGATTGGATTTCAGGCACTTCCAAGGCAAAAATAGCCTTAACCAAAGCTGGATCAGAGCGGGATACTACTACCTCTGACCCTCTGCCTCCTTCTCTAATCTCTTTGACTAAAAACTTCAGTCTTTGATTTTGATGGTACATTTCAGAACGGACCTGCTCAGAAGGCGGCAATACTCCCTCAGCCCTACCTAAATCTATAAAAAAAGTGTTTCCTTCCTGTCTTTGGATTGCACCGGAAATAACAGTTCCCACTTTATTTTCATATTCAGACAAAATTGCCCCGCGTTCTGCCTCATTTAATTTTTGCATAATAACCTGCTTGGCAATTGAGGCGGCAATCCTGGCAAAACCCGGAGGGGTGACATTTTTATCTTCGTCAAAAACAGATATTTCACCAGTTGCCGGATCAACTTTAGAAGTAAACTGCTCAAAATTATCAGGGACAGGTTCATTCCTAAGCATTAAATCTTTTTTATAAGCAGCCAAAGCAGCCAAGCGGATAGCATCTAAGACCACTTCTACCTCTACCCCTTTTTCAGAGGCTATTTGATTTAATGCAGCTGCAAATTCTGTTCTAGCTTGTGCCATAATTTTACTTTAAAAAAGGTGGGACTAGCCCACCTTCCCAGTTAATTGGAATATTAATCAAGCACATTTTAACTTTTTAAGCTATTGAAGTCAAGCTTACATCTTATCTTCCTTGAAAAAAGGCAGAATGGTTAAAAAACCTGCTGACATAAAGCTGATTATAGAGATACTCCCAAAGACTAAAAGCACCATATTGGCATATTTTCCTTTGATGAAGCTGGCCAATCCTTCCAAACTATCACCTTTACTGATAGCCTGTTCAGACAAACTAATCAACTCTTTAACAGTTGGATGGCTAGGGCTTTGAGATTCTACTTTCTTAAAATATTTCAAAGCAGAACGATAGTAGTGATTTCTATATTCAGCCAAACCCTTTCTAAAGTCTTCACTCAGGCTGCCCGATTTATTTTCTATTTTGTTTTTAACCATTAAATCTTTTAGTTCTGATACATCTCTTAAAAAATTAAAATTGCCACTTTTACTCTCAGCCATAAATGTAGCTATTCCGATTACTTGACCTGCCGAATTAAAACCAGGTCCACCACTATTACCATGATCTATTGATGCATCTGTTTGTAAAACTGTTTTACCTGTTAAATCCTGTTTAACAGCGCTGATAATACCTTTAGTAATAGTCGGTTTAGTGGAGGTTTTATAGCTGATAGCTGCTCTAAAATCTTTCTCACCTTCTACTAAAGTGGGATACCCTGCTACCACCACCTCTGATCCTTCTCTTAAACCTTCTATACTACCTAACTTAAGCGCAGGAAAAGGATTTGTGGAATTATCAATTCGTAGCAAAGCAACATCTGCTCCTCTGCGATAGTTATTATTAACAATTGTCTCATATGAGTATTTATTAGGATAATCGAAGTCTACCAGACGCGCAGTATAAGTGGTTGAGGAAGGTATCACAGCTTTGGTAAAGTCTCCTTCATATATTTTTTGATAGTCAATTTGGACAGGTTCACTTCCTACATTCACATAATATTTCTCGTTACTTGTAGCCACAGATAACTTCTTTTTACCAATTAAGTCAAAGATCTCTGTTAAAAATCTGTCTAAATATTGCGGATTCATGCTTAAGTCTCTATAAAATTGCTCAATCTGAACTGAAGTAGGGGTTTGCCCTTCGGATAAATGAACACCTCTGATTAAATCTGTACTGAAATCTCTGCTGCCAGCTTGCAATAGATTGGTGACTAAACCTTCCTCAGGATAAATTTTTGCTACGTGTCCATTGGTAGCCACCACTCCTTGCTCATTGATAATAAAACCAGAACCTTTAGACCAACCACAAAAATTATACTTTGGCTTTGATAGTACTGATGAGGCAGGTGCCAGATTCACAATATCCAAACAATAAACATAAATAATATTAACAATTGAAGGTCTGACCAGATCAACCAATTCTACTGTGCTTAAATTGTCTTGTGAGCCGGCTATTCCCTTCACCTTGGGCGATGCTGAGCTAATAAAAGATACCCTTGTCAGTAAATTTTCTAAAAAGAGATTGCCATCCCCTATATTTGGAACCCTTTTCTCTAAAATTAAAAATTTACTACCATCTTTGACAATCTGTTTATAAAAATAAATATTTTCCCCCAAGACTTCCTCTTTATAAGTCAAAAGTTGAGCGGGTTTGCCCTGAAACTGAGAAGGTTCAGCTTTAACTGGAGTTGATCCTTTAATAATCTCCTGAGTCAAACTATCAAGGTTCTGATCACTCTCACCTTCCACAATATCTAACCTGGCAAAACCATACTCCTGATTTAAATCAAACCTAACCCTATTACCTAAGTGTTGGGACACCCAAAGTCTGTTATCATAAGAAAGGCTGTACAAACCTCTAGAAGAGGTAAATTCCCTAATATTTCCAGGAGTTGGTGATGGACGGGAAGATGCTGCTTTGGAAAAATAAGTCTGGGGACGTTGCACCAGGATAATTCCATCTACTACCGCACTCAATATCCCAACAGATAAAAATACAGATATCAGAATTTTCCGATTTTCTTTTATAAAAGATATCACTATCAATAGTTTATCACAGAAGATTTAGAACCAGCCTTTTTTTCTTGCTTGCCTCGCCTCCAGGCGGGGAGGATAAATTATACAACTGCTCATAAAGCTGTTTTTCCTGTTCGGATGTTGCAGCACGTCAACATACAAATGCTCAGATGGTCGATCATTCATGGGCTGAGATATTTCTCCCAGGAGCAAACAAATGGGTTTTGGCAGATCCAGCTAGATAATCTCTGTATTCCAATTGTTTATTTTGAATGGGTTCATAATAAATCAATGAATGTAAATAATTTCATTGTGTGATAATTTAAAATAGATGAAGTTTTTACAAACAATCCAAAACAGCATTTATTCTCCTACCTTTTACTCCACTGTTGTAACTAAATCTTTTAAAAGCAGTTTGGGTTATTTTCTGCTATTAGTATTACTGCTTACAGTCATACGCTTAATTTTCTTAATAAATCCTTTACTGATTGAAGCTCCTATACAAATACAAAAATTTGCCCAGGATACTGCTGCTTGTTTTCCTAAAGATTTGGAAATTAAAATTCAAAACGGTCAAGCTTCTACTGCTTCAAAGGAGCCTTATTTTGTTAAGTCCTGCGAAGGCAGTAACAGTCAAAATATAGCGGTAATTGATACCAAAACCCCTTTCTCATCTGAAAAATTTAATGAGTATAAAGCAGCTGCCTGGGTGACTAAAGATTCTGTTGTGTATAAAAGGAATAATTTAGAAACCAGATCATATAGTTTTACTAAAATTAAGGATTTTAAATTAAACAAAGAAGTTTTAAATTCATATCAAAAGATGTTTGAGCCATATTTAAAATTTGTGGGGCCAATTTTAATTTTGCTGGCATTTGCAGGAACTTATCTGTCGTATGATTTTAGGTTAATACACTTACTGATTGTGGCTGCATTAATTTTGGTTCTTGGTAAATTATTTAAACAAGAACCTGGCTTTGGGGAGTCTTATAAAATATCTCTTTATGCTATAACTTTGGGTTTAAGCGTAGACTTAGTAATAGACCTGACTGCCCACTGGACTCACTTTTCTGGCTTCCCATTTATGGTAACAATTCTAACTTTAGGAGTAGTTATAGTTAATCTCTTCTTGCCTAAAAAGACTAGCTAGAACCAGCTTTTTTTCTTGCTTGCCTCGCCTCCAGGCAGGGAAGATAAATTATACAACTGCTCATAAAGCTGTTTTTCCTGTTTAGAAGGATTTTTGGGGATTTCTAAATTAACCCTGACATAATGATCTCCATGGCCAGCGTTGCCTAATCTTGCTATGCCTTTACCTTTAAGTTTTACCAAAGAACCTGGCTGGGTGCCTGGCGGCACCTTCACTTTGACTTTCCCCTGGACAGTTTCTACTTCAAACACATCCCCTAAAACAAGTTGGGGAATATTAATAGTAATTTCAGAAAAAACATCTGCTCCTTCTCTTAAAAACTCCTGATTCCGGGAAACATTAAACACAATATCCATCTCACCAAATCTCATTTTGGTGCCATTATCCACCCCTTGAGGAACTTTGATTTTTAATCTTTTTCTAGATAGTCTTCCCTGCTGGTTTCTTTCTTCTATCTCCACTTCTTTAGTAACTCCATGTACAGCTTCATCAAAAGTTAAACTTAGCTGATAAGTAGGTCTTCTTCTAAAAGATTGTCCAAAAGGAGAGCTGCCACCAAAAATTTGCTCAAATAATTCAAATGGGTCTTCAAACCCGCCAAAATCAAACTGCACATTAGGGTTACCACCTGAACTAGACCAGGAATATGCTCCTCCAAAGGGATTTGCTCCACCAAAAGGGTTGGGGCTAGCATGACCGAACTGATCATACTGTTGTTTCTTCTTAGGATCAGATAAGACCTGATAAGCTTCAGAAAGTTCTTTAAACTTCTCCGGAGCTCCTGCAGACTTATCTATATCAGGATGATGTGTCCGGGCTAATTTTCTATAAGCAGATTTAATCTCACTATCTGAGGCAGACTTAGAAACACCTAAAATCTCGTAGTAATCTCGTTTAGTCATAATATTAGTCATAATATATGTATTTCACCTTAGGAATGGATCACTTCTTTTGTACTACCCGGGACAACATACAGGATCTTTCCTGAAGAATCTCTACTGACTTCAGCAGATATACTTTTATTTCCTTTATTGCCTTGCAAAGAGAAAAGTTCACTCTTAGGGGGAAACCGTGACTTAATCTGTTCTCTTCCTCTACTACTTCCCCCTCAACAGCCTCTTCTGTTTTAGGTGCTTCCTCAGTTTTAGGCTGTTCTTCGGTTTGCCCTGCTGTACCCTGATCTTTATACATAGCTGAGCCTATTTTTTGAGCTGATTCTGCCAGCGTATCTGCTTTTGTTTTTATATCCTCTGTTGATCCGCTTTTTAGAGCTTCTTTTAGCTCATTTACTTTTTGTTCAACATCAGTCCTTATCTCAGCTGAAACTTTATCTCCTGCATCTTTTAAAGTCCGCTCAGTTGAATAAACCAAACTATCAGCAGTATTTCTTATCTCAATTTCTTCTTTCCTCTTTTTGTCTTCCTCAGCATGAGCTTCTGCTTCTTTGGTCATTTTCTCCACTTCTTCTTTGGATAAACCTGTAGAGCCGGTAATAGTAATTTTCTGTTCTTTACTGGTGGCTTTATCTTTGGCAGAAACATTCAAAATTCCATTAGCATCAATGTCAAAAGCAACCTCCACTTGTGGTACACCTCTTGGTGCCGGAGGAATACCATCAAGTACAAACCTACCCAATGATTTGTTATCAGCTGCCATTTCTCTTTCTCCCTGCAAAACATTAATTTCTACAGCAGGTTGGTTATCTGCAGCTGTGGAGAAAACCTCTGATTTGGAAGTAGGAATTGTGGTATTTCTGGGAATTAAAGGAGTCCTAACTCCACCTAATGTCTCTATGCCCAAAGTTAGGGGAGTCACATCCAAAAGTAAGACATCCTTAACCTCCCCACCTAACACTCCACCTTGAATAGCTGCCCCAACAGCCACTACCTCGTCTGGATTAATGCCTTTGTGAGGCTCTTTGCCAAAAAAATCAGATACTGCTTTTTGGACAGCCGGCATTCTGGTCATTCCACCAACCAAAACTACTTCATCAATATCTTTTGAATCAGTCTTGGCATCTTTTAAGCAAGATTTAACTGCCTCAAAGGATTTATCAATTAAAGGCTTCACCATCTCCTCCAGCTTTGCTCTTGAAAGCTTCATCTCCAAATGTTTTGGTCCGGATGCATCTGCAGTTACAAAAGGAATGGAGATTGCTGCTTCCATTGAGGAGGAAAGCTCAATTTTAGCTTTTTCTGCTGCATCTCTTAAGCGCTGAAGTGCTTGTTTGTCGCCTTTTAAATCTATCCCTTGTTCTTTTTTAAATTCCTCAGCCAGATAATCTAAAATCACCTGATCAAAATCATCCCCGCCTAAATGTGTATCACCATTAGTTGCTTTAACTTCAAAAACTCCTTCGCCCAAATCTAAAACAGAGATATCAAAAGTACCTCCTCCAAGATCATAAACAGCAATAGTATGAGCCTTAGCTTTATCAAGTCCATAAGCCAAAGCTGCAGCTGTTGGCTCATTGATAATTCTTTGAACATTTAAACCGGCAATTTCTCCTGCCTGTTTGGTAGCTTGTCTTTGAGCATCATCAAAATAAGCAGGTACTGTAATAACAGCATCTGTCACTTTTTCTCCTAAATAAGACTCTGCATCTGCTTTTATTTTTTGTAAAATCTGCGCAGAAATTTCCTGGGGAGTATATTCATGTCCTTCAACTTCTACAACAGCCATGTTGTTTTTACCAGACTTGATCGTGTAAGGAAGCCACTCTTTATCTCTTTTAACCTCCGGGTCATCAAATTTTCTACCCATCAGACGCTTTACAGAGAAAATGGTTTCTTTGGGGTTAACAACAGCCTGCCTTTTAGCCACCCTTCCCACAATATTTTTAGTAGGATTAACAACAGAAGGGATAATATTTTCCCCCTCAGCACTGTGGATAACTTTGGGCTTGCCCCCCTCCATTACTGCTACACAGCTATTAGTTGTACCTAAATCAATTCCAACAATCTTAGCCATTTGTAGAATCCTCCTTTACTGATTCTGTTTTACGACCGACCACTACTCCTGCAGGTCTAATTACTTTTCCGTTTAAATTATAACCTTTTCTGACAACTTTTAATATTTTATTATCTTCCCCCTCCTGTATGTCAACTGCCTCATGAAAGGATGGATCAAATAGTCCGTCTGCTGCTATTTCATCCAAGCCCTCTTGGGCAAGTATTTGATTAAATTCTTTTACTGCCAGCTCTACCCCTTTAACCCAACCACTTTGTTTCTCCTGCTCAGATATCCCACTTAATGCTTGTTCCAGATGATCCAAAACCGGTAGTAATCGTTTCACCAACTCTGCTCCGACAAAACTAGTTAATTCCGACCTTCCTGTACTTACTCTTTGTTCCAAATTCCGATAATCAGCCACTGCCCGTTTTAACTGGGCCTCAAGATCATTAACTCTATTTTGTAATTGTTCTAATTCTTTGTTTTTCTTTTTACTCATTTCCTTTTTACTTATCCCCTCAACATTGCTTCTGATACCATATCCTTAACATATTTAACATATGGCAACACCAGCGCAAAATTCATCCTGGCCGGACCAATTACTCCTAATACTCCATCCTTATCATCAATTGTACTGTATTTGGTAAAGACAAAGCTGGTGGTCCGAAGATTTTCAAACTCCATATCTTCTCCAAACAAAACATGGATTGGATCAGACCCCTGTGCCCTGCCAATAATATCTTGTAACCTTGGCAGCTCATCAAATAAACTCAACACAAAACGGGTTACATCAATATCATAAAACTCCGGCCAATCCAATATATTAGCTGCTCCTGCATAATACATCTGTTCATCAGAGTCCACAGCCAGACCTAACATATCACACTGCTTTGCCAAAGCTTTGACTGCTTCTTTCAAGAGTCTTTCCTGTTTTGATCGTTGTGACATTAGTTGCTGCTTGATTGATACCTCAGCTGTTACTGGCAGCTGTTTTTCCTTCATTAACTCGGAAATATACAGCCTAAAACCCATTGAGGTAGGTACTCTCCCCGCAGAAGTGTGTGGTTGCTTTAAAAATCCACCTTCCGTTAAACGCACCATCTCAATTCTAATCGTGGCAGGGGATACACCCAAATCATACTTTCTCTCAATCACCTCAGACCCAACCGGCTCAGCAGCCTCAATATATTCTTCAATAATGATTTTTAAAAGTGCTTTTTGTCTGTCAGATAAATCTGTCATATTTACCCTGAGTATAATCAAAGGGCTAGCAGTAAGATACCACGAGTGCTAATTTCTGTCAAGCCCCGATTCAATCGGTCAAGAGGTTAAAGCATTACTTCTGTTCCCTGATACTCTCTTAAGCTTTTATTTTTCCAAAAGACCAGAGAACTGATAACAATAACTCCTATACCTCCTGCTACCACAGAAATTGGCCCTCCTATGATTTTAGCCAAAAATCCGGCTTCTATCTCTCCAAGCTGGGGTCCACCCTGGAAGAAAATTCTTGTCACCGAGGCCATCCTGCCTCTTAAATGATCAGGTGTAACCATCTGCCTAATGGTATTTCTGATAATGGTAGAGACCATATCCCCAAATCCTACTATTACTAAAAAAAATATAGACAATGAGAAAACTTTTGATAATCCAAATCCAATAGTTGCCAGTCCGTACAAAATAACTGAGATTAAAATAATTCTACCTTGATTTTTGATTTTGTGATGTATAGTAGCAATAAGAATTCCTGCCAATACCCCGCCCATGGCCGGAGCAGAATATAAAAAGCCCAGTCCAAAAGAGCTGACATGTAAAATTTCTTTGGCAAAAACAGGCATTAAATTAGTAGCTTCCCCAAAAAAGGTGGCTAAAAAATCCAATATCATGGTGGTATATAAAATAGGGGTAGTTACGACAAATTTAATTCCTTCCGAAATTGAACCAAAACTAAATTCTACTTCCCTAAAATCATGTTTTTGCAAAGGAATATTAATAGAAAAAATAGCAGCAATGAAAAATAGAAATGAAAAAGCATTGAAAAAGTAAACCCCATGTACACCAAATCCTCCAATTAAAAAACCGGCAATAGCAGGTCCCAACATTGTGGCCACCTGAAATTGCAAGCTGCCTAAAGAAACTGCATTCATAAAAAAATTCTTTGGCACTAAGTATGGCAACACAGCTTGTCTGGCAGGCACAGTGAAAGACTGGGCAATAGCCACAAGTACTAAGATTAGATAAATAATCCAGGTATTAATTAAATGATATATCGTGAGTATAAAAAGTACTAAGGCTAAAATAAGCTGAACAGATTGACCAAGCAGTAATAATTTCCTTCTGTCAGCTCTGTCTACAACCAATCCTCCTGGCAAAGAAAACAGCAGGATCGGGATTAAATTAGCCAGCCCGATCAGTCCTAAAGAAACAGGATTTCTGGTTAGCTCATATACTTGCCAGGCCACAGCTACTGTTTGCATTTGATTACCAATTTCCGATAAGAATGCACCTATCAGGTAATTTCTATAATGGGTAATTCTTAAAACTGAAAAAGCAGAAAGTTTAGGTTTCACTAGTAACCTGATATTATACAAAATATGAAAGTATTGTTGTATGGCAAAACTTCAAAAAGTATTGAAGAAATGGTCAAAAAATTTGGCTTTGAGCTAGTCTCTTCTAATCCAGATGTGGTGATCAGTTATGGCGGAGATGGGACTTTACTGTCCACAGAGAGAAAATTTCCTCACATTCCTAAGTTGCCCATCAGAAGCAGCCAGCTTTACCATAAATGCCCAAAGCACACTGATGAGTTGATGCTGAAAAAATTATTAGAGGGCAAGCTACATCTTAAAGAATATAAAAAGCTGGTAACTACAATCTTGTACAAAAACTTTTATGCTTTAAATGATTTTGTTATCAGAAATTCTGATACCACTCACTCTATTAGATTCAAAACTTCTGAAACAAATGACAAGTTACTTATTGGGGATGGGGTAGTTATTGCCACTCCTTTGGCATCAACAGCTTACTTTAAAAGTATTACAAATAAATCTTTTAAAGCGGGGTTTGGTTTGGCTTTTAATAATATCACTGAAAAAATTCCACCACTGATTTTTAAAGATAATGACCAAGTCACTATTAACTTAATCAGAGGCAAAGCCACCTTATCTTTTGATAATAATCCTGATATTTTTGTACTGGATGAAAAGTCAGAATTAATCTTTAGTTTATCTGATCAAACTGCCCAAATCTATGACCCAGAATCCTTAAGGTGCCCCAAATGTCAGGTAATCAGAGATTAAGACTCTTCATTATCTAAACCATACTGCTCAGCTACTTTGTCAGTATCAAGTCCACTCCATGGCTTTGATAC
>Ga0209542_10020632_pt1 | contig 10417 bp, 10 predicted proteins | sample RifCSPhighO2_01_FD_184028 | JGI IMG/M metagenome (GOLD analysis project Ga0209542, IMG submission 184028) | Soil microbial communities from Rifle, Colorado - Rifle CSP2_plank highO2_0.1 (SPAdes) (version 2) | ecosystem: Environmental > Terrestrial > Deep subsurface > Rock core/Sediment ...
GGAGAGCGATGGTATTCTGGGAGACCACAGTCCCGGAGGTACTCATTATGCACCCGGGCACGCTAGAACCCTGGGTATAGGTGAAGGAGCTATTTGTAATTTCCACACCACCCCCAGTTATGGGGATGATATTGAAACTAGTCAGTCCCTCCCCATTCTCACAGACCAGCCTTAACTCATAGGTGTCGAGTCTGGCTGCAAAGAAACTCGCCCCCTGCTGGGTTACCTCCAACCTAAACTTTCCTCCCAGCACTTTTCCGCTGGGCAGAGAGTTAGCCAGGTCAACGTCACCCAGGTATGTCCCAGCCAGTGGAGTAATACCTGGAATGCTCACCCTGAAGTTCCGGGTGAGAGTGGTAATTGCCCCCATCAGGTCAGTGAGTACCCACCGCTCGTTGTAGGTACCACTACCTAGACCGAGAAAGGTGTGCCTAACCCCGTTAGCAACTTTTGCCTGGGGAAAGGCTACCAATACGTCGTCGCGGGTGCCATTCATTGTCATCGGCGCCAAGGGCCCATTATTGAGCGACACCTTGACGTCAACCGCGGTTTCATCTGCCACCCAACCACTAGTGGCTACATTGGCAGTCTGTACCACTGCCCCCTCCCTGGGACTTTCAATCATCCCAAACGGGACCGTGTTTGGATGGTTGATGCCAACCTGGGGCCGTTCAACCGAGAAGAACTCGTTTAAGAACGGCACACCAGCGGTGACCACGTTACCACTGCAGATAACCTCCATCTTCCCGTTATCAATCGGCTCCGCGGCATCAAAGATGCCGAAGAACTGACCGTTAGGGATGATAGAGAAGTTGTCCGCGCGAATCTGCTCCCAGGAACCGGCCACCGGACCAGGCCGCAGGATGCGGCTGTCACAGTTGACAGTCACGGTGCCGGGATTGGCCACCATAGGGGCAAACACCCTCTGAGCGATCGCTCCCGTCCGTCCGAGCACTAGTCCGGGGTAGGTGAACTCCCTACCCGGAACAGCGTCTCCGGCGTAGAAAGAAGCGAACGATCGAACCAGGCCAGTCGAGTCCAGCAACTCGTAGCGCCCCTGCACCCGCAGAGAGCCGTCGTTGATGGAGGGTTCAAACTTGGTCCAGAAAATTATAATGGCCGGTAAGTCAGAGGTTATAAACAGTGTTTTCTGACTGTTTCCCGCCACTGAGATGGTCCAGGCCGACTGCTCCGGCGGAAGAGTATTTCTACTTTCCGCCAGAGACAAAGCCCTCGGCGTTCCGTTGTCGTTGAAAAATCTCAACGTCACGGACTGGGTAGAGTTGCCGATGTTGGACAGGACAAACCGGTCGTTAAACCGGTGCGAGCCGGGAGTGTACCCGCCGGCAAACATGCCAGGCAGGTACTGGGTCGTTGTCTGCCCAAAGCCCACTCCCGAACCGGCCAAGATCAACAGCAAAACAATTAGCGCCAACAGAATGGCGGTCGGCCAACCGAGGCCGCTCCGCTTCCAGGTCCGAGTTTCCATTCTAATCATGACTTCCTTCCTTTCCGGCCTAAGGCCGTGAAAATCCGCCCGAGGCGGAAAGAGAATATTTTTTAAAAGGACAGCCACGCGCTGCCCAACTTTTTACTTAGGCAGCGCGCCTAAGCTAACCTCCATATTATAACGTAAAAGACGCCCAAAAGTCAATTTGGGTTATCCAAACTTAATTTCACTTATAAAATAAAGGTTTTAGCGCAAGGGATCGTCGAGACTAGCGAGTCGCGGATAGTAGGATAAGACGAATTTAATGACCTCCCCGGATCGCGAGATAGAGACGTTCAGACGAGAGTGCGCCTTGCCATTAAGAAAGACTATCGCCTGTAAATTCCCCTGGGTGATGCTAGAGGTTTCCTGCCAGTCACCGCTAGTGAAGTTGGCCCGATAGCGCTTGGCCAATTCTGCCGGCTCCACTGTAGTAGTAAAAGCCTTAGTTAGTTTTAAACCATCGCGAGTCGACTCGGCGTTCTCATATTCCAGCACCGCTGAATTATCCAGCACAAACTCGTCGGGAAAAGATTTTAGTAGATCTTTTTTGGTTGCCTCGCGCCTGGCCAGCTCCTCCGCGCTGTACTGCGGCCCAGTGGTAAGCGGCTGGTCGAAATAGAAGAGCCCGACTAGCGCCGCGCAGGCGACAATCAGCAAGGCAATGGCTAAGTTTTTTTTATCCGAGAAAAATTCGTCAAGCATCCCGGTGTTACAACTTCGATCGATAGTACGCAATCAGCCGTTTGGCTAAGAAACGTCTACCGCGAGTTGTTTTTAAATATCCCTCTCGCCGCCTAGCATCTTCTTCGCTAGTACACAGCTCTGCGTATACTAGTTTGAGCGGTAGACGTGATCGGGTGGCAAAAGATTTACCTGTTTTATGTTCTTCTAGTCTTCTGACTAAGTTATTCGTAAAACCAATGTACTTATTTTTATCCTTTTCACTTTCTAATATATATACCCAGAACATATCGAAGTTGTAACACCGGGCATGTTAGTTGCGTCTTAACTATAAACTATCGGCCTAAGGCCGACCAGCCTCGGGCTGGAAACCTAAAAACTTCTTAACGCTACCGCGCTACCACAATCGGCACCGACAGCGAGTTACCTTCGTTGTCGAGCAAGGTAAGGTAGTGCAGGCCATCGGGAGCGGAACTGGAAACTACGATCCGCAGCCGAGCCTTAAAGCCAACGAAAGCGCTAAGATTTTGAATGGTGCTTGAATCTACCGATAACACGTCCGAGTCCTCCACGTTTAGGATATCAGTCATATTGGTGCCATAGAAAGTGACATTGTAGGCACGGCCGGGCTTTAGCTTAGCGGGAGAGATGAGATTAACGGTTGGATCAGTGGAGCTATCGGTGCGAGTGAAGAGCTTGGGTGAGTAGTCGGATAGCTGGCCGGCGGAGTTCATGATCTGCACGCGATAGGCGCCGACTGGCAGACTGGCTGGGATAGCGAACTTGAACACCGTACTAGTGGTACCACTAGCGGCACCGACCGTCAGGCCACCGATTACCGCCTTGCTTAATGAACCAAAGTTACTGCCCCGCACGCTGACCACTGTGCCGGCTCCGCCGGTTAGCGGCGAAAAGGAGTTAATGCGCGGCGCGGTAGTGGGACGGACAGTTGGCGTGGGACTACCAATATTTAAGGTGATAGACAGATCGAGCCGATTATTACTGACGGTAATATTTTTAGTGGTACGCGTGGTACCGGAAACATAGCGGGTGGTGAGACCAGTGGGAATCGCGGCACCAGCCGCCAAAGTAATGGTGCGATTACTGTTAGTGAGCGCAACGCTACCACTGACGGTTTTCAAAAAGTTAATAAACTGCTGGTCGAAAACAATCTCGCCATTGGCATTGGTTTTGCCGATTTTGAGCGTGCCTTGGCCAGAGCGATTTTGGTATTCGGTGCGTGGGCCGCTAGCTACGGTAGTGGAACAACGCGGGGCGGGTCCATCACCGCTTGAATTAGTATCAACTGTGAAGAAAAGAAAATCAGAGCTAGATTCGCCACGCGTTAAGTAGCCTACTCCATTATAAATACCGCTGGCATCCGCTGGTAGGCCTTGAAAGTTCTCCGGGGAGAGGCGGAAGAATCCAGTACCAGGACTAGTGGCGGTAAATGGTAGATTACCCAACTCACCCAGATACATATACATCCCGGTGGGACCAAAGTTGGCGCCACTAACACAAATCGTCCAGTTCCCACTCGTCAAGGGTTGTTGAAATTCTAACGGGTGAGAAGCCGCCACCACTGCATTGGTCGGTTGCGGAACAGTATTGCCAGCTACCGTCACCGCCACGCGGTTATTATCAAAAACATCGACATTAGCCACACCCTGACCAGCCAGGTTGGTGACTTTGCCAAAGATCGTCGGTTGCACCACGCCCACACCGGATTCGGTGGAGCCACTCTCACTCCCCGTGCTAGTACCTAGTGTACCAGTCGGCACCACCCGAATAGTCAGTCGGCCAGTCCAAACGATATCGCGACTATTTACGTAAAGCTTGGTTAAGACGTAATCACCGATTGGGTAATCGGCCGGCACTTGGTGGGTCTTTTCCGCTCCCTGCTGCCAATTAGGCACGTTGATCTCACCCCCGCCATTTTGGATATAGATTGGGTTACTGGCATTGGGTGGTAGGTAGTAGGCGCCGAAGGTGGCATTAACTGGAAAACTGCCATTAACTTTAGTTTTGTAACTACCGCCCTGCTCAACAAAATATACCTCCCCCTCCACGCTAGCGGCGGTGACAGTAATACTATCTACGCGCACCGCACCTTCGGTTTGGGAGTTACGGGCTGGTTGTTGGCGCGCCAGACAGCTAAAGTAGGCGGCCTTGGCCCGATCCCAAGCACCCCCCGGACCGAAATCACTGGCGGTATTAAAATTTTGCGCGCGCGGCGGAATGCATTGGCCGCCAGCGCTAGTACCGCCGCCATTTGGGATAACGCCACTCCCGCCATCGCAGGGATTGGGCCCCCACATACTAGACCAGGCGATACACTCCGGCCGAATAGGAGCAGGACCGGTGTCTTGTCGCCGGTCGCTCTTAGCAAAACCGCCTTGTAGATCTACCTGTAATTTGGCGGATAAACCAATCGCCACAAAACAAGCCAGCACGAGAAAGGGAATATATTTACGCATCGCCCTAATTTTACCGCACTCTGACTGATTAATCCAAAAAATTTATCCACCCCACCCACAAAAAAGGCTCCAGTTCCACTGGAGCCTTTCAAAATTATCATAAGTTGGTAGTTTTTCATGGTTATAGAGAACGGGCCAAATTAGCTATATTTTAAGGATTTTTTAAAAATTGATATGATGCTAAAATCAGAGCTAAAGATAATACTATCGGCAGTATAGCTTAATGGTCCGAGAGCGGGGCACCTCATTAGTGCCCAGATGGAGGTTCAATTCCTTCTACTGCCTCTCTTGTTTTGCGTTGCGCTTCCAACCAATTTGCCCGGGGATTTGTTTTAATTTCCGACTAATTCCAGTAGTTTATTTGTAATTTCGCCTAATATACGGAGATATTCGCTCACCACCCTTGAGCCGCTTTGAGAAGGAACCTCTGTAATAATTTTTAACTTTTTTGCTTCGAGGAGGGTTTCTTCTGGGGATCTTCTTATCACGGATCCTAAAACACTAGGGTTTTTATAAATCATTAAATCGATGAGTAGGCGGGCTGTGTATTTTCTAAAATAAGCGACTAGTTCCTTTTTTGACTCGTAAATGATATACGCCCTGCGCAACCGTAATAGATAGTCAAACATTTTTTCCTTAAGAGACTGCCGGTAAAGTTTGCGCGGCAGTTCTTGGTGTTTTTTAATGAAGATATTTTTACCTATAACGGCCTCGCCGAGAGCAAAATAATGCAAAGCAAAGCACCCCGTCCCAATATCCCGAAACGGAAGAGTGCCATCTAGCTCTCTTTCATAATAGACGGTGATGTCAAGATTTTTAAACTCTTTTCTAAATACTTCAGCAATAACAGTCAGGTCGTTCTGTTTTCTCTCGCGTAAAACCAGACAAAAATCCTCATCATTAACCCCATCATCGGCTTGGTATGCTTGGGATCCAAAAACAATAAGAGAGACTATGTTTCCATAAATCTCTGACTCCTTTAGTGCCAGCACCAATTTCTTAAGACGATGAGAATTCATACTCATAGCATGTAGAGGCTCCTGCTGAATTGGGAAGCGTCCCCGATTGTTGAAACAACCATCTGATTCAATTTTTCCTTCAACGCAGGCTTGTGCTTCTTGATAAACTTTAGATCTGATAAATTCGGTCTAACTTTATTGACGTGCCAATTTAAAGTTCCTACCAGCAGTATCGTGAGCTCGTCGATTCCTTGGGAAATTATCTCGTTCCAGTCGTCAATCTCAAAACGAGGAAGAAATATGTGACCAGGGCTTTTGTCGAAAAAGAGCGACCCTAATGCATAGGCAATAATCGCGTCTCTACCAGTAACAATACACGCATCAGTAGTATTCCCGCTTATAAATGTGCTGAGTATATCAAAGAGAGTTGGGTCAATATAGAATTCTTCCTGTCCGTAAATAAGTCGATATGGTGTTTCGCGCTTTCGGCTTAGTAAGATCTGGCGACCAGCAAAGAAATTTATCCAATACTGAACTTCTTGGTAAACACTAGCTGGGAAAACTTTTTCTTTAATATCAGCAAGCCCGATAAAGCGAGGATCGGGTTCGGGTAATGTTACTACTAATCCGCGGCCTTGGCTTAAAACAACCTCTCCGCTACAAAGAACGCACTGATTGTGTTGATCAATTAATTTAAGATGTTTGCGATAGGATTCGCTTAAAATAGCTTCGTCCAAAAACTCCACCTTTCCACATGGGCATCGATACCAACTACCCTCGTGAATCCTAATATTGATTTGGGATTTGAACTTCTTAGGAAACGACGAGAAAAGCAACTTACTTTCTTGCAAAATATCAGGAAAATGTAGCTCGTTGATATCCAACCACCCCTCCAGATCAAAGACTTGGTTTCGTTTCCGGCTCAGTCTATCAGTAAAAACCGTAAAGGTGTTATTAGGAGATCTGCAACCCCATTGAATACCCAGAATAATCGGTATGATAGATCCGGGATTTTTGGTGTTAACTGGATAGGTAATAAAGTTCATGGCAATGGAGCGTTTCTATCTAACCTGAAGACCCATAAAAACAACCGACTTCATTTTCCCATTGTGGAAAAAATGTTTCCGTAGTACCCCCTCTTTTGTAAAGCCACTGGATAGTAGCAACTTTATTGATGGGGTATTCCCAACAAAAACCCGCGCACTAACTTTTTCTATGGGTGTATTTTTTTTGACCCCCTGCAGAAAAATTCTTAGGGCACCCTGCATATAGCCCTTGCCCCTATATTTCTCTCCTAACCAGTAGGCAATTTCCCAGTGTCGCTTACGAAAGTCATCCACCACGACCCCAATGACTCCTACTATCTTCCGAATTTCTTTGGGCACAATGACAAGCATTAGTGGCTGGTCCATTTGTTGCCTAACCCATTTTTCAGCATTCCCTAGATCATATTTCTTTGGGATATAGGTAAATTTATACAGGTCACTGCCAGAAAGTAGGCTAGATATTTGATCCACGTCACCCAACTTCGGGGGCCTTAATAATACATAACTATTTTTATAACTACGAGTAAAGAAGTCTTTTGATCTGAGCTTATCCATATTTTTTACATCTAGTCACCGCCGAGAAGAGATTGTTGTTTTACCACTGTCTGTTCCTCGATCTTTCTATATAAAGGCTCCGGTACACCAACTACCGTCCGTCCTGTTTGATGAGGGTATTGCCACTCCAATTTTATACCGTCTGACTCAATACTGCGACCAATCTTTTGGGCGGTGGCGGGAAGAAATGGACTTACTAAGATAGCGAGGCAACGCGCCAAATGCACAGCCACCGCTAAGTCAGCCCCTGCTACTAGGTGATCTTTTTTAATACTAAGCCATGGAGCTACGGTGTTTATATACCGATTACCATGGGCAGCAAGATCAAAAACCAAACGCAGACCGTCGCGCAATCGCCCTTCTTCAATGGCCGCACCAATAGTATCGAAGCTTTTCTTGGCTACCTCAAGCAGTTCCGCCTGTGGCCCACTTAGTTTGCCTGGAAACTCTACACCATCAGGAAAGTAGGTCTTCACAAAAGAAAGCACGCGATGAATGTAGTTACCAAAAACACCGATTAGCTCACTATTAGTTCTTACTCGATAATTTTCCCAGGAGAAATCGGCATCGGCCGTTTCTGGTCCATTGGCTACTAGATAATAGCGCAGAGTCTCTGGGTCAAACTCTCGTAGAAAATCATTTAAGAGAACCGCCCAGTGTCGACTTTTCGAAAACTGATGCTTTTCGAGAGTGAGATGCTCTGACGATATAATACGATCCGGCAGGTGTAACTCTCCAAATCCCAGTAGGATGGCGGGCCAGATTATGGTGTGAAAAGGGATATTGTCTTTGCCATGGACATAATAGTGTACGGCCGAATCATCAAGCCAAAACTTTTCCCAAAGATCATCCCGCCCCTTAAGTTGTGACCATTCCTTACTGGCTGACAGATACCCGCATACCGCTTCAAACCATACATAGATACTCTTACCAGCATAGCCAGGAAGTGGAATTGGTACTCCCCACTCCGTGTCACGCGTAATCGCCCGATCATGTATTCCCTGTTCTAATAATCCCAAGGTAAACTGTCTAGCATTAAGACGCCACCCTACGCTTTTTTCTACCCACCGTTTTAGTTGATCTTGAAAAGCCGAGAGACGCAGAAAAAAATGCTCAGACGGACGCCATTCTGGCGGATTACTACAAATTTTGCAAAGCGGATTTATTAATTGGTTAGGGTTTAAAAGATTACCACATTCATCGCACTGATCTCCCCGTGCATCATTAAAGTGACAAATTGGACAGCCTCCTTCTATGTAGCGATCGGGAAGAAAACGTTTACACGAAAGGCAGTATGGCAACTCCTCAATCTTGGTATAGATTGCGCCATCGGCATAAAGTTTAGTAAAAAGCTCTTGCACTACACGGCGGTGATTATCAGTGGTGGTAGTCGTATAGAGATCGTAAGAAAATCCCAACTTTTCGATAAGATCTTGTCGAAACTCTTTATGATACTTCTCGGCAATTTCGCGAGGATCTATGCCCTGCCTGTCCGCTTCAACAGCAATTGGAGTACCGTGACAATCACTACCAGATACAAACAACACTTCCTTGCCAAGCGATCGAGCATGACGAGCAATAATATCACCACCAAGAAGTGCTGACACGTGCCCTAAATGCAACGAACCATTAGCGTATGGCCACGCCGCCGCAATTAGTATTTTTTTACTAGTTGTTCCACCTTCTTTCGTCTGATTTTCCATAGACTTATAAGTATGCGCGCGGTTCTTCTCCTTGCTTTTATTTACACGGTTGACTTGACAAAGGTCTTTTTGCCGATTTTTAGGACTAATGGGGTAGTTGCCTTAGCCTGCGGGTCGGTAATTTTAGAATCATCCTCCAAAAGAAGTAATTTCAACCACACGAAGAACAGACTTCACTACTGGTAGTCTAGGATCGAAAAAATAAAAGTCAACCCACCGTCCAGTTAACCTTATCTAAATTAGCATTGTCGCCATCGCAGGGATTGGGCCCCCACATACTAGACCAGGCGATACACTCCGGCCGAATAGGAGCAGGACCGGTGTCTTGTCGCCGGTCGCTCTTAGCAAAACCGCCTTGTAGATCTACCTGTAATTTGGCGGATAAACCAATCGCCACAAAACAAGCCAGCACGAGAAAGGGAATATATTTACGCATGAGTTTGTATGCTTGTAACCACATTTACTTAGTTGTATTAATTTTACCGCACTATTAACAAATTAATGACATGGCTTATCCACAAAGTACACCTAAACACCGAGCATTTCGTTTTTAAAAGCTTTTATGTTAATTTTTGGGCAGATAAAACCAATGGGACGACCATACTTTCAACGCCGACCAATACCCCAACCCACCAATCGCCCGCGGGCCAATTTGCAGATTCGTGCCAGTCAGTTGCGCATCATTGGCGAGGACGGTAAACAACTCGGGGTGATGGACCTATCTTCCGCGCTCAAGCTCTCCGAGCAGGCAGGTTTAGACTTGGTAGAGATCAGCCCCAACGCCAATCCGCCTATTGCCAAAATCGTAGATTATGGTAAATATATGTACCATCAAGAAAAGAGTGGAAAGAACAAAAAGCCCAGTGCTGGTCAGATCGAGATCAAGGCAGTGCGGGTCGGTTTAAAAACCGGTGACCACGATATGCAGGTCAAAGCCGGCCAAGCGGATAAGTTTTTACAAAAAAATCATAAAGTTAAAGTGGAGATCGTACTGCGCGGCCGAGAGAAGAAATTTAAAGATATGGCCAAGGCCAAGCTAGTACTCTTTTTAACCTATTTATTAGAACCAAACGTACTGGAAGAACAGCCCAAGCCTACCCCCAGCGGCTGGTCCGCGGTAGTGAAAAGGGATAAGAAATAGCCATTAGTAATACTAGCCATTAGAACTTAGCGGATATGAATAAGATCAAAACCAACAAATCGGCCCGGAAACGCTTTAATGTTTCAGGGAAAAACAAACTGCGCCGGCGCCCGACTAAGCAGAATCATTTTAATGCCCGGGATAACGGCAAAGAGACGCGCAACAAGCGGGGCTACTTGGGAACGCCTAAGGACTCCGACAAGAGCATGCGCAAGATTTTGCCTTACATTTAAACCATGCCCAGAGTTAAACGCGGCGTACAAGCCAATAAACGCCGAAAAAAAGTTATCAAAGCGGCCAAGGGATTTAAGTGGACTCGCCACTCTAAGTTTCGCCAGGCCAAAGAAGCCTTACTCCATGCCT
>Ga0209542_10020634_pt1 | contig 10416 bp, 7 predicted proteins | sample RifCSPhighO2_01_FD_184028 | JGI IMG/M metagenome (GOLD analysis project Ga0209542, IMG submission 184028) | Soil microbial communities from Rifle, Colorado - Rifle CSP2_plank highO2_0.1 (SPAdes) (version 2) | ecosystem: Environmental > Terrestrial > Deep subsurface > Rock core/Sediment ...
CATCCAATGGTCAATGCCCATAAAGAACAGGGTGGATATGCTTGCAACAGGCATAAGGACACCTGTTGGCGTCAAGGTATTCGGTAAGGACTTAAAGACCATAGAAGAGTTGGCAACGAATATAGAGGCGGTTTTAAAGATGGCGCCCGGCACAGCCAGCGCTTATGCAGAGAGGATTATCGGCGGGTATTATGTGGATATAAACATAAAACGGGATGAGGCAGCCAGATACGGATTAAAGGTAGAGGATATTCAGCAGGTGATCATGTCTGCTATAGGCGGAGAAAATATAACAACGACCGTAGAAGGGCTTGAGAGATACCCGATAAATGTTAGATATAAAAGGGAGCTTCGGGATAATGTTGATAAGATTGGAAGGGTGCTCATTCCAACAATGATGGGTCAGCACATACCTCTGTCACAGGTGGCTGATATCAAATTGAGTAAAGGTGTAGCTGGTATAAAGACAGAGAATGCGCTCCTTAACACATGGGTCTTTGTGGATATTCGGGGCAGAGATATTGGCAGTTATGTTCAAGACGCAAAAAAGGCTGTGCTGGAAAATGTGAAATTCCCTCCTGGCTATTATGTTACATGGAGCGGGCAATACGAATATATGGAGAGGGCATACACAAAACTAAAGGTCATCGTGCCGCTTACCCTCGCCATCATATTTTTGCTGCTATACTTTAGCTTTGGAAATATCACTGAGAGTTTGATTGTCATGCTTTCTCTGCCGTTCTCGTTAGTTGGCGGCATTTGGCTTATGTATATTTTGGGCTATAATATGAGTGTTGCAGTTGGCGTTGGCTTTATAGCGTTGGCAGGTGTTGCCGCAGAGACAGGGGTTGTGATGCTCATATATTTAGACCATGCGTATAAAGAGTTAAGAGTTAGGAGTTCGGAGTCAGGAGTAAAGATAACCACAAAAGATATTTACAATGCGGTTATGGAAGGCGCTGTCGAAAGGGTAAGGCCAAAGATGATGACTGTTGTTGCAATAATGGCAGGGCTTTTGCCTATCATGTGGGGAACAGGCACAGGCTCAGAGGTAATGAAAAGGATTGCAGCACCAATGGTTGGAGGTATGGTGTCGTCAACAATACTGACACTGGTTGTGATTCCAGCTATATACGCATTATGGAAGGGGCGGAGGGTAAAGCATGGCGCCGATGTTTATGCCAAAGACTGAAAAGAGGAGGTAAGCTTATGGCTATTGATCCGGTTTGCAAAATGACTATTAGTGTAGTGTTACCAACGCTTCTTTACTTATAGATATTTTGCTCATAATAGATTGGACGGAAGCAGTCCAAGCGAATATTTTAGGGTTCTGATTATGAGACTCTATATATTGTTTGATAACCTTAATAAGTTCTTTCAGATTTTTAAAAGATCCACGGCGGATTCTTTTTCTTGATATCTCGGCAAACCATCTTTCTACCATGTTTAACCAAGAGCTGGATGTTGGGATAAAATGAAGATAAAAACGTGGATGTCGTTTTAGCCATCTCTGAACCCGTGGATGTTTGTGTGTCCCATAGTTGTCAACTATTAAATGGAGATCCAAGTCTAATGGAGTTTTTGTATCTATAATTTGCAGGAATCTGATAAATTCCTGATGTCTGTGGCGCGGCATGCAATCTCCAATTACTGTGCCATCGAGCATGTTTAATGCTGCGAATAATGTTGTTGTGCCATGGCGGGTATAATCATGAGTTTGTCTTGCAGGAATGCCAGGCCGCAGAGGAAGTAACGGTTGTGTTCTTTCGAGCGCTTGAATCTGACTTTTTTCGTCTACACATAAAACAAGCGCTTTGTCCGGGGGGTTCAGGTAAAGCCCGACAACATCATAAAGTTTTTCGAGGAATCGTTTGTCCCGGCTGAGTTTAAATGTCTCGACCAGATGAGGTTTTAAGTTGTGCTCTTTCCATATTCGTTGTACGGTTGCATTGCTGACTCTTTGTTCTTTGGCCATGGTTCTGGTGCTCCAGTGAGTCGCATCAGGAGGCGTTGTGTGTAAAGTGGCATTTACAATAGCCATAACTTTCTTGTGGCTTACCCTTGGAATACGTCCGGGACGGGGGGCGTCTTTCATAAGCCCAGCCAATCGAAGAGCCAAAAAACGTTCCCGCCACAATTGTACGGTAGGACGGGAAATTTTAAGCATCGCCGAAATTTCTTGATTTTCGTAGTTATTGGATGCCATTTGAATTATGCGAGCTCTTTGAACAATACGAAAGGGCATCTTTTTACTCTTTGCCCATGCGTCTATTGTTATCTGCTCTTTTTCTGTCAATATAATGGTTTCTGCTACTCTACACATAAAACCATTATACATAATATTTTACATAAGTAAAGTTATTTATGTAACACTACACTAGGTTATATTAAATTTATGTTTTACTTAATGAGAATAGATGTTTTGAGTAACTATTCATGTTTAATTTTAAATAATTGACTCCCTTGAAAATTGCTATTCCACAGTATCCTATCATATTCCTATCATTGACACTGAAATATACAACCAACTTTTCATCATCCGTAAAATATATGGAGAACGAACTATCATTTCAATGAACCTACATGCAGAAAAACAATCTGCGATATATCTTATACCCTTATATCCAAACATCCTTAAAAGCCACATTATATGGTCTGTGCTGCCCTAAATATGCGCAAAACAGGAACTCGCCTCTTCCAGCTCAAGCTGAGAATTCACATTGATATACCTATCGCAGAGATTAAAAGATTTGACTATCCTTCCATCATCAATAGCGCACTGAATCAAATCAGGAAGTTCCTTTTCTCCTCGTTTCTGATTTATCGGTGACTGCTCAATGTAGGAAAAGATTTCATTCTTAAATATACAATTTCCCATCCCCATCCAATTATTCTGAGGATTCCTTGGCTTTTCAATCAATCTGAATATCCTATGGTCATCACTCTGAATAATGGCATATGTCCTGCTTATAAGGCTCTTGTCTTCTACCTCCACAACACCGCAAACACCAAAAAGCCCCTCATCTCTATACTTTTTTACCATGCCGCCGTGTTTCGGATTTACCAATACCTCATCGCCCAACATCATCATAAAGTCGCTATCTCCAATAACATCCTTGCTGCATTCAATAGCATGAACCAATCCTCTCTGTTCCTGTTGTATTACATACCTCAGAGTCTTCTGTTTATATTCATTGCCATATGCATTTATTATCTCTTCTGCCTTATATCCAACAACAACAACAATCTCCTCTACGCCTGCCTTTGCTGCACAGTCAAGGCTGTATTCTATAAGAGGCTTGCCGGCAATTCTCATCATACATTTATTTTGGTTCTCTGAGAACTGACCAAGCCGTTTGCCCCTGCCACCTGCAAGTATCAAAGCCTTCATGTATTCCTCTACACCCCTTTAAACAATCTTTTATTTTCCTGCACCCAACTTATCAGATTCTCCACACCCTTCCTTGGCGATACATGAGGTTTCCACTTCAGTTCCCTTTTTGCTTTTGTAATATCACATACAAAATACTGAAGGTCGCCGTGGCGGCTTTCTGCAAACTTTACCTCAATATCCTTCTTCAGTATATCTCGGATTTCGTTTATGCATTCCAATAATGAAATGGAGAAATCGGGTCCCCCGCCAATATTATAGATTCCGGGTTTTCTTGCCTTATAAAACGCATCAAATGCCGTAGCCACATCTGTTGCATACAAAATATCGCGCACCTGTTTGCCGGTCCCGTATATCGTTATAGGCCAACCCAGCGCGCTTCTAATGGAAAAATTGGCAACCCAACCGTGGTCTTCTCCTCCAAACTGTCTTGACCCATAAAGACCGGTTAATCTGAAGCTCGCTGCCATAAGTCCATATGTGTCAATATATGTCTTCACATATATATCCCCTGTTCCTTTTGATGCATGGAGCGGAGTAATTGTCCCTTCCAGTGTCGGATAGTTCTCATCAATAGATTCAGGGGTTCTTATATATCTCGTTTTACCCTCTTTCAAACTTTCATTTATTTTATTTCCATAAACATGAATTGTGGCACAGCACGCAACAGGTATGTTTAATTTTCTTGCTGCTTCTAATACATTGAATGTGCCAAGGGCATTTGTAGTAAAGTCTAATTGCGGGTCTTCCCAGCTTATTGTCATGGCTGGCTGTGCGGCAGTATGAATGATATAATCACACCCATGAGTATTATCTAGAAGTTCCTCAAAATTTCTGATGTCCGCCTTTATCATTTTGACGCCAATATTTTTTAAATAATCCCAGTTATAATTTCGGGCTTCATCAGATGCGTAACCGGTTCTTACAAGCTCATGTTTGGTCATATTGTCATACGATATAACCTCGTCCCCTTTTTTAATGTAGTACTCACAGACATGCGACCCGATAAATCCACACCCTCCGGTTACCAATACCTTCATTCTTTGCCTCCCCTATTTTTTATAACATCCTCAAAAATCTGTAGATTTCTTTTAGCAAAATTAGCCCACGTAAGATTCTTCTTCACCCATTCTCTGCTATCGATAGTTTTTTCACAATAGGCAGAAGGATTCTTATATATATCAAAGACTGCATCGGCATAGTTCTGCGTGACTATTCCCAGTCTTTCTCTCTTAATAAGACTGGCTGCACCCATTGTTTCCGAGACTATAACAGGAACAGAAGCGCATATGGCTTCAAACGGCGCAAGCCATCCCCCCTGTGTCTTTACCGGAAACAGCGCGACATTGCTTGCACAATATATATCAGCTATCTCGTTTTTTGACAAGTGTCCAAGGAAAAATATATGCTCATCCATCTTGTTTTCTCTAATATAATTCCTGATATTTTTTTCATAATCGTTATTGCCTGGTCCCGCCAAAAGGAGAATGATATTTGGTATCTTGTTTTTTAATTCTTTTACTGCCTTTACGCTCTCCATCTGGTTTTTCTGTGGAGTTATGGTTCCAACCTGTGTTATGATGAATTTATTCTGCAAACCATACTTTTCTATAATACCCCTGCCATCGCCTTCTGAAAACTTGTCATACTCAATGCCATACGAAGTTATGTCAAAACCCATTCCATAACGGCCGCCTATACGCTCGCCATTGAGTTCGTCGGCTACGCAGAGCCTTTGAACGGTTCTTCTGACAATAAATCTGTCTATATGATACCCAATCTCGCGAATCACTCTCAACAGCATGGAAGAACCCTCTTTATTCCACATGTCAGGCGGCTCATTGCACATCCAGACAATATTCTTATGCCCTGTGAACGCAGCAGCCCATGTGGCCGGAAAATTATGAATGTTAATTACATCATAGTAAGGAGCGCACTCTATTATAAGCCGTCTTAGCATCCTGATCTCTGTTATTAATCTACCCATGCTTCCAGCAAAGCTGCTATTATGAAGCTTCGGTTCTAATCTTTTTTGAGGTGTAATTATATCCACTCCGCCACATAAAGATTTTACTTCATCTGAAATTGACAAGGTTAAAACAGAGTTTTCAACACCCATGCGCTTAAGCTCTTTAGCCAAATTGATAACAACGGTTTCAGCACCGCCATAAAAAGACATGTGTGGATGTACGATAAGAACTTTCATTCACAACCATCCAGATATGCGACCATGCTTCGCCCCCTGAGTTTGCCATCCAGCGCGCCGTAGAATATGTATGCCCTTTCACCTTCTATAAACCCGTGCGGGGAGTTTACATATTTTTCATCGGCGCTGCCCACCTGACCCTTTGTGATGACCGGGTTGCCTTCAAACTTTGTCCATCTTCTGAGGTCATTCGAATAAGCTACGCCAATCGCGTAATTATTGAGCCTGTCCTGTCCTTCATAAAAAGCAACATAGGCATCCTCAAGCCTGATTATCGAAACTATGAGGAGGCTTGCATCATCCCAGCTTCCAAGTGGTCCGGCCTCAAGTACCGGTTCTTCAAGTCTTGTCCAGTTGGCGAGGTCATTTGAGGTGGCAAGCCCGGAGTGTATTCTGACCCCGTCTGAGCCGCCGTAAAATAGATGGAATAAGCCGTTAGCATACTGGACGCACGGCGAAAAGACCCCGCATGAGTCCCACCCCTTGTTAGACCTCATAAGGACAGGATTACCCATGTGTTTTGTCCAGTGTTTCAGGTCATCTGAGACAGCAAACCCTATGGCCCGGCCATGTGCGTGTTCAACGGCCTGTGAAGGCAGAGTGGAGCTAAAAAAACGCACCCATCGCCTTAATCCCCCCAGACCCTTTCTTATCGGGTACGGCAGAAAAGACGCAAACCTGCTTTTAGAAAGGCTGAAAGAGCTTGTAGCCTCGTAGAATAAATAATATCTGTCATCGTGCTTAAAGACTGTGGCTCCGTCTATTCTCTTGTCCCACCCAGCATCATCTTGTTCAAGGATGGGATTTCCATTATACTTCTCCAAATTATAGAGGTCTTTTGATCCAGCAAACCCTATTGCCCACTTATGGGTTCTTGTGCTGTGGCCGGTGTAGAAGAGGTAGTATCTGCCGGTTCCGTCTGTAAGCACATCAGGACAGTCGACCATCAGATCGTCCCATGCGCCAATTTCTCCTGGATATAAAATAGGCTTTGGATGTTTAATCCATTTTCTGCTTAATACAGTAGATAGTTTCACAGTCTGTTTCTATCTCGCTTGTGTTAAATTTGATACAGGTTTACATGAAATGACTAATCAGCTTCATCATAGAATAGGAATCTGAATCATCATGCTAGTCAACATGCGCAGTCCCATCGAAAAAGACAAACCTCACAGTATGAAAAACTATCAGATAAATCCACTTTTCTTCTTTTTTCAAGAAGCTCTTCCAGCGATAATTCTCTGTTTGTCCAATAACCTGCAAGTTTCTTCCTCAACAACTGCATATCCTCGCCATTCCATATTTTCTTAAAATCGTCTTTAAATATATTGCCGACTTTATATTGATAGTTAGGGACTTCAATAGATTCGCCCATATAAAATTCCTTTGACGTAGCCTCTTCATTCCTACAAAGAAATGGGCACGCATATATATCACCTTTTAAAGTAATATATGGCATTGTCCATGGATAACTGCAGTACTTTTCTTTCGGCCTCAATGGCCTTAAAGATAGTTCAATATTCTTTTCTCTTGCTGACAAAAGAGCACTATTGAGCAATACATCCGCATCATCGACATTCCTAAAATGCATTTTATCCTGTTCCATATTTAAAGGAAGTATATGAAGAAATGATACGCCATTTGCATTAACCTCTTTTGCAAATTTAGGAAAATCAGGAAGATCAACCGCATTATCTTTCATCATGACCGTTTGAACAAACAATAGCGCATGGGGCATTTTCTGCTTCAATAACTTTAAGCCTTCTATTACGCACCCCAAATCCGCTCCCCGTATAGCCTTATATCGTTCCGCATTTAAGCTGTCTATTGATACATATATTCTTCCGACACCGTCTAATTTCCCGATATTTTTTTCTGTCAATAATGTCCCGTTTGTTGTAATGGCCACCGTGGAGCTTTTTGCTCTTGCAATCCTTATAATCTCCGATAAATTTGAATGCATGAAAATCTCTCCGAGTCCAATTAAACTTAGATATTTTAATCTTGGAAATCCTGCTAATATTTGTTCAAATTCATTAATAGGCATATTGGCCTTTTCTACGTTTACCTCTTCCCTAAAACACATACCGCATCTGAGGTTGCATAGTTGCGTTACTTCAACGCTCAACATTCTGGGAAGCGGGGCATAGGGAAATTTAAACTTATAGACAAACACAAGAAATGCCTGCATTGTATTTCTTAATATTTTTCTTGTTATTTTCATGTTATTGGTTCGCTGCCCCACTAATCATCCTCAATCCCATCTTAACCTTCCGCCCTAATTGTTTAAATCTTAAAGAAGTAATATCATTATATGCTTCTCTTAAAACAAATGCAGGTGAAAGGTAAAATTCCTTCATTAATTGGTCTCGTATATTCATAAAAGCCTGATCCATATCATCTCCCCTCCATGAAGGCAGCATATAGTCTTTTACTGGATTCAACACATACTCACGCCAATAGTCCTTTTTATAAATACCCCTCTTCACCAAATCAAAATATAGGTTTGAAAAAGGAACTGCCAGCAAAGTATTCATCAGTATGAATGTTGGCCTGATAGTTTTAACAAAATCTCTTGTGCCCCATGCGTCTTCAAAGGTCTGGTTTGGAAAACCTATGATAAAATATGCAACGGTTTCAAATTTACATTTGTGAATAACTTCAAATCCATTAATTATATCATCGCGCGAAACACCCTTCTTAATGTATTTCAAAATCTCAGGATTGTGGCTTTCAACACCTATATTTAATCTAAAACACCCGGCCTCTTTCATAGCAGAAGCCATTTCTTCATCAAATGGCCGCAGCCTTGCCCTTGTGCTCCATTTGAATTTAAGATTTCTTTTCCGGATCAATGAGCATATTTCCATTACTCGCTTATGGTTAATATTGAAAGTGTCATCCAAAATATGAATCTCATTAAACCCCAAGCTCAGTATTTCTTCAATTTCGTTGACAATACGAGTAGCGGAACCTGTCATATAATAATGCGGGACATTACAATATTCACAGCGAAAAGGGCACCCTCTTGATGAGTTCATGGTTGTCATTATATTGCGGTCTGAGAGAGAGACATATTTCTTAATATCTATTTTCCTACGATCAGGCAATGGGAAAGTATCTAAATCTTTAATAATCTTCTGTTGACTGCATTTTACTATGCTGCCTGTGTCTCTATAGTAAAGATTATAAATTGTGCTTATATTATTCTCCTTTTTACCATCATCATACCAATCTACAAACATAGGGAACGACAATTCGCAGGGGCCGGTCAACATATAATCAAATACAGAATGGCTCATTGTTTCTTGTGGATAAAGATCCACATGAGGTCCTCCGACAATAATTGCAGTTTTAGGAGAATGCCTCTTAACCAGTGATGCAAGATGAACAGCACCCCAAAATCTTTCCGTAACTGTACTTATACCAAGTAAGTCAGGCTTCTCACTGATGATGTTGTTTATTAGAGTATCAAAAGAGTTTTCGTTTGCATCATAGATAGTAACTTCATGTTTTGAATTGATATTTCTAACAATTGATAATAGTCCCAGTGGGGGATACTTTATAAACTCGTTTAATACATATTTGGGGTTGCAATTGAGAATAGTTTCTCCTTCTTCCGGAACTGTTGTCACAATTACCTTCATTTTCACCTCCTAAAGTTGCTTCTGTCATAGCAATATGGAAACTCTTTAAGGCAACATCCTTAATATGTCAAATGAATATTAACCGTTTCTTTAGACAACAAAACACCAAAAATAAAACTATTAATATGCGATTTAACAACTGAGCTATACAGGCTTTTCCCCAAACCTCTTACCTTTAATAAAATCTTTTATCCTAACTATCGTATAAGCAGCAAGTATCATTAAATAGACATCCAGATATATCCTATGGTTAGTATGACCTAAAAACACTGCTGATATTGATATAAATGTAAAAAATAGACTGTAAATTATTGATAATTCCTTCCATTTATCTCTGGCAAGAAATGCGCCAACAACCCCTAACAATAATAAAGGCAAATATGCGATAGTATAAGAGAGATTCTTAACCCAAGAACCAGTATTCGGTGAAAGCTTCCAACCCATAACTGCGTAAACCTTTAGAATCGCGCCTTTTAATACATTTGATGGATTTGCCCTTATAAACTGAATAGCCTTTTGCTTAAACCAGCTATCTCTTTTTATTTCACTTAAACTGCTATATTCCTTTTTTTCCACATCTGGAATTGCAGCCCACGCCTTAGCGGTCATTTTATCAATATGTTCGTATGGATAACCTGTTAATGTATACGGATTATGGCCAACCCAGAGTGCAACACCGCTACGAATGTCAAAAACTGGTTTCCCATAAATAATAACATTTCTAATCAACCACGGTGAACTCACAATCACAAAACCCAACAACATTACTAAAACCATTTTAGTTCTATTGTTTTTAAGAACAAACATTAGCCATAAAACAGCAAATGGCAATGTTAGTAAAAGTGTAGTCCTAGTAAGGACAGCAAACGACAAAAAGGCTCCAGCAAGAAACGCATCAGATAAATGTCTAGACTTACCGGTCTTTAAAAGAAAAAATACTGTTACTGCGCTCAGAAGTGTAAAAAGTGCAGTTTCTTGAAGGTTTGTATCATGAAATACAAAATAAGGATATATGGCTGCTAATATGGATGCAAGTATGCCAACCTCTTTACTAAAAATTTGTCTGGCTATAAGATATACAAAAAGAACGGTTAACACCCCAATTATAGACTGAAGTATTACCGGAGGAATAGACCTCTTGCCAAAGGAAATATATAATCCAGCTAATATTA
>Ga0209542_10020636_pt1 | contig 10415 bp, 8 predicted proteins | sample RifCSPhighO2_01_FD_184028 | JGI IMG/M metagenome (GOLD analysis project Ga0209542, IMG submission 184028) | Soil microbial communities from Rifle, Colorado - Rifle CSP2_plank highO2_0.1 (SPAdes) (version 2) | ecosystem: Environmental > Terrestrial > Deep subsurface > Rock core/Sediment ...
ATGAGATTTTTCACTTCGATGGACAAGATATACCAGCAGCACCATTTACCTAAAATTTCCTTGTATGTAGCCGATTTTGATTTTGTTAAAGGTGTTTGGCATACCGTGCGAATGAGGCACACGCCCAAACTGCAGCAATTCAGGTATTCGTTGTTAAAGTCTCTTCTCTGATACAATACTGAATATGAATCCCGTTAGAAATTTACAAAACAAGTATCATGCGAAGCGCGAGGAGCGAATAGCTCCTTCCCTCTCTATGGCGCAGCGCTTCGCCCGTAACAGGATGTACCTATCCGGTACCCGCACTGCGCAAGATTATTCACTCGTAAATTTCTAACGGGATGAAGATTTTAGTTACCGGTGGCTCGGGGTTTATTGGCTCAAATTTGTGCGAACGACTTGTTTCTCAAGGACATGAAGTTTTCTGTTTGGACAACTTTTTCTCGAGTTCGAAGAAGAATGTCGACCATCTTCTCGTCAATAAGCACTTTCACTTGCTCGAGTGCGATATTGTGGAGCCACTGACTCTCTCGGAGTCGTTCGACCAGATCTATAACCTTGCTTGTCCGGCATCTCCGGTGTGGTACCAGAAAGATCCCGTCAAGACGATGCGGACGAATGTAGAGGGCGCCATCAATGTGCTTGAATTCGCGCGGCGCTCTAAGGCGAGGGTTCTTCAGGCGTCTACCTCGGAAATATACGGTGATCCTGATGTGCACCCGCAGACCGAGGAGTATCGAGGTAATGTCAATACCTTGAGTCCTCGCGCCTGCTACGACGAAGGGAAACGCGCGGCGGAGACTATATTTATGGACTACAAACAGCAGTACGGGGTAGACATTCGCATAATCCGTATTTTTAATACTTATGGCCCACGCATGGCCGTGGATGATGGACGCGTCGTATCCAATTTCATTACCCAGGCCCTAAAGGGGGAACCCATCACGATTTACGGTGAGGGAAATCAGACCCGTAGTTTTCAATATATTTCGGATTTACTTGAGGGGGTTGTAAAGCTCATGAATACAGAGAATATCGTTGGTCCGGTAAATATTGGTAATCCCGACGAATTCACTATAAAAGAGCTGGCCGAGAAAGTACTCGCATTACTTGGCTCAAAGAGTGAGATTGTTTATAAGCCACTTCCGCAAGATGATCCACGACAGCGCTGTCCCGACATCTCTTTGGCAAAGAGCGCACTTGGCTGGACTCCAAGAGTGTCCCTCGATGAGGGATTGCCTAAGACGATAGAGTATTTTCGAAAAGTAATTCATTAAAACAGGTGTTTTGGGAGTACGAATATTTCTCCGATATGCTATAGTTTAAGCCATGCATCCCGTTAGAAATAGGTCGTCCTCAGACGACCGTAGTATGGCGGGTTCAAGATAGAAATAAACGAGCAAGGGAAAGTTTTACGTTTTAAACAAGTTCATAACCATATAATTTCTAACGGGATGAAAAGGACTTACATCGGGGATTTAAAGGATTTTGTCGGCAAAGAAGTAACTATTGCCGGCTGGGTAGATGTGCGCCGCGACCACGGTAAGCTTATTTTCATTGACTTGCGCGACGCTTCGGGAAAGGTGCAGATGGTAGCGCTTCCTAACCACACAGAGGCGCATGAGGTAGCTGGGACGCTTCGTTCGGAGTGGGTACTCTCTGTTACAGGAAAAGTGAATCAGCGTCCAGAGAAAATGATTAATACAGACGAGCCGAACGGTACTGTTGAAATTGAAATTCTTGCGATTGAGGTACTCAACGAAGCTCAGACGCCACCGTTCGACGTGCGAAGTGACGGAAAAGAGATCGGAGAAGAGTCGCGTCTCACGTACCGCTACCTTGATTTGCGCAGACCTCGGATGCAGGCAAATATCCGCATACGCGACAAGGTCATCACCTTTTTCCGAGACTACATGCATAAGAACGGGTTCGTGGAGATAGAGACGCCGATCTTGATGAGGGGAACGCCTGAAGGCGCGCGAGAGTATGTCGTGCCTTCACGTGTCGAGAGAGGCAAGTTCTATGTCTTGCCGCAATCGCCGCAGCAGTTCAAACAACTCTCGATGGTCGCAGGTTTTGAAAAATATTTCCAGATTGCGCGCTGTTTCCGTGACGAAGATACTCGCGGCGATAGACAGCCTGAATTCACTCAGCTTGATTTTGAGATGTCATTCGTCACACAAGAAGATGTTTTGCGTTATACGGAAGCAATGCTCATTAACCTTATCAGGGAAGTCTACCCGCATAAAAAAATCTCGAGCGCTCCGTTTCCTCGACTTACGTATCGGGAATCGATGGAAAAATACCAGTCAGACAAACCTGACTTGCGCAAGGACAAGAATGATCCCAATGAACTGGCTTTTGCGTGGGTTGTTGATTTTCCTATGTTCGAGAGAGACAAAGAGGGTAATGTAGCTGCCGCGCATCACCCGTTCTGCTCTATCAAAGAAGAAGATATGGAGAAATTCATGAAAGGGGAGGATATTTTTTCAATTCGAGCAAACTCGTATGATTTGGTGTTGAATGGGTTTGAACTCTCGTCGGGCAGTATCCGTATCCACAAGTCAGATGTCCAGCAGCGAGTGTTTGAGCTTTTAGGTATTGGCAAAGAGGAGCAGGTGGCGAAGTTCGGCCACATGCTTGAAGCGTTTACCTACGGTACACCTCCCCACGGTGGTTTTGCGCCGGGCATCGACCGTATCGTCATGATCCTGCAGAACGAACCGAACATCCGCGAGGTCATTGCGTTCGCAAAGACTGGCGAGGGACGAGATCTTATGATGCATGCACCATCGGAACTTGAGGAAAAACGATTGAAGGAGTTGGGATTGAAAGTAGAAAAGAAGTAGGTGCTTTCCCATTCACTCGTCAATAAAGGGTAGTAACCCCTTTGTTGGCTCCTTGGCTCGGAAATACAAGAAGCAAAATATTGGTATTTATCTCGCTCTATGTTGCCAATAAAATCCGCTCGTCCATATCCCCGTAGCAGAGCTGGCGGGGTATTCTGCGGTAAGAATAAAAAACGCCTGGCCAAAGATCGCCAGGCGTGAATCTTGTAAGTGTGGCGGCAGCAACCTCCACATCACATGAGGAACCGATTGCATGAACTATTAACCCTGTCGGTCTTACAGAGATTCCACAGACAATTGTATCCATTTTCTTCAATTTGTCAATATGGCCATGTGTTGGTAATACGGTAATAATAAAGCCATGAATCCCGTAGTAGAAAATGGCATCAAAGAAGTAGGTAACGTAATGGAAGATACTATGGGCGTCAAATTATATAAGAATATTCTTAATAGAGTGGCTCGTTCTTTTTTAGAAGAATGCCATTTTTCACTAACGGGATGAAAACCCTCATTCGTTTTTTGATGGTAGTGATAGGAATCATTATCGGTTGGTATGGACACGCCCTCTACGAAGAGTCGGGAAAAGCCGCCATCACAAGCTTTGAAAAGTGCGTTGCGGCAGGGAATCCTGTTATGGAGAGCTATCCTAGGCAGTGTCGCACTCCTGGTGGCGAGAATTTCACGGAGCCCATCGGCCCCTCTTCGGCAAGTATTACGGACTTGATTTTTCTAGATACTCCGACGGTGAATCAGGGTGTTACCAGTCCTATATATATTTCCGGTCGTGCGCGCGGAAACTGGTATTTTGAAGCATCGTTCCCAGTAGAGCTGCGTGATGAAAGGGGGATTGTCCTTGCACAAGCACCGGCACAGGCACAGGGCGAATGGATGACCACCGAGTTAGTTCCCTTCTTGCTTGAACTTTCATTTGCAAAACCGACCACAACAATAAAAGCCACCCTTGTTTTGAAGAAAGATAATCCCTCAGGTCTTCCTGAACATGATGCACAGATCGAAATCCCCGTTGTACTCATTCCTTAAGGATATTTCCACTGTAGCTTCGCTTATTTCGGGCGGAGCTATCGGTGTTATACCCACGGACACTATTTATGGCATCGTCGTTTCGGCTCTCGTGCCTGCATCGGTGGAGAGATTGTACGCGGTCCGCGGACGCGATAGGCGCAAGCCCTGCATCATACTCATCAGCGCTATAACAGAACTCGCGCAGTTTGGCATCATTTCCGATGAGAAACTCCAGGACGCTCTCGCCCGGGTATGGCCAGGGGCAGTCAGTGTGATTCTTGATTGCCCTGATGAAAAATTTACCTACCTTCACCGCGGCACAAAAACGCTCTCGTTCCGACTTCCTGAAGATGAGACATTGAAGACGTTTCTTGAAAAATCCGGCCCTCTCGTTGCGCCGAGCGCGAATCCTGAAGGCAAACCGCCGGCAAGAGACATCACTGAAGCAGAATCCTATTTTGGCGATACCGTTGATTTTTACGTTGATGGTGGTGAGCGCGGCGGAGAACCTTCAACCCTTGTACGGTACAAGAGAGGAGATTTTACGGAAGTACGTCGGGGTTCGATTCAGATTCCTGAATGATTCAATTCTACTATTCTATAGAATTCTAGAATAGACTCATAAGAGTGGGTGTACTTGAGGAGAGGTAAGAATTTTCGTATAGTGATCCCATGGGAAAAGATACTTCATGGAACAGCGTCGCGGATTGGTACGATGAGCTGCTTGCCGATAAAGACAGCTACCAGCAAAACGTCATTTTGCCGAACCTTACGCGGCTTGTGGGAGAAGTGCGGGGAAAAAAAATCTTAGACCTTGCCGCCGGGCAGGGTTTTTTCTCCGAGGCATTGTCAAAAGCGGGAGCACAGGTTACCGCCATTGATATCTCTCCGGAGCTTATTGCTAAAGCTAAGCAGTATTTGGGTGCAAAGGTTATATGCGTTGTCGGTTCAGCTGAACTCCTGCCGAAAGAGATTAAGCAAGAACCCTTTGACGCTATTATTTGTATTCTCGCGCTTCAGAACATACGCGATATCAATGCGGTATTCGCACAGGCCGCAAGCGTACTCAAGAAGGGAGGGAAGTTCCATGTTGTCCTCAACCATCCTGCATTCCGCATCCCCAAAGGATCATCGTGGGGGTTTGACCCCAAAGCAGATTTTGGCGCTGTGGAGCGAATCTCCACACAGAGAGAATCTGGCGCCAAAATGCGCTACGGGGCAAGCGAGAAAGGAGGAGTTCAGTATAGGAGGGTAGACGGATATCTCTCGGAATCGGAAACAGAGATACTGATGCATCCCGGAGAAAAGAAAAGCCCGAAAACAGTCTCTTTTCACCGGCCGCTTCAGCTCTACAGCAAGGCAAGCGCGAAGCGCGGTTTTGTCATAGAACGTCTTGAGGAATGGGTTTCGCATAAAGAAAGCCAGAGAGGGCCGCGCAAAACTGCTGAAGACCGTGCCCGCAAAGAATTTCCTCTGTTCCTCTACCTCGGGTTAGTGAAAGTGTAATATTTTGAGAGCTTATTCTGATGTTCTCAAGAACATCAGAATAACGTTGAGAGTTCGTTTTTTTTGTATCTCAGGTTGGAGAAAAATTAAATTTTTCTGGAGCATTTTGTAGCCAGCTGGTGGATAACTTGTTTTCCGGTTTTATGATACTATTTGCACATGTCTTGGGATGAAAAAAAAATGCAGGAACGGGTGCCTGATAGCACGATTTATAAACCTGGCCTCAATTTGAACGTGATAGCCCCAGTCAGTAGCATTCTGGCTTTGCTGTATCTTGGTGTCTCTTTCTTTTCTCTCCCTTTATCCTATTTCCTTACGATGTTGTTTGCGTGGCCTTCTTATCTTATGTATCTTCTCTTCGGACTTCTTTTTGGTTTCCATGATAGTGAAGGTATAGCACTGGGTTCAGGTATACTTATGGAATTTATCGGACCGTTGTTTGCATTTATCTGCTGGTTCATTGTTTTGTATATTGTTGCAAAAATACTCATTAAAATAAGTCCAGAATTCAGCACCAAAATTAAACTGTCACGAACTGACCCTTACTCAAAGAAAATCCTCATTGTATCTATACTAGTCGTTATAGTTTTCACCGCAGTAACCCCTATATATTACTTTATTCAATCGAGAGGAGAACTTGCTCAGTACTTCACGGAACAACAGCAGACGATAGATAAATATGCTAATTCATATTCTGGAAGTAATTTTGAGATTCCTGAAATAAAGGTAAAATTTAAATTGCCATCCGACTTGAACGATCTTGTCTATACGGTAATACAAAATGATTCGACTAGAACTGTAATTGGATTTTCGTCGAATTCATTAGCTGCCTTTTCTGGTTGTTCTGCAAAGGATACGTCGTTAGGCGTGATAGTTAGATACCCGAGAAGTAGTGGTCAAGACATGGAAAAGATGACAGGTTTCTTGCTTCTAAATGGACCTCGGGAATATGATTTGAGTTGTAGTAATGGATGTGGCTATCACCCATACAGCCCATACAAGATGGGTGCTTATTACTATTTTTATGATGACCCGTTTGAGGTCGTAGATAATCCAACATACCTCAGTTATAAATATCAAGTCCACCCTTTAGGATACTTGGGATACCCAGGGGCATGTTCGAGTAATACCACTGCTGCCAATTTGCAAATGAAACAACTTGGTTTACTCAAACCAGCGTTATCAACTGTGAACTTGATAAGAAATTAACCGGTTCTTTTTCTCATCTTCTGTATCCCAAACACTCAGTAAGTTAGGGTGGCAACCTCTGGATTTTTTCCCCAAACTCAAGAGCGAGATTGGTCGCGAGAAAGCCTTGCGCCCCATTCTCTAAACTCAAGAGCGAGTATATCCCTTTTGGAAACCTTGGGAGGCGCGACCGGCGCCGGACAGAGAAAATTCCCAGCAGGGAATTTTCGTGTTTCCAAAAGGGATATGCGAGTGTAAACTTATCCACAGTTGAAACAAAAACAATTGTTTATATACTAGTGAAGAAATTAAATTATCAGTTTTCTAAGTTAATTTCTCTATGCAGCATTACGTATGCACCGGAGATTGCGCCGGAGAATCGGAGAAGCCCAAAGTCTGTGAAACCGAAGGGTGCAGCAAGGAAGGGCAGCCGCTCTCCGAATGTGATTGCGATGACGGTATTCATAAGGGTATCGCTGTTACGTCTGACGAGCCAGATATCGAGAGCATGGATGACGAAGACGTTCTTTAGACGAGAGCTTGGCGCTTAACGCTTTGAGCTTAGGGCTTTAGGAATAGACAGAAACAAAAATAACCTCTGATTCTTCCAAGGTAGAATCAGAGGTTATTTTTTTGGAAGCTCTAAGCATTAAGCTATCAGCCCTAAGCTTTTTTAAAGAGTGTCTTCGATGAAAAGAGAGACCGTGGCTCCAAAGAGCATGATGATGCCAAGCACGATGAAAAGATGCTCTAGGCCGACGACGAGGAGGAGCATGCTTGCGATGAGAGGCGCGACTACGTACGCCCACGGCCGCGTGGTTCGAAAGAGCCCGATGAGGGTCGCATCGCGGTCGCTCACTTTCTTGAAAAAGTAGGTCTCGCTCATGACCTCTACCATGCTCGCGCCGACTCTGCTCATGAAAAGAAGGAGAGTCCAGACCACGATGTTTTGGGCGCTGAGGAATGTCATCGCGGCTGTAGAGAGCGCCATGATGACAAAGCCGGTGAACAAAAGCTCCTTTTCACCCAGTAGACGGTCGGCGAGCTTTCCTAAGGGGCGCTCCAAGAGGACGAAAGGTACGAGCATGATGGCGAACATTAGCGTTGTCTGGCTCCACGAAAACCCAATGTGGTTGTGGAGGTAGAGAGGTGTGTAGATGATCATCCATGAAAAGAAAAACTGGAGGAGGAAATTCAGAGCATAGGCGCTAGCCACGCCGCGATGTTTGAGAATCGCCCGTTCAAGCTTGACGAGGGGAATGCTCTCGTACTTCCGGTCCTTAAAGTTTTCAAACGCTCTCATCGCGATGTAGGCCATCGGTAGCGTGATGAGCGAGGTCAAGAGGAATAAGAGGCGATACTGCGAGTCCACGAGAATATACGAGGCCCCTACCTGGGCAAGGACCCACGCGATGTTTATGAAGAAAAGGTAGGTCCCGCGGATCTCTCCCGTGACGCGGTCGGCGGACGAATGTTCCAAGAACAGATCATGGTTGAAAGTCAGCACCACTACGGAGGTGTAACTCACGATAAACGCCATGATGAGCGCAGGCGCAAGGTCTGAGAGAGCAAGACTTGCCGCGCTACCGCCTGAAAGCGCAAGGAAGATCAAGGTAGCTTTGAAGTTCCCTATCTTACGCAGGAGTCTCGGTAGATAGGCGAACGTGATGATGGTAACCATGGAGGCGAGAGAGAAGATGACACCGACAAGTCCCTCTGGGAGGAATTGGCTCAGGAAGGTCGAGTGGATATACGCGGGGAGCGCCATATGGAGGCCCAAAAGAAATCCAAGCACGTAGGATGTCTTGACCGAACGTGTCGCTCTAAGGCTGATCTTGAGAGCTTTCATAAGTATACGTTTACGCACCAATGATAACAGGAATCACGATGGGGCGCTTGGCGGTCTTCTGTAGAAGGAAGCGGCTCACATTGTCGGTAACGTGGTCTTTGACGTACTCGAAGTCTATCGGTCGCAAACCGACGGTGATATCTTCGATGGTCTTTTTGATGATGAGGCGCGCTTGGCTTAAGAGCTCTTGCGATTCGCGGAGGTAGACGAAGCCGCGGGATATGATGTCTGGAGATTTTCGGAGCTTGCCGGTAGCGATAGAGACGTTCGCGATGATGACGAACATACCGTCCTGCGCGAGCATTTGCCGGTCGCGAATGACTACTTCCTGCACGTCGCCGACTGAGAAACCGTCAACCAGCACGAGTCCGGACGGTGCTTTTTCTTTGAGCGTAAGTATCCTCTCTCCATTGTCGCGTATCTCGATGATAGAGCCATTGTCCGGGATAATGATATTTTTTTCCGGCGTACCCCGTGCCATCTCGATATCGGCATGTACGCGAAGCATGTAGTGGTAACCGTGGACCGGTATAAAGAACTTCGGGTTGATGGCCTGATGGATCCACGCCGTTTCGTCTCGGTTCGCGTGTCCCGACGAATGTATGTCTGCGATCTTGTAGTGCAGGATCTTGGCGCCCTGCCGGGAGAGACTGTCTTTCAGTTTCTGTACCGCTCGCTCGTTTCCGGGTACGACGGATGAGGAGAGGATGATCGTATCGCGCTTGGTTATTTTTACGTGCTTATGCGTTTTGTTCGCCATACGCATGAGTGCCGCGAATTCGTCTCCCTGTGCACCCGTTGCAATCATGACGATCTTGTCAGGAGGGTAGTCATCCATCGCTTCGACGCTGATGAGGGTCTCTTCTTTCGTTTTCAACATCCCGAGTTGCTTGATGATCTCGATGTTCGATTTCATACTGCGTCCCTCGATGACCACTTTTTTCCCATATTTCTCAGAGAACTCTACTATTTTCATGATTCGTTCCAGGAGGGAAGAGAAGGTTCCGATGATGAGACGCCCTCTCGAATTTTTGATGATTTCCTCGATGTTCTTCTGGACAACGCGTTCGGGAGTCGAGAATCCAGGAACGTCGGCGTTGGTGGAGTCGGCCATCAAGAGGAGCACCTTTTGATTCTTGAAGATAGAATACTCTTTTTTCTCGTTTTCCGTGGGTATGCCATTGTCGTGGTCGAGCTTCAGGTCTCCGGTATGCACGATCCATCCATAAGGCGTCTCTAGGATGATGCCCATGGAATCGGGAATGGTGTGACTAACCGAGAAGAAACGGATTTTTATCTTTCCGAGCGTCACCACCGAGCCCTTCTCGACGACTTTGATGTCGAGAGGAGGAGCAGAGGGAAACTCTTCCTGACGCTTTCGTATCATGACAGTCGTTAGAAGTCGGGAGTAGAGGGGCGGGTTGCCGATTTTCTCCATAAGGTAGGGGATAGCGCCTGTGTGGTCGAGGTGGCCGTGGGTGACGATGAGCGCTCGCACGCGGGATTTGTTCTCCTCAAGGTACCGCGTGTTGGGGAGTATGTAATCGATCCCGGGCGTGCTCTCTTCCTTGAACTGCAGACCTGCGTCAATGACGATGATGTCACCGCCGATCTCGATCGCGGTCATATTCTTTCCGATTTCTTCTACGCCTCCGAGGGGGATGATGCGGATAGCATTTCCCACCAAGGGTATTTTGACGCCGCTTTGTTTATTATGCTGTCTTTGCAGTGGTGCGTGATGAGGGGGGTGATGCGGTTGCGAGCGTCGCACTTTCCTTTGGCCCTGGTTTCTCGCGGGTTGGTAGGGTTTCTCGAATTTAGAGAGACGGGCGTGGTAGGGTTTCCGTCGCTCGGTCGATTGCGCGCCAGAGGCTCTGTTCTTTTGTTCTTTGTCCTGCATACGTATGAGTGTTACTAAGTTTTTAATAGAGGCCCGCCTTAATTTTCCACTGTGTGATTTTCCCTGAACTTGAGCAACATTGATGTAAATGCTCTCTAAG
>Ga0209542_10020637_pt1 | contig 10414 bp, 9 predicted proteins | sample RifCSPhighO2_01_FD_184028 | JGI IMG/M metagenome (GOLD analysis project Ga0209542, IMG submission 184028) | Soil microbial communities from Rifle, Colorado - Rifle CSP2_plank highO2_0.1 (SPAdes) (version 2) | ecosystem: Environmental > Terrestrial > Deep subsurface > Rock core/Sediment ...
CGGAGCCCTTACTTATAAAAATAAACTATTAAAAAAAAAATTGATTTGTTGAGAAACTTTGGCATAAAAAATGAAAAGGAAGTGCTTATCCCCGGAATAAACGGAAAAATGAACGAAATCCAAGCCGCGCTTGGACTGATTCTTTTACCACTCATTAAAGCTGAAAGAGAAAAAAGAAAACGCATTAAAAAAATATATATACATTATCTTGATGATATCCAAGGAATTACCTATTTAAAGGATTCACCACGGGTAAAAAACAGCTATCAATATTTTGTCATCAGAATAAATAAAAAAATATTTGGACGCTCGCGCGATGAGGTGTATAATATCCTAAAATCATATAACATACATGCAAGAAAATATTTTTTTCCGCTTTGCAGTCAGTACCCGTATTACAAACATCTTCCGTCTTTCAATCCGAACTCTCTACCTGTTGCCCATAAGGTTGTTGAGGAAGTGCTGGCTTTGCCTTTCTATGGAGAATTGCCAATAAACACCACCGAAAAAATAGTTAAATTGTTAAAAACATTGAGAAGATGATATGAAAAAGAAAGACGCATACGTACACGGCATGGATTGGACAAAAAACGCAGGCAATTACGAACTTCTTAATTATCGGAAATACCAATATGATCTTATAGGCAAACACATCGGAGATAATATTCTGGAAGTGGGAAGTGGAGAAAAGGGATTTACTAAAGAAATTGCACTTCGTAAAAAAAACATAAAACGGTTAATTTCCATAGAACCGTCTCAAACTCTTTTTCATCTTCACAAAAATAAACACAGATTTCCAAAATATGTTTCTTTCCATATGAAAGATATGTTTGATCTTACTCCCAAAACATTCGGCACGTTTGACACTGTTTTATTTATCCATGTATTGGAACATATTAAAAATGATAAGAAGGCTGTAGAAAAAGCATATGATTTGCTTAAACCTGGTGGTTTTATTCTTATTGAAGTTCCCGCTCTTCCGTTTTTATTTTCTCACCACGACAAGCTTCTCGGCCATTATCGAAGATACACAAAAAAATATATGCTGTCCATAATTGATAAGAAAAAATTTAGCGTTGTTGATGTATGGTATCAGGATTTTTTCGGCGTATTGGGCTCGTTATTATTTTTCAAATGGAAAAAAATAAAATTAAATTCGGAGTCCGGCGTCAACCTCGTTAACAACCAAGGAAAAGTCTATGACAAATGCGTTGTCCCATTTCAGACGTTTATTGAAAAATATATCAGACCGCCAATCGGACTAAGTTTGACCGCGATAATTAAAAAAGTATGAAATATTATATTTCTTTTTTCTCAATACTGGCGACGCTTTTTATCCTGTACACCTTCAACGACACCCTGCAATACAATAAACTCAAAAAGATAACAATCAATACTGTTGATCGGAAAACAGAACATATTGAAACAACGTCTTCAAAAATAAAAGATATTGATATAAATCTTATGTTTAAAATAAATTCGTCAAATAATGCCGAAGATACTGTTGTTCAGATTTTTACTACAGGTGAAGGCCTGAAAGCATTGTCTTTGAGACTTATTAAGCCGGGATCATTGCAGGTTGTCACGGAATATAACAATGCCGACCGCCATAAGATTTTTGCTCTTACTGATCTATTCCAATACGACAAAACTCATAATCTGAAAATAAAAGTCCACAAAGAAAAACAGCTTTGGATATTGCTTGACGACGTATTGGTTATAAATACCAAGGACCCGAATATCAATATTGATCTCTCAAAAATCCAGGTAGATAAAGCATTTGAAGGAACCATAACTAATTTTAGTATTTCTTATATTCTCTATAGCAAGACCCAATTGGCATCGGTGATTAAACCGATTTTATTTTTATTTTTTATCGCACTTGGCGCCATATTATTAAAAAAAAACACCAGATTTCTTTCGCGTAAAGAAAAAATACACTATACAGCTTTCATGCTTTTTATCGGATTTATCATGGCGCTTTTTTACCATGTAAGCCAGTCTTTTTTGGGCTATTCCGATCCGAAAAATTCGTTCCTTTTTACCCCGGGCAACATGTTTACTGATTTTATCGGTCCGGTTGTAAACCCCGATCTTATTACGTACTCATTTTTTACATCATTCGTAAAACTTATTTTTTATACTATCGGAACAGAAATGTCTATTACGTTATTTCTCGTAGCGTTGGGAATTTTTTTAGCTTTGATAAATATTAAAGAAATCGGAAGTAAAAAACTTGACGATACTCCCGTTCTGCCTGTTGTTATTTTTTCTCTTTTGAGTTATCCTGTCTTGTTTGTATTTAACAGGGGGAATTTTGAAATTCTGGTTTTTTTACTGCTCTATGTATTTGTTTATTACTTCGATAGAAAAAAATTTATGATAAGCGCGGTTTTTCTTTCTCTTGCGGTGTCAATGAAAATATTCCCGGCGGTTTTTTTAATAATCTTCCCTTCGTATAAAAAATTTAAAGAATTGGTTATTGCGAGTATTCTGGTGATATTTTTGAATGCGGTATCTTTGATAGCGCTTTCAAAATATTTGGCAAAAAGTTATGGAAAAATAATTGCCGATTACGTAGCGGATTATACTTCTTTTTATATGAAAGACTACGTCATTGACAATAGGGGATTGGATTTCAACCATAGTTTGCACGGATTGTTAAAACTCAAAATTTTCTCATTTTATAAATCAACAAACATTACAGACATAACATTGCAAAAAGTAACCCATCTGTTTACTATATATCCAAAAATTCAAATAACTTTGTTCGCATTGCTTTCGGCATATATTATTTTTATTGAAAAAGAACTGTGGAAGAAAGTTACTTTATTGGTCATATCTATGAATTTGTTACCCTATATATCGAGCGACTACAAACTAATACATTTTTTTTTGCCTTTATATCTGTTTATTAATAAAAAAGGGAAAAGCAAAACGGATTTATTGTATGTAATTCTTTTCTCACTGCTTTTGGTGCCGAAAAATTATTTCAATATTATATGGAATCTGCCCGATGTGAGTTTTGGAATCTTTTTGAATCCGGTATTAATGATTATACTGATATTTTTAATCATTGGAGAAGGATTAAAAAAAACCTCTATGATAAGAATTCAAAAATAGCACATGTTTGTACAGATTGAAAAATCAATACCGTTTTTTTTTATTTTAACTTTTATCCTAATTCGTTCTCTCTATTTTGCTGACAGCTTAAATTTTTCATTTGATCAAGGACATGGGTTTACTCAAGTGCTTGAAATGTGGAAAAATCGAGAAATCACACTTGTTGGACCGGGAAGCTCGCTCACCGCTGATAATAAACTACTTCTCCAAGGAAGTATCATTTATTACGCCACTCTGATTGTGGCACTTCTTGGAAGATTTGATCCCATTGCCTCATCATATATATTCATGCTTTTTTCCTCCCTTGGAATAATCCCGTTGTATCTTGGAATGAAAAAACTTGCAGGTAGAAAATCCGCTCTTTTTATGGTGGTGCTTTATACCCTCCTTCCATTATATATAGATTTTACCCGTTTTCTCTTTGGTCCAAACTACCTTATCCCGCTTTCTACCGTACTTATCTATCTTTTAGGACTTTATAAAGTTAAACCAAAAAAACTGTATCTCTGCTTTATATTCATATATCTTGGAATTCTTATGCAGTTTCATTATCAAATGACTATTATAACCATCATTTTATTTTTATATTATCTCTTTTCAAACCGCTTGAGGATCAAAGTAATTTTAATCATGATCGGAGGATTTTGTATAGGTTTTTCACCGATGATCATTTTTGAACTCAAAAATCAATTCTATAATCTACAGGTGATTGGAGACTATTTTTTTAGCGTAAAAAAACATACTGGAAGCCTATTTGAAATTGTGCCACACCGGTATCTTGCGCTCAGCCTCGTAACAATATCCGTAATAATAACGTATTGCAAAAAATATATTTCAAACAAACTTATCGTATCTATCGCTTTGCTTCTTATCATAATAGATGGGTTTATATATCTGCCCGCACCATTACATGGTTTTGGGATGTCTCCTGATTGGAATTATAAAATGGAAAAAAAAGCATATGAAATAATAAAATCCCAACGCGTTACCAACTTTAACATCGTCAATCACGTCTATGACAATCTCTCAGTCGTAATTAAATTTCATCTTAAAAAAGACGAAATAGTAATGAATTACGACGATTATTATCACAACGACTTCCTCTACGTCATAAGCGGCACCACACAAATATTTGACGACCCAGCCTACGAGTTAAATACATTTATCCCCAATAAGCTCATAAAACAATGGAAGTTAAACCAGAAATATAATCTCTATTTATTTAAAAGAATTAAGTAAAGTGCGTTAAAAATTTCTTGAGTGTATTTTTCATAATGTTCATCCTCTCATCAGTAATCCCGGGAAATACTCCCAGCCAAAAAGCATTCTTCATCACTATATCAGCATTTACAATTTTTCCCACTGTCCTATATCGTAAATCCAAATATGCAGGATGGCGAAGAAGATTGCCAGAGAAGACGTTACGTGTGCCAATATTATTTTTTTCTAAATATTCAGTAAATTGATTGCGCGTAAAAGGTGCATTTTCTTTCACCACTAATGGAAATCCAAACCAACACGGCTCTTCTTTTTCTGAAATATTCATTAAAACAAAATACTTTTCATATTTTTGAAAAAAATCATACAGCTTTTTAAAATTTTCTCTTCGTTTTTTGATAAAAGAGGGGAGTTTCTTCAGTTGTGCAACACCTATTGCCGCTTGAAAATCAGATACTTTCAGGTTATATCCGATTTGTGAATAGATATATTTATGATCATATCCGTGAGGAAGTTCGCCCAATTTCCATCCAAACCGCTTGCCGCAGGTATTATCACGCCCCGTATCACACCAACAATCCCTCCCCCAATCACGAAATTGTCTGACAGAACGATGAATAAGTGAATTATTAGTAATAACCGCACCTCCCTCTCCCATTGTTATTTGATGCGCCGGGTAAAAACTATATGTGGCAATATGGCCAAAGGTACCGACTAATTTCCCGTCGTAACGCGATCCTAAAGCATCGCAACAATCTTCAATAAGCCATAGGTTGTATTTTTTTGCCAATCTCACCACCACATCAAGATTAAATGGTTTTCCTAATGTATGCGCAACCATAATAAGTTTGGTTTTTTGAGTGATTGCTTTTTCTATTTTTGAGACATCTATATTCAGCGTATCAATCTCTGCATCAATAAAAACAGGAGTTAAACCGTAAAGAATGCCCGGATTCACAGTCGTCGGAAATGCTACCGCGGTCGTAATATATTCATCTCCTTTTTGCAATCTTTTTTCGCCAAACACTTTGGAAGTGAGCGAGGCAAGAGCAATTAAATTTGCTGATGAACCAGAATTAACAATAGAAATATAGCGAACTCCCATAAAGCGGGAAAAATCTCGTTCAAATTGTTTACCAAATTCCCCTTCAGTCCACCATCCGTCTTTTGCGACTTTAATCGCATTGTCAATCTCCTCATGATTAAATACCTTACCAGAGACAGGAATGTAAGTGTGTTCCACGATCAATTTTTTTTTCTCTTTTTTCATAGATAAATCGTGTATAATTGTATCATCTTTAAACTAAAAATAATATATGAATCCTAATGAAAATGAAAAAAAAATTTCAATCGTCGTACCTGTTTATAATGAAGAAAAAGGAATACCTGAGCTAATAAAACAACTCACTCTTTTTACCAAAAAAACTTCCTTCTATCAATTTGAACTCATATTAGTTGAAAACGGATCAAATGATAATTCGTTCGCACTGCTTCAAAAATATGCAAAAAAGGATACACGAATTAAAATTGTACAGCTTTCACGAAATTTTGGATGTGATGTAGGGATCACTGCTGGCATAAAATATGCCACAGGAGATGCATGCGTTATATTGATGGCTGACATGCAAGAACCCGTAGAACTCATTTCTGGTTTTATTAAAAAATGGGAAGAAGGATTTGAAATTGTATATGGAATCGTTAGAAAAAGAAGAGGAGGACTCATAAGAAATATTGCTTCACGATTTTTTTATCAACTGATAAACCTCATAAACCATACCAAATTCCCACAAAACGCTAGTGATTTTCGCCTTATAGATAGAAAAGTCTGTGAAACAATAAACCAAATGCCAGAACAAAATAAATATTTACGAGGTCTCATCATGTGGACAGGTTTTTCACACATCGGCATCCCTTTTGATAGAAAAAAAAGATTTGCCGGAGAATCTAAAGCTGATTTAATAACTATTATATATGTTGCCCTCAACGGTATTTTTTCATTTTCCTATCTCCCTTTACGATTAGTTTCTTATCTTGGTATTATAGTAACGATATTTTCTTTTCTTTCAGGTATTTTTTATCTTGCGCTATTTTTTATCTATGGACGTGTAGCACCAGGCGCCGCTACAATCATCTTGATCACACTCTTTTTATTTGGCATCTTGTTTTTTATATTAGGCGTCATAAGCGAATATATTGCGCGTATTTATGAAGAAGTGAAACGGAGACCAAATTTTATCATCAAAAAAACACTGAATTTTGAATAAATTATATACTGTGAATCCTTCTTATGAATAGACAACTGAAACGAACAAAAAAAGTAAAAGTTGGCATCATCGGAACAGGTAACATAGGAAGCGACCTATTAGTAAAAGTGCAAAGATCTTCTCTCTTAAAATGTGGTATGTTTGCGGGAAATAATCCAGAATCAGTTGGAATAAAAAAAGCACAGTTACTGAACGTTCCAATTTCATTTCAATCTATTGATGCAATAAAAGAAAACCCTGATTGCTGCGATATTGTATTTGACGCAACATCAGCTGAAATACATCTTTATCACGCACCAATATTGAAAAAATTAAAAAAATTTACTATTGATATGACACCGTCTCGTTATGGGAAAATGTGCGTTCCCTCACTCAATCTGAAAGAATGCTTAAAAGAACAAAATATTAATATGATCTCATGCGGAGGTCAAGCGACTACTCCGATCATAACAACTATTATGAAAATTCACCCAGAGATAAAATATGTTGAAATTGTCTCAAGCATTGCCTCAAAATCAGCAGGAATCGGAACGAGAAATAATATTGATGAATATACACAATCTACTACCGATGCAATTAAATATTTCGCCAAAGTTCCTCATGCAAAAACTATTGTTATTTTAAATCCTGCGAATCCTCCAATCTTTATGCATAACACTATTTACGCTCAGGTTATTAAGCCAAAATTAGAACAATTAGCTTATGAAATAAAAAAAACGGTAAAAAAAATTCAACAATACGTCCCAGGATATAAACTTATTTTAGAACCAGTCTTTGAAAATAAGAAATTAACTATTATGATTGAAGTCGTTGGAATGGGAGATTATCTCCCTATATATGCAGGAAATTTAGATATAATAAATTGTGCCGCGATTGCAGTCGCAGAAAAATATGCGCAACAAATCTAAAATCCCAAACAAAACAGAAGAAAAGATATTGATCGTCGATTCAACTTTAAGAGATGGATCTCATGCAATGAAACATCAATTTACCGTAGAGCATATCTCACAGTATGCTCGTGGTGCTGAAAATGCGGGAATTGAAATACTGATGGTCGGGCATGGGAATGGTTTGGGCGCCTCATCAATGCAACTTGGACTCTCGCTTTTGTCAGATAAAGAAATGTTGATGACTGCAAAAAAAGAATTAAAAAAAACTAAATTAGGCGTTTTTCTTATCCCTGGATTTGGCACTATCAAAAATGATATAGCCCCAGCTCTTTCTTTAGGAGTTGATATTCTCATGATCGGATGTCATTGCACAGAAGCAAATATTACCAGACAACATATTCAATATGGAGTAAAAAAAGGAATAAAAACATATGGGGTGCTCATGATGTCACACATGATAACTGCAAAAGAATTATTAGAAGAAGCTCTGAAAATGGAAGAATATGGAGCGTCCGGAGTGTTACTTATGGATTCAGCTGGAGCATATCTACCAGACGATGTGACTGATAAAATAGAAACACTAGTAGATGGACTGACAATAGATGTTGGATTTCACGCACATAATAATCTTGGCATGGCAGTCTCTAACTCAGTGATAGCAGTCAAGGCAGGCGCAACCATACTTGATACTACCTCAAGAGGTTTAGGTGCAGGTGCTGGTAATTGCCAGATGGAAGTTGTTGTTGCGGTGCTTCAAAAAATGGGAATAAAAACTGGATTGGATTTATACGCATTGATGGATGTAAGCGAAAATATTATAACAAAAATAATGGAAAAACCGCAAGAAATCAATCTTATTACTCTCACCAGTGGTTTAGCTGGAGTATTTTCTGGTTTTGCGCCACACGCTGAGAAAGCATCTAAGAAATTCGGCGTTGATGTACGCAACATTCTCATAGAACTGGGGAAAAGAAAAGTTGTTGGCGGACAAGAAGATATTATTCTTGATGTAGCGATGAATCTCAAACAAAAACTAACAAAAAAAGATACAGATTTTCAAATAGAATCATTATTATGAGAGTCAACGACTATATCATCACATACTTAAAGGAAAAAAAGGTTAGCACAATTTTTATGGTTGCTGGCGGTCAGGCAATGTTCCTGAACGATGCCGTATGTAGAACTAAACAAATCAGTCCTATTTTCACTCATCATGAACAATCAGCCGGCATGGCAGCCGAAGCCTATGGAAGAATATCGGGCAAACTCGGTGTTGTCATGGTCACCGCAGGACCTGCGGCAATCAATGTACTAAACGGAGTTGTCGGAGGTTGGACCGATTCTTCACCAATGATGGTCATCTCAGGTCAATCACCTCTACCCAATGTAAAGTATATGGAAAAAACTAATATCCGACAGTTTGGACTTCAAGGAATTTATATCAAACCATTGGTAGAATCCATAACAAAATATTTTGTCACAGTTGAAGATCCTGCAAATATTGCTTATTATATGGAAAAAGCATATTATTTAGCGACAACCGGTAGATTCGGACCCGTATGGCTTGAGATCCCATTGGATATACAACGTATGGAGGTGTCAGCAAAACTAATCAAACATTTTTACCCTCCTGCAATTACCTCTCAACAAAATATCGTCAAAAAACAGGTTGATAAAACGCTCGCGCTTCTATATAAAAGCAGACGACCCCTTCTTCTGGCTGGACAAGGCGTACGTAATGCCAAAGCAGATGAAACCTTATCAAAACTATTAGATAAAATGAACGTTCCTATTATTACAACACGGCTTGGAATTGATCTAGTAGAGAGTAGCCATCCTTTATTTGTTGGAAGACCAGGCCTTTATGGTGATCGTGCGGCTAATTTGGCTATACAGCTCTCTGATTTTATCTTGGCAGTCGGAGCTCGCCTAGATCCAGGTATTATTGGCTACGATGCAGAAGATTGGGGTAGACAGGCACAAAAAGTCATTATTGATATTGATCCGAAAGAGCTGGAAAAACCAGGGATACAAAATTCATTACGATTTAGATCCGACGCCCAAGAATTTTTAGGAGAATTGCTTGAAACAGTAAAGATACATAAAATGTCCGTGTCTAAAAAATGGATTACTCATTGTAGTAAGCTAAAAAATAAATACCCTACCGTACTACCTTCCTATAAAAACGAGCATCCGGTAAACTCATATTACTTATCAGAACGACTATCATACGCCGCCAAACCAAGTGATGTGATCGTTGTTGACACCAGCTCACCATTTCATGTAGTCTGCCAAACGTGGAATATAAAAAAAGGACAACGATTCATCACCACTGGAGGGATTTCAACTATGGGATACTGGGCTGCCGCCATAGGAGCGTGTTTAGCCAAACAACGTAAACGTACTATTGTCGTCACAGGAGACGGATGTTTGCAAATGAATATTCAGGAATTAGCTACCGTCAAACATAACCAATTGCCCATCAAACTTTTTGTGATAAATAATAATGGTTACTTGTTGATTAGACATACGCAAAAAACCCATATGGAAGGAAGGCTTATAGGAGAAAGTCCCAGCACCGGCATCTGGTGTCCTGACTCCATCGCAATTGCAAAAGCGTATGGCATTTACGCAGTCAAAATAAAATCAGCAGATGGTATTGATAAAAAAATTAAGGAGGTGTTAGACTACAACGGCCCTGTGGTCTGTGACGTTGATTCACCTCAATGGCAAGCAATAATTCCTCGTGTATCATCTGAGAAAAAACCAGACGGCACATTAGTATCCAAACCTTACGAAGATATGTATCCTTTTTTAGATAAAAAAGAATTAGAAGAACAAATGAATCCTTAAAACTACATAATGCTAAGAATAATATGATTAGTAACATTCCTACCGATGAAATATTTCAATTAAATA
>Ga0209542_10020639_pt1 | contig 10413 bp, 11 predicted proteins | sample RifCSPhighO2_01_FD_184028 | JGI IMG/M metagenome (GOLD analysis project Ga0209542, IMG submission 184028) | Soil microbial communities from Rifle, Colorado - Rifle CSP2_plank highO2_0.1 (SPAdes) (version 2) | ecosystem: Environmental > Terrestrial > Deep subsurface > Rock core/Sediment ...
ACGCATCATCTTGTAGATATCGGATGCCACATGCACAGGAAGCCTTATCACCTTTGACTGGTTTATGATGCCCCTTTCAATTGTCTGTTTAATCCAGTAGGTGGCATATGTTGAAAATTTGCATCCCTTGTTATGCTTGAATTTTTCTACTGCCTTTATCAGGCCTATATTCCCCTCTTCTATAAGGTCCTGAAACGGCATACCCCTGTTTGCATATTTTTTTGCGATATTTATCACAAGCCTTAAATTTCCCTCTATCATCCTCCTCATGGCAGTCTTATCGCCTTTTTCAACCATCTTTGCCAGATGCAGTTCTTCAGCAGGCGCAAGGAGCGGGTATTTCCTGACGCTGTTAAAATATATCCTTACTGCATCCACATACGGGATATTCCTCTGCTCCCTTTCGTTATTCAGGAATCCTGCTTCTCTATCTTCTTCACCATACAACTCGTCTCTCTTTGCCATGGGGGCCGCCGACCTCCTATGCCGGTCTTCATAAGAAACAAAGTGAAAACAAGCCTTATAATGCAGACTTATACTATAACCACTATTTTAAGGCAAGAAGAAAAGAGGGTTTCTCGGCCTCCTGTCCTTTCTTACCTCAAAGTGCAGGTGCGGGCCTGAAGAGTGCCCTGTATTGCCCACCTTACCTATTATTTCACCCCTTCTTACAAAATCTCCGACCTTAACAAGATTTTCCTCGTTATGGGCATACACTGTTATAAAACCATCATCGTGTTTCAACATCACTATGTTCCCGTAGCCTCTTATGCCGTCATCGCTGTATATAATCTCGCCTTCAGCAGCGGCAAGCACTGCACTGCCTTCAGGGGCGGCTATGTCTATCCCGTCATGTTTTTTCCCGCTCCTCATGCCAAAGGGAGAAATCACACTCCCTTTTACAGGCCACGCAAACCTCCACCTCTCAAGGACTATCTTACCAGCCGGCTCCTCTGTATGCCGCATGGCCTGCCAACCGCTTGCCTTTTTTTCTTCCGGAGGTTTATAAGGTTCAACCTTTAAAAGCCGCCATGCGCCTGGTATAAATATCTTTTCTCCTGTATTTATCTCTGTCGGGTCGGCAATGTCGTTCCACTCAGCCACCTCCTGAATGTCCACATTGTATGTCTTTGCTATTCTCCAGAGGGTCTGCCCCTTTTCCACTTTATGGTAAACTCCATGGGATATGGCGCAACCGGTTATTACAAGAAGCAAGAAGTTAGAGGCAAGAAGTAAGAGTAAACCTTGCCTCTTGCCCCATGCGTCTTGCCTCTTACCTCTTGTCTTTTGCATCTTGAACCTTGCCCAACAGTCTCTTTGCAATATGCTTGTAAAAAAATACAGCGATGGCAACCATGAGCAGTAAGAAAACGACAATGCTTACCGGCCTCATATAATGGTGCAAAATCTCCCAGTTTTCGCGCAGAAGATAACCGATGCAGGCAAGAATTGCATTCCAGATGGTTGCGCCAACAACAGTATATATACAAAATCTCTTAATATCCATGCCGGCTATGCCTGCCGGGATAGAAATCAGGTGCCGCACAACAGGAACAAATCTACAAATGAATATAGTTCTCTCACCGTATCTTGCAAACCACCTCTGGCTGCTCTCTAAGTCTTCTTCGTCAAGCAGGACATATTTACCCAGCTTCCTGACCAGTGGAATACCACCTAATCTCCCTATGTAGTAAGATACGAGCGAGCCTGCAAGGCTTCCCATACCACTGAAAAAGATTACAAGCCATATATTAAGCCTGGCCTCAGCAGCCAAAAAACCGGCAAAAGGCATGACCAGCTCGCTCGGCAAGGGAACCATAGTGCTCTCCAATGCCATCAAAAAAGCAATGCCGGCATAACCTGTTGCGCCTACAACCGCCGAAACTGTTTTACTCATGTGCAGAACTAATTGAAAAATTGTCTCCATCTGTTTTAACCCCCTGAATTAAGAATATCCCGCCAAGCCCGCCTTCATTTCCTCAATAATATCTTTCCTTAATTTCTCCGGTTTCAACACCCTTGCCTCTGCGCCAAATGACAATACCCACTTTTTCACATCCCACCAGCCGGAGGTTTTCATTTCAAGGATTATTGAGCCGTCCTTTTGCTCTTTAATCTTCTGCTCCTTTGCCCACTGTCTTTCTTTTATGTATCTTGCCTGAGCAGCGGAAAACCAGATTTTTGCTTCAATAGGGTCATCGTAAATAATATCAAATGCAGAACTCAGCGTCTCCTCAGGGTCAAAATCATCAGGATAAACAAAAGAATCATTGGTTAATTCTATAGCCTGTATTCTCTCAACAGCCAGCATCCTTATATCTCCAAATCTTGTTATCCTTGCAAAAAAATAAAGCCCGCCTTTACGCTCAAAAAAATTTAAAGGGTCAATCTTGAATTCCTTAATTTTATTGTCACTAAAAGAATGGTATTTGACATGGCAGGTTTTTTTCTGAAGCATTGCCTCTGTCAGAGATTCTATAATCTTTTCCTTTCCTGAATAGTCTTTGGCAAATTTTGAAAATGGGATAAAAAGCGTTTTTATCTTGTCTATCTTGTCAGCAAGCCCATTTGGAGCAAACACGCCTATCTTGTTAAAGGCAGAACGAATGTTTTTACCGATTTCAGTCCCTTTATAAAGCCGTTCCTCTCCCTTAAGAAAATACAATGATATGATTTCCGGCAAAGTCAGGTTCATATTGGGAAGCGTTATATTGGGAAGTTTTTTGAGATATCCACTTTCCATTTTCCAACGTTTTTTCTTTTCCAGAGGAATCTTATCTTCATAGATTGGGAATCCGAATTCCTGTATAAACTCAAGCAGACGGTATACCGACCTCCTGTCAATCCCCAGTTCTTCTGACAGTTCATCAATAGTAACCCCTTCTGCCTTAGCCAGCAGGCCAACAGCCCTCAAAAATTTGCCGAGATTTTTGCCCCTCATATTTTGCCTTATGGTTACGGTTCCTAATTTTTCTTTTGAAGCAGTTTAAAACTTTCCCTGTATATTGCTTCACGCGGGCCGATTGCAACAATCTCAATCTGCTTATTATCTGCAATCCTGCAGATTATCCTGAAGTGGCTTACCCTGAAACTCCAGAGTCCTGCAAGTTCATTTTTCAATGCCTTTCCGGAATGCGGTCCAGATATGATAATCTGCAAAGATGATTTGACCTTCTTTTTAAGATGGGGGTGCATATTGCGGATAAACTTTGCTATTTCATCTGCAACCTTGAGTTTATACATTCTGGCAGACCAAATGACAGATTATTTGAATAGTTCCTCAAGAGTGTATATATCAGCCTTTTTCTTTTTCAGCGCCGCAAGTCCTTTTTTTATCTCTTTCATCAGCGCTTCATCAGAGCGTATTTTAATGGTTTCCTTCCAACTCTCAAATTCATCAGGACTAATCAGGACCGCGGCAGGGCGGCCATTCTTTGTAATTACTATTTCTTCATCAGTGGAGCTTACAGCATTTATAAGCCCGCTTAACTTCATTTTTGCCTCTGACAGAGATAATGCCTTCATATTTAAAACCCCCTTTAAATTTTAGTTGACCAGAATTTAGCCTATATTAGCACCTATCATCGCAGGTTGTCAATGCTTTTACCCCGTTACTTGAATGCCACGCGCTCTTTCCCGCCAGAGGCGGGCTTGGCCTTGTCCGCCTTTGGCGGAGCAGGGTTGGGGCTCGCCCGTCTCAGGTGGGGCAAGTAACGGGGTTTACTGAATAGTGAATATAAGGTTTTCTATAAACTGTGGCCAAAAATGTCATAGTTGTCTTGTAAGATGCTAACAAAAGTACGCAATAGAGGTCAATGGAATATATCCTCTATGGCTTAAAAATATGGGGGGTCTCAATATTTTGATAAAAAGGATTTAAAACAAAGGACTGGTGAGGATATGGAAATAATAATAAATGCAATAGTGGAAATGCTGTGTTCAAGAAGAACGGAAATTCTAAAGAAAAAGGATATTTCTAATTTCAGAAACCTCCAGATTGTTCTGACAGTCTTGGATGACCGAAATAAGCCTGTTTTTTCTTATGAGGAGAAAAGATTTATACACGAGGTAAATAAGTTTTTGGAAAAAAGAGATTTTAGCCGTATAGAAAGGTTGTACCCCCCACATTCCCTGAAGCACTTTCATGAAGCATTATTAAAAGTATTGCCATTTTTAAAAGAAGTGGATATAAGAATGTATCATTAAAAGGGATGTTATAGGGAAATATCGGAAGATTGCCCCCTTATTTCCTTAAACATTGGGAGTATCTCTCATTAATTAACGGAGGTAATTTATGAGTATGAGTATTTGTGATGGAATTGATGAGATTATTGATGAGCAGTTTAAAGAGGTTATAGCTAATGTAGGCAAAAAACCACCACACTATAAACGTACAAAAAGTTGCCAGTTATTAACCATAAGTAGTCGGCCATCCCATTTTAATGCCGATAAGCTTATTAATAATATGCTGCTTTGTGTTAAAAGAAATTGGCTAATGTCGCAACAATTGTCTAATCGACGCCCGTCGAAAGAAAATTGGCGTTTTAAAAAAATGCCAAAGAAGTCAGAAAAAAACAAATCACCAGAAAAAGTATTGGAAAAGAAGATTGCTGAATTTACATCTAATGATTGGGTTAATCAAGTGCCAACTGCATCTGGACTGATTAACGAAAACAAAGATAAGAAGCGTAGTATTGACCTTGTTTATAAACATCGAGAATATGAATATGAGTTAATTGAACTCAAAGTTGAGAGCAATACACCTCTTTCGGCAGCAATGGAGGTGCTACAATACGCCATACTCTATATGTTTTCTCGCCACCACTACACTGAGTCAGAACAAAAAGCAAAAAAACTTTTAAACGCCAAGAAAATACACTTAACAGTTCTCGCTCCTCACAAATATTACGATGAATGCAATTTAGAGTGGCTGGAACAGGCGCTTAATGACAGCTTAAGAAGATTTATGGAAACACAACCATTTAAGTTGGAAATGGATTTTCATTTCAAGGCTTTTCCTCAAGACTTTAATGCAATCGGTGGATACAGTGATGAAGATTGCCGTTCTGCATTAAAGAGAATTAAGCCGGTTTACGGCTTGCAAAAAGACTTATGAACCTCACCATCCACCGAGGCACTCATGAAATCGGCGGTTCCTGTGTTGAAGTATCAAACAAAGACAGCAGAATCATCATTGATATAGGGATGCCGATATCAAAGAAGGACGGGCAGAAGTTTGAAATCAGGGAATACAGGCACTTAGACGGCCCAGCCCTTGTAAAAGAGAAGATTCTCCCTGCTATAAAAGGTATCTATAAATGGGATAAGGGAAACAAGCCGGTTGACGGCCTTCTCATATCTCACGCCCACATTGACCATTACGGCTTTTCCAGCTATCTCCGCAATAACATTCATTGTTACCTCGGCGAAGGGACAAGGCGGCTTATTGAGCTAAGCTCGATTTTTTCCGACGCAAAGGCAAATATCAAAAGTTACACGCCTATTAAAAGTAGTCAGCCCTTTCAGGTCGGCTCGTTTACTGTAACGCCGCATCTGATGGACCACTCGGCGTTTGATGCCCATGCCTTCCTGATTGAATCAGAAGGGAAGAAAATCATTTATTCAGGCGATTTCAGAGAGCATGGCAGAAAGCCCGGAGCATTAGCACGATTTTTAAAAAATGTCCCTGAAGGCGTTGATGCGCTTCTCCTTGAAGGCACATTGCTGGGGCGGGATGACGAAAAACATCAGACCGAAGAAGATATTGAGTCTGAGTTTGTCAAGATAATAAAAGGCTCTAAAAGTATTGTATTCGCAACTCTATCGTCTCAAAACATCGACAGGCTTGTTTCTTTTTACAGGGCATCGCTTCAAGCTGGCAGGATATTTGTCATAGATGCATACACAGCCTTAATCCTTGATGCTCTGCATGGTCTTTCTAAAATCCCATCTCCAAGGAGCCATACAAATCTTAAGGTCTTCTTTCCCAAAAACCTGTGCGACAGCCTTAAGAGGGCAGGCAAATGGGATATGGCAAGAACAAGTTTTGGCAAATACAAAGTATCAAGAGAATGGATATCACAAAACCGCGACAGAATAGTCATGATAGTGCGTTCATCTATGGTTGATTCATACCTGTATAGGATCGCCGGTATCAATAGCTCCTCAACAGCCGTCTATTCCATGTGGGATGGTTATCTTAAAGAGGTCTCTATGGAAAAACTCCAGGCGTTCTTCAAGCAAAAAGGTACAAGCATGATCAAGCTCCACACCAGCGGACACGCACCAGTTGCTACACTGAAAAAAGTAGTAGACAAGACAAAACCAAAGATGATTATTCCGATACACACATCATCCCCAGAACGATACAAAGATTTCTTCCCAAATGTTGTAGAGGCCAAAGATGGAGTAAGTCTGAAAATCTAAGACAGCCTGTGCAGCATCCCCTGATTTTTATCCATCTATCTTCTAATCCCTTTCACAACCAACCGCAATATTTTCTCAACTGTGACCAAAAATGTCACGGTTGTATTGTATAAGAAATACTAATAACAAAAAGAGGGCTAATCTTATGCTGAATAGGAGAAATTTTTTAAAAAGTTTGGCTGGAATGGGTATTACCTTATCTTATGCCTCAACATTTGCGAGTATGGATGTGGAGCAACCAAAACCTCAAGGAAGTGAAGATAAGAAAACGATGGATGCTTCGGGGCTAACAATATTTATAATCAACGGTCTTAAAAGATGGGAGCAAATCAAAAAAGATTTTTCTCAAAGTGAAGAATTATCTGCATTTATAGGAAGTTCTTACCCAGTGGTGATGTTTGATAATCACCAACTTGATATTAAAATTGCAGCAAATTTATACATTGAGACAAACTACATTGACTCTACCAATGCATTAAGGAGAGAGGAATATCGCAAAAAAATGGTTCTATATTTTGAAAATGATTTAAGAGAACTTTCTTTAGAAATTAGATTTCCTTATTCCAAAATAGAAACTATTCAGAAATTGAAGGCGCATCCACAGATAAAAGATTTAAATTGGCATAGTCCAGCAACAATAAGGGTTGTAATAGATAGTCTTGTGGTAGAAAAGAGGAAGAATAATGCGGGGTAATTTATTTGCTGTTTTTTGGAATAAGGAAATCTAATTTCAAAAATATCATAGTTCGTAGTGTATAAAAATATTACTCTCAAACTTAAAAAGGAGCAATATGAATTAGGTCCGGAAAATAATAACTTAAATGTGCTTTCTTTAATCTTAACCACAGGAGAAAATATGGTGAGAATCAAAACCAGAAGAAATATATCTTCCAGCTTCTTTTTTAACAACCACTTTGAAGAGAGAAAGATTATTGAATATCTCAAGAACCTGATAAGTTCGTATCTTCTTGTCAGCGGACCGTATCAAGTGGTTTGTTTTGCCTGCGATGTAATTGGGTGGAAGACCATGGCTTCTTTGCTTGAAGAAATATATCCAAAAATTATGAAAGAACAAAACTTTACGGAAGAGCCGGATTTATTCGTTGCAAAGCTGGAAAGATATGTGCCTCAGAGGATTATAATCCGCCTCCTCAGAGAAAAGGTTGCGCCTTTGCTCGTAAAAAGGCTGAAATCGCTTTCGCTCAGGAAAAGCTACGAAATAGGAAAACGGCTTAATGACCTCAAAGAGACTTTCAGATTAAGCAATGAAGAAATTGAGGTCATTTCTTTCTACTATCTCCTTAATGGCAATGAAATTCTCAAAAAGCATCTACTACGGGGAGACAAAATAGCCGATTTATCTTACATTTCTGCATTAAAAAGCTGCGGCCATCTTATTTTAGGCCTTAAGAGAAACGACATATTAAAGGCATTCTCTCAAGGAAGGCTGGTTGATATGGGTATCGTTAAAATAGCAAATTATCAGGTTTGGAACGGCATAATGATAGACCTTGCTTATTGGTGTGGTGAATACCTTTCGTGTATCGGCAAAAAAAAATTATCTCATGAGTTTTTCTCAACAAAGAACAATGTTGCGTTATCTCTATCCGACCTTGCAGTTCCTGAGGATGAAATGATGGTGCTGGATACATTAATGAAAAGCAAAGAAGGATATAATATCCTTTTTTATGGCGAACCGGGCACAGGAAAAACCTCTCTCGCAAAATGCCTTGCAAAAGAATATGACATGGAACTCATTACAGTAAAGATTCCTGATGATAATGAGCATAAAGTTAGGATATCTGCTATTCATGCAGCCCTAAACTTCGCCAATACAGACAAACACCTCATCCTTATTGATGAGGCAGATGAACTGCTTAACACTCATAATTCAATATTCGGAAGCAGCAAGACAAATAAAAGCTGGATTAACAACCTCCTTGAGAACCATGATAAAAAAATAATTTGGTGTACAAACCGCTTTTACAATATACATCCCGCTACGATGAGAAGGTTTTTATTTACTATGGAATTCAAAGGCTTCAACAACAAAAATAGGCTAAAGGTCATCAAAAATGAACTTACCCAAAAAGGTTTCATGAATTATTTTGATGAGGAAGAACTTCAGGAGATTTGCCGCTCTTACTCTGTCAATGCAGGCGGCATAGTAAATGCCATAAAGATGTTTAACATTGATAAAAAGACAGACAAAAAAACGGCTCTTAAAAAGATTAGGGTTGTCTTAAGAAACCACGAACGTGCCGTTGCTGGAAAAAGTTCTGATAATAAGAGGCTTAATGATTTCAAATTCTATTCACTAAAGGGGCTTAACTGTTCAGAAGACCCTGAAAATATTTTATCTATGTTGAAGCGGTATTGTGAATTTCAGGGAAAAGAGAAGTTTGAAAACAACAAGGCTTATTCTTTGCTTCTTTATGGCATGCCCGGAACAGGAAAGTCTGAGTTTGTCTATTATTTGGGGCACACACTGGGGAAAGAGGTTCTCCTGAAAAGATGCAGCGATATACAATCAATGTGGGTGGGCGAAACAGAGAAGAATATTGCCAGAGCATTTAACGAGGCGCAGGAAGACAAAAGCATCCTGTTTTTTGACGAGGCTGACAGTTTCCTCTTCCCGCGCAAGGATGCCTCACACACATGGGAAAAGAATTTTACAAATGAAATTCTTACACAACTGGAAAGTTACACAGGCATAGTGGTCTTTGCAACCAATGATATTGACGGATTAGACCATGCGTCGCTCAGGCGATTCAGATTGAAAATAGAGTTTAAGCCGTTGACGCCAGAGGGAAATCTGCATTTCTACAACACCATTTTGGCTAAAATTGTTTCTAAAAACAAACAAATTTCTGATGACGAGATAAGTCTGATTAAAAGCATTAAAAATCTTACTCCCGGTGATTTTGCGGTAATCAAAGACCGATATGCCTTTGCCACAGACACAGAAATAACCCATAGGCATTTGATTGAGTCATTAATAAATGAGGTAAGGTATAAAAAGGGAGAAAAAAAGATAATGGGGTTTGGCGGAATGAGGGATGAAAAATAACAATAAAAAGCGGCCAACAATAGACAGAAGACAACGGCTGTTTTGTTTGTAGCATCTGCACCTCTCACCCTTTCTTCCAATAAGCCAATTCCACCTCCAGCCCCGGCTTCAAGCCTTTGCCGCTAAAATTTACCTTGCGGCGGGGCAGACGTGTGGATTTTACCCAATCCAATTCAACTTTTATCCCTGCCTTTTTAAAAAAATTATCACAGAGGATTTGCAGGGAGTTTTTGATTTCTTTCCGCCATTTTACAGAATCCTTTATTTTTAAGAATATCCGCGGATCAGCGAAGAAAGTGAACCTTATTTCCACATTTGCAGGGTTATTGCCGAGCGTCATCATTAATAGATGTATGGCAGTAAAAGCCCCCAGTAGAGCTTTATCGTTATAAGCCATGTAGAGTTTAAAGCTGTCGTAGTCATCATCAATCTCTATCCTCCAGCCAGCGTCTTTAAGCTGCGCTGAAAGCGTTTTGGCAATTGTCTGGATTGTTATTTGTTTTTTCATAGCATCTCCCAAAGTAAAATTTTATTGCTATGTTACACCCTAAGTGTGACATTTCTGGCCACAGATTAACACTATATCGGCTTTTCAAGTGGGACTGAAAAAGGAAAAAGGTGACAAAAGGAAAAAGGTGACAGATCTATTTTTAAACTGAAGAATAGGTAAAAAGGGGTAAAAAGGTGACAGATCTATTTTAAAACTGAAGAATTGCCCTTCATGGTTTACCCGTTCCCCAAAATCCTTGACGAAGGGTCAATTATGTTATAACATAGTTCAAACGTCAATTTGGAGGTAGATTATGTTGCGCAAGATATGCCATATAGGGAACAGTCAGGGTGTTTCCTTGCCGAAGGAAATGCTTGAAAAACTTCATCTGTCCGTAGGGTTAGACGTGGATGTTGAAATAGACGAG
>Ga0209542_10020640_pt1 | contig 10413 bp, 14 predicted proteins | sample RifCSPhighO2_01_FD_184028 | JGI IMG/M metagenome (GOLD analysis project Ga0209542, IMG submission 184028) | Soil microbial communities from Rifle, Colorado - Rifle CSP2_plank highO2_0.1 (SPAdes) (version 2) | ecosystem: Environmental > Terrestrial > Deep subsurface > Rock core/Sediment ...
GAGATTGGGTAACCGTTTCTGGTACTGTTGTCACAATTGATACTGCTGATTACCCTGGTTATACCAGTATGCAGTTTGAATCTAATATTCAAGTTTTTCAGATTGGTACAGCTTATGCTAGAATTAGTAACAAGACTGATGGAACTTCTGTTCTAAGTTCAGAAATATCCACCACCTCTACCAGTTATACTAATCTAACTTCCAGTAAATTTAGTTTGCCAGGAGGTAAAAAAGATTATCAATTGCAGTTAAAATCTCAGATAACAGGTTATGCAGCCAGTGTTCAAAATGCCAGGATAAAAGTGAACTTCTAACTAGGTATCTATCCTCGCAATGACGTTAGTTTATAAAGATTAACCAGAAAATTAGACTTAAAATTATCCGATAGATCCCGAAGGCTATAAAAGAATGGCCGGAGACGTATTTTATTAGGAATTTGACTGTAAATAGGGCAGTAGCAAAGCTGCCGATAAAACCCACAGCTAGAATTATTAAATCAGAATCGAGTAAAACTTGATAGTTTTTGATTAAATCTAAACCTGTAGCAGCAAACATGGTGGGAATAGCCAGCAGAAAAGAAAATTCTGTGGCTACAACACGTTTTAACCCTAAAAACATCCCTCCCATGATAGTGGCTGCTGCGCGGGAAACCCCGGGGATAATAGAAATTGATTGAATAAGACCAATTAAGAAGGCATTTTTAAAAGTTAGTTTTTCAATACTGTCTAGATGAGAGGGCTTTTCTGTATATATTTTTTCCAAAAGAATTAGTAAAACTCCTCCTAAGAAAAGCGCCAAAATAGTTACTAGGGAATTACCCAATAAAATCTCTTTAATAAGTTTATAAAGAGTCAATCCAACTAGGGCTGTAGGAATAAAGGCAATAAGTACTCGTTTTAGTACTTCTAGGTTGACTAAAAGCTCTTTTCCATAGAGAAAAACTACAGATAGAATTGCTCCCAGTTGTATAATAATTTCAAAACTTTTTACAAACTCAGATTGAGGGATTTTTAAAACTTCTGAAGCTAAAACTAGGTGTCCGGTAGAAGAAATAGGTAAAAATTCCGAAATACCTTCTACCAAGGAAAGAATTAGAGCCTGTAAAATATCCATTATATAGGTAGTATATATGAGGTTACTGATAAGAGAAAGGCCCCCGATGTACATCGGGGGCCTTGACGAGTTTTTAGGAATTGGGGAGAAGCCCACGGATGCGGGCGGCGTCGCGGATGGCGATGGCTTCTTCACGTTCCCACCAGTTGGTACTCGGATGAAGCTTTGTTAGGGCTTTTTCCACCTCAGATGGGGTTGGGGCCAGCGTTCCTGCCCAAAAGTGTTCGGCTCTTTGCCTTGACTCTCTGATTTCATCCCAGTACCCTTCGGGTAAAGAGATAGTCCTCGCGCTCATTCCTTTCCTCCTAAAAACTTAATGTCATATGTGCGTGCACAAAAAACCAAAACAGACTCGCTTGAGATTTGAGTCTGATCTGATCACTAGTGCGAGTAAATTCTAACAGGAAGACAGTATTATTTCAACTATGAGTCTAATAAATTATCCTCCAAGTTACACTTGTAAGATAGCTATTGGGGACTAGTGAACGTTGGGATATATTATTGTTTTATAGGAGCTTGGTAACTTAAAACCCCTTGACCTTCTAAGTATTCAGTAAACGCTTGAGTACAGATATATTTAAATTCTACTGGACTCTCTGTGTTACCTGTCTCAACACCTTTCAGTACAATAGGTATGCCATGAGCAACGTGTACACCAGATCCTTCTATACCATCATCAAATGGTAATAATTCAACCTGTGCTTCATCTTTATGCATCCAACCAGAAAGTCTTTCGAGCTCACTTGTTGATAGAATTCTTTCACTCATGGTAGAGATTATATATACGTAGGTTCAATTTGTCAGGTAGGAGTTATTTTGCAGGGAATGGTCAAAGGATCTTGCCTTTTTCTGCGAAAAACGTAAACTATGTTGGGACTTATTACTTGGATATAGCGGATATAATTTGAACTTTACCAAAAAATTTCATCTTTAATAATTTAATGTCACTGGTTAGAAAAATATCACAGTCTGCTTCTGCAGCGGAATGAAGTTGGATATTATCTTCAAAATCTTTTGTCGGGCCTTCTAAAGCTTTATCTAGGATATATTTGTTTAATGGTACTATACCAAATTGTTTCTGTAGTTCATTAACTTCTTGATCTGGAACTTTTAATTTGCGAGCGTAGAACAAAATATGAGTGGAGAGAGGCGAAATAAAAAGTACGTTCCCTCTTATAGATTCCCATTTCTCCTTTGCCCTTTTTGTGATATCAATATAAAAATTAGTATCAAGAAAAACCCTAACCATGTTTTTTCATCATCGCTACCCTGTATCTTGTCTCTATTTGTTTTGGGGTAAGTTTTGGAAAGTTAAGTTTCTTGACGATTTTTGCGAAGCTATCTGGATCAAACGGTTTTGGATCATAGATTTTGGGTTTAATCTCACCAACAATTTTTGATCGATGGATAAGATTGACAGAGTGGCCCTCTTGAAGAACTTTAACCAGCTCTTTTGATTTCGTACGTAAATCTGTAGTAGTAATATATTGCATATGTACATTTAAATATACACTTAGATTGACAATATGTCAAGTACTAAATTCCAGTTTCATACATGGAATTTGATAAATCACAAGTTATTTTACAGAGCTCCATAATAGATTGATCCCCCACAGTAAGTCCCTGAGGATACCTACTAAAACCTATCAAGCATGGACTAGTATACTATGTTAGAAGGTATTATGCAGCTTGGGGTGTGGCTGGGACTAAATACAATAATTCTTCCAAAGACCCTAAGAAATGTTCTGCAGTTAAAAAATTGTACCTTTCTAGCCTACCATGACTATATTCTTTCTCCTCTTCAGTCATAGCTCTGATAAAGTTGTTAGTTTCAGGATCATATTCAAAGAAAGCATTTTGTGTTCGGAAGAATAGAAAGGGAATCGGTGCTTGTAAATTAATTTGCAAGGAATTTTCATAATTAGCAAAGCGGGGGAAAGGAATATCTATAAAGGTTTTGTAGTAAATAGAGACACTATTATTAGGAACATGGGATTCCGGTTCTGCTCGTCTAGCTTTCATGGCTAACAGTAGACCTCCATCAAATGGATCAATTCGATTTGTTGTTATCTGGCTGATTTTATTATCCCGGAAATAGATATCAAGTGACTTTATGTAACCTGCCAGTCCATCCGCACCTTTGGGAATAATATCAATGTGATAATTTTCAATAAAAGTATGCCACTCAATTTCATCATATTTAAAGTGAGAAGCAATTTTGAGACCATCATGTCTCCTATTATCATATGATAGATCTAATATATTATCCCAAGACCAAGAGTAACTATCAGTTATGACCATATTGGTAAATCTTTTCTTGTCAAATAAACCTCTCAATAAATCAAAAGGTCTATTTGTAATTTTTGTAGAAACTTTAGTTTCAGGATCATCATTAATACGAGCTAGGTCTAACATTAGTTCTTCATAAGGCCTGGTTATATCTGCAATAGATTTTCGCAAAGTCTCAAGTGCCAATTGTCCTTGAATAGTCCTTTCAGCCATTTCTTCCGGATCGCCACTTAAAATTTGTTCAGTTTTACTAACAGCACCAGGCATATATAATTTTGGTTTATCATCTTCAGGCATGAGGGGATTATAACAGGATTAGGTTAATTCGTCAACTATGAGTCTAATAAACTAGCCTCCAAACTTCGTTTGTAAGATAGGTTTCCCACTCTGCTTGATTTATTAGATAAACGAATATTATAATTTCACTTATGAATGGGCTTGAAAAAGATAGGGATTTTTTGTTAGCAAATAAGTTAGAGCATGTTTCTCCCTTGGATATCGACTGTCAGGTTTTACCAGACCCTGATACAAGGGAAAAATTATGGTTTAAACATCCAACCCATGAAAATGTTTATGCTAAACTTGGTTCAACTGAAAAGGGGGTTTTAAGGCTTTGGCTGAGGCTAGATGAAAAAGAGCATAAAGTGATTTTCCTGATAGGTAGTGTGCCTACACCAGTAGAGTTAGCATATTATTACTCTCAAACCTAAATTTCTGGCAGGGATTAGTATACTATGTCCGAACTTGTTATTTTTTAGGAACTTGATAACTTAAAACTCCCTGATCTTCTAAGCCATGAGCAACGTGTACACCGGATCCTTCTATACCATCATCAAATGGTAATAGCTTGTATATAATCCATTTAGCCTGGAGTGTAGCACAAATAGAGCGAAAAGTGTACTGAATATGCACAAAGTTTATAAATAGGCGTGAATTGTGCTCATAAATGACATAAATTCACGTGATATTGACAAAATAACGTGAATATGTTAAAATATATTCATGGCTACTTCAAATCCAACTAAAGACCAAATTAAAATACTGAAAGAGGAATACGACCGTTTAAAGATTGGCAAAGATTCTCTACTTCAAATTATTGAAGAGGCTGAAATTCCTGAGATGGTCTATAACTCCAATGCCATAGAAAACTCCACACTAACCTTAAAGGAAACTGAAAAGATACTTTTAGAGATGGAGGTTGCAAGAGATATCAGTTTAAGAGAGGTGTTTGAGGCTAAAAATCTGGCTAGAGTTATTGAGTACATAAGAACTAAATTACCAGAGCTAGAACTGACAAAAGAAAATATCCTACTTTTACATCAAATGCTTTTAGGAAATATATCAGATACTATTGCCGGCCGTTTACGGACCTCCGGGGAATATGTCAGGGTGGGTATTCATATAGCCCCTGGCCCTGAACATATAGAAAAAAGGATTGAAGAGGTACTTATTGAGTATTCCTCTGATTTCAATAGCTATTTTTTAGATAAAATAGCTAAATTTCACCTTGAATTTGAGACAATTCATCCTTTTAACGATGGGAATGGCAGAATAGGCAGGGTGCTACTTAACCTTCAACTACAAGCCTTAAGTTTTCCGCCTGTAATTATCAGAAATAAAGAAAAGCATGATTATTATGATTGTTTTGATGCCTACAGGGATGATCACGGTTCTTCGAATAAGGAAACTAAACTCATGGAGAAGATTCTAGCCTTGAGTTTATTTGAATCCTTGCATAAAAGGATTACTTACCTTAAAGGACAGACAATTATCCCACTTTCTGAGTATGCCAAGAAGGTAAATGAAAGAGGTTCAGCACTCTCAAATGCTGCCAAAAGACAGACTATCCCAGCTTTTAGAGAAAAGGGAGTATGGAAAATTGGTGTCTAACTCTTGACAAAAGATAAGTTTCCTTCTTGTAATTTTTTCACTGGTTGCGCCTTTTAAGATTTAAGGGGGGCGGAAAGTTCTTTGCCTCGCCAAAGGCGAGGGTGTATTAAATTTTTGCGTTTTTTGCCAATCCTACGGATTGATCCGGCAACAGTTTTCTAGAGCTTCGGCCAAAAGGCTAAGCGGATATAGAGGCCCGCCGAAGTCGTGCGTAGGCGGGCTACCTACAATAACCATACAGGCAGGGGTGGAAGGAATCGAACCCTCGTTAGAGGTTTTGGAGACCTCTGTCCTACCACTGAACGACACCCCTAAGTGGACTCATTGTACCTGAAATTGGTATAATAGGGCAACTATGGCACTTTCTTCGGAATTACCTTATTGGGAAAACAGAATTCAATCTGTTGTTAATAATATGGCTGAGCCAAGTTACAGAGCTCGCCTTTTTACTTTTTATACCCGGGATGATGAGGAGTCCAGTAGACGGTCTCACCTGCAACCTTTAAATAGATATTCACCGGACGTTAAATATGATTCTGAAGGATTTTTGTATGTTTCTAGTTGGAGACAAACCAATAGAATTCCAAGCGACTACAAAATCTTAGGGAATTCTCAAGACTGGAGAAACTATTCAGAAAATTCCCCAGTAACGAAAATTTCAATGCTTCATAATTGGGATCAAATTAAGGGTGGGATAGATATTGGGCTTCGAAGAGCAATACAGATTCGGGATCATTATAGAAAAGGGGGAACTGAAACAGGGGTGGTAATGGACACTTTTCAGAGATTGGGTCAACTCAGGCGTGAGTTGGCGGTTTTTGGGGAATTATCAAATGAGGATCTAGATAGAATTATAGAAGAAAATAAGTATTTTTTAGAAGGAACTCCTACTTTTACAAAACCTAGACTACTGGGAAAAGAAAGAATAGCCAGGAATTTGCAGGCTGGTTTTTTAGATAAAAATGGTCATAGAAATTACGGTGCAGCCATGTTGCGACTCTATGCGGTGGAGCTAGAACTTCGTAAACGTTGGGAAGCATCTTTCCCACCGATATTAGCTAAACAAGGGGGTATTGTGGAGACTTTAGAATTTGAAAGGGAATATGCTAGACAAAATTTAGTTTGGAATCAGCAAAGACTTGATGAAGCAGCAGCCCTGCGTCCTTTAGGGGGTGAAGATCCAGCTAGATTTGTTAGGAGATATGAACAAGCCCTAAATAGTATCTCTATTAATTTAACTCAAAATATTGTAGTTAGGCCCTACTCTTTAGGAGCCAGAAAGGCAGCAGAAATTCTAGGAACAATTCAGATAGGTACTAGTGATACCATTAGTGCGCGCCTTCGAGCAAAAAGAACAAAGCCTACAGTCATAAAACAAGTTAGGGATGGAAATTTAGAGGGAGCGAGAGTTTTACTGGGAGAAAGTAAGGAAGCCTTAGAGAGAGTTTTACATGCTAATGAAAAATTTATGGAGGTTAAAAAGGGATTAAAGGTAAAATCAAAAGCTAAAGTTGTTAAGAAGAAACTTGTAGAAAAGCAGCTGCCATTTATTTTTAGACACTAATTATTTTAGTCTAGTTTGTTGGATTCGTTGTGTGCTGTGATTTTTCTGCATTGTTTACAGAATTTATCAAATTTTAATTTATCTTTAGTATTAATACTATTTTTCGTACTAACATAGTTTCTGCTTTTACAGAACTCACAGATAAAACCTATTAATTGTCTATTACCTTTGGCCATGGATGATAGTATACAGGCTAAAATAGCAAAAAGCAATCCAAACCTGGTAAAATATGAAAAGTGCCGATGTAGCTCAATTGGTAGAGCAGACGCTTTGTAAGCGTAAGGTTGCTGGATCATGCCCAGTCATCGGCTCATCTTGCGGCATCTTGACTTTCGGGTTTAATTGGGCTATGTTTAATATATATGCCCGCTGACTTTTATAATGATCAGGAATACAGAAAAAGGCAATCTGAATCCACTAAAAAGTATTGGGCACTAGGTTACTATGATTCTTTACGTAAGCCACCCGTTACGAGGAGCTGCTTAAACCGATCTTGTGCTAAAGCTTTCCAAGTTAAGGGTCATGAAACTAAAAAATACTGTGGAAGTAGCTGTGCGGCATATATAAATAATTTACAAAGGCCTAGAAGAACTCCTCAGTGTTTGGTTTGTAACAATTTTACTAAAAGATTAGTTTATAAATATTGCTCTCTTAAATGCCAATCAACGCATAGATATAACCAATACATTGATAGATGGAAACAAGGTTTAGAAACCGGCGTAATTGGCATTACTACCAAGACCATATCTGCACATCTAAGAAGATATCTTCAAAATAAATATGGCGATAAGTGCTCAGTTTGTGGGTGGAACCAGAAAAATCCGACTACCAATGTAGTCCCTTTAGAAATAGACCATGTTGATGGAAATGCCGATAATAATGTCGAAGAAAATTTAAGATTAATTTGTCCTAATTGTCATTCCTTAAGTTCCAATTTTAGGAATTTGAACAAGGGGCATGGTAGGGCTTGGAGATTAAAGTATTTGCAAACAGCTCGTTAATTTGATTATTCCCCGATATTATTCTATAATACCGCTTATGGCTGAGCCAGAAAAAAATATTCAAGAAATTCAAGCAGTGATTAAGGCTGTAAGCGGGCATCCTGAAGTGAATATTGATCAAGCCGCAGAAATAATGGCTCTTACTAACGAAAAATTAGAATTAGCCAGATCATTACAATCTTTGCAAGATTTTTCTGCCATAGAAATAGAAAGAGCTCGTCAGTATATTCAGTCAATAAAACTAAGTCCAAGTTCCGATATAGATAATTTTGAAACTATTCTCCGAGTTTTAGATTTCCAAAAAGATTTAATAACCTTGGCTAAAGCAGATGAGACTATAATTAAAGAAAGATTATCAAGTATCGGCATTAATTACCATGAACCTAATAGAATAAAGCTTTGGCATGCTATTAGTGCTTTAGGTTATGTTCCTGGAAGATTTAATCAAGTGGTGCAAGAACCAATAACTGCTGTACTGGAAGAATCTTATAGGAGCTACTTCGGAACTACGGGTTACAATATCCTAAAACCGACAGCCATGATTCTTGCTAAGGGTTGGTTTGGTAGACAGAAATTGATAGCTCAAAATGCTATTAACCTGGGGTTTATTGATTATGATAATATCAAATGGGACCTCAAGGTTTATGGGCACGAGAATGTTATAGAGTGCGGAGAGATAGCCAGACATCTGCAAGACCATTTTAGAGTAGTAATAGATATTGAATTAGACACTGAAGAGGTTTGCTCTGGACCGAGGATTAAAATAGTTAAATAAGACCGGAGTCAAAAGCTCTGTCTACCAATTCTTTTCTTCTGGTTTCAAATAAATCCATTACCTCAGGGTTAACACTATTAAAATCTATACCTCTGCCTAACTCGTTTGGTTTTACAAATGATAAATAGCCTAAGGCAGCCTCAGTACCTTCATATCTTATACCAGGATCATCCAAGGGAAAACCGACATAAAAAACGTCAGATCCTTCTACTTGATGAACTAATATTCTATTTTCCAATGACTCCATAACCATATTAAATCACATTTGAGTTCAGAAATCAAAAATTATGCTAAAATTAAAAAACGCCGACATAGGCCGACATAGCTCAATGGCAGAGCACGTCATTGGTAATGACGCGATACGAGTCCGATTCTCGTTGTCGGCTCTCGAACAAAAAACTGGTCTTTATGGCCAGTTTTTCTGTTTGAAGATGTGACTAGGGAGTTGTGACTGCGCCGCTTCTTTAGAAGCTAGCTGTTCGACCTCCGAAGGAGGCAAGAGCGAAGCGATTATTCTCGTTGTCGGCTCACAAAATATAATTACTCCCTAATATAGTCGTGAGCCAAATTTTTTCCTCATTTTACATGAGGTGGGTGTTCTATGATGTGCCTTTATAGTACACCAATGACGAACTCCCTAAGGTAAACAAACAGGAAGAAAAAATGATTGGCTTTAAACGTGCTATCTAGGGATGCTTACTCGAATGTCCTGTGGGACATTCTCCGGCAGTTCGTTAGACCATCTACAATGTTCTATTGAACTCCTTAACAGTATCAAAAATTAGGGTAAAAGTCAACCCCTAAAACCCAAAAATGAGCTTAAAATAGGCAAAATTAGACCCATGAGTGTTTGTAAAATTCCGGAAACAAGAAGTATTAGAAGAATTATAAAACCATACGGTTCTAACCTCTCATACGACCTGGCTAAGTTATAGGGGAGTTGAGATAAAAGTATTTTTGATCCATCCAGTGGAGGGATGGGGAAAAGATTAAAAATTCCCAAAATAAGATTAATCATGACTGTAAACCGTAGTACGGCACCCATTATTGGAGGGAAAGTTTGTGGTAAGGCTTGCAGAATATGATAGATTACAGCAGCTAAGATAGCCAATCCTAAATTGGCTAAAATTCCAGCTGCAGAAACCAGCAGTTCTCCTTTTCTAAGACTACTAAAATTTAGGGGATTTACTGGTACTGGTTTTGCCCAACCAAATAAAATAGGTGCTCCAGTTAAAAGTAGTAAACCTGGAAGTAGAATTGTTCCCATAGGATCAATGTGTGGAATAGGATTTAAGGTTAGCCTGCCAGCCCTCTCAGCCGTTAAATCACCAAACATTCTAGCTACAAATCCATGCATGACTTCATGTAAAATTACTGAGAAAAGGAGAACGACAATGGACAGTGCTAGAAATTCAGGCTGCATTATGGTATAGTTTAACACATGTTAGCGTGCATCAAGTGCGGAAAAGGAAAAAACACTTTGTCTTATTCAAGGCACAAGAAAGGTTCATCCGGTGCTGGAGGAACTTGGGCTTTGCGTGCTCCAATTCACGTTAGAACTCAATATCCTAATTTGCATATATACAAAGGTCAAAAATACTGTACAAAATGTTTAAGAGCAGTTAAAAAGCCTTACGTAGTACACCCCGCTAATGGCGGTAAGCCTGCAGAAGTGCAAGTAGTAACTGTTTAGTAGATAATCAAACTATAAAAGTATGATTTCATCTGAAAATGAGTTACATATTATTCCAAGAGGTAGAGAGCAAATTTTCTCTTTTTGG
>Ga0209542_10020641_pt1 | contig 10413 bp, 6 predicted proteins | sample RifCSPhighO2_01_FD_184028 | JGI IMG/M metagenome (GOLD analysis project Ga0209542, IMG submission 184028) | Soil microbial communities from Rifle, Colorado - Rifle CSP2_plank highO2_0.1 (SPAdes) (version 2) | ecosystem: Environmental > Terrestrial > Deep subsurface > Rock core/Sediment ...
TCTTTTAAGAACTTCCTCTACCTGCTCTTCTTTTAATCTTGCTTCTTTGGATTTCTCAATAGCCTGATTAAACAGATATTCCGGAAGTCCGTAATCTTCTTGCTTGAATTGTTTAGGCATTCTTTGCAACCTCTTTAACTATTCTTTGAACATTTATTACTCCGCCTTCGCTTCTGCTTACATCAATGCCGTCCTCACCATACTTAAACTGGACAATTCTTTTGTTGGCATCTCTTACAGTAAAGTCATACTCTACCTTCAAGTCCTGCAGCGCATTGGCAAGCCTTCTATACAAGTAACCTGATTTAGGAGTTCTTAATGCTGAATCCATCAGGCTGTCCCTTCCAGTCATTGCGTGGAAGAAATATTCCGTCGGCTTTAATCCTGATTTGTATCCGCGGGCTATAAAGCCTTTAGCCTCTGCTGTCAAAGCTCCTTTCTCAAAATAAGACAATGTCCTGTTTCTATATCCAGCTTCTATTCTCTTGCTTCCACCCATAGCCTGCTGGCCTACGCAAGCGCTCATCTGAGCAAGATTCAATAGATTGCCTGCAGCGCCTGACCTTGCCATTAAAACAGCTGCATTTTTTTCATTAACGCTCTGCAAGACATTGTCGCCTATCTTGTCTCTTACATTATTAAGAACTTTTAATGCTAATTTTTCAAATGTTTCCTTCTCTGTCAATCCAGGCATCTGTTCAAGCCTGTTCTTGCTTAAATCTTCAATCAGCTCAACTACTCTTTCTTCAGCTTTCTTGATCAAGTCAGCATTCTTCTTAACTATCTCATCGCCCAAATCAGTGTCAGCAACTCCTATTGTGAATCCATAATCCTGCAGGACTTCTATTCCAAGCCTGAATATTAATGTCATAATGTTTATTGTCCTTATCTCACCGTATTTGGCATACAAGCTTCTTAGCAATCCCCCGTTTTCCTCCCCTATGGAAGCCTTGTCAATGTGACCGTGAATAAGCAGGCCTGATTTTACCAATACTTCCTTGTCATCTTTTGTTGAGCCAACATAGCTGAAGTCCTTTGGCAATAAAGCTGAAAAAACTTCTTTGCCGTCTACAGTGTCTTCTTTAAAATGAGGAAGGTCTTCAATGCCAATCTTATATAAGATTCCTATTGCCTGCTCCTTAGGCATTTTAATATCCTTTGTCAATAAGTAACAGCCTGTTATTGAATCTTCAATGCTTCCAAGAATGTTCAAGCCGTTCTTTGGAGTAATTATATGATTTGGAATGTAAAGCAGCATTTCAGCTTCTGCTCTTGCCTCTTCTGTCTGCGGAATATGCAAGTTCATCTCATCACCATCAAAGTCTGCATTGTATGGCGTACAGACAGCTGGATTTAATCTAAAACTTCTTCCAGGCAATATTTTTATTTTGTGGCTTAAAATAGACATTCTGTGCAGACTTGGCTGCCTGTTAAATACAGCAATATCGCCGTTCATCAAATGCCTTTCAACAACATATCCTGGCTGCAATTCTTCTATTAATTGGTCTTTAGTATCATCTGTTATTTTCTTCTTTTTTCCGTCCAGATTCAAGACATAATTAGCTCCTGGATATTCTTTTGGGCCTTTTTTGATAAATTCCTTGAGATATTCAATATTCCATTCTGTAACTCTTTCAGGTATTGTAAGCTCCATTGCTATAATCTTTGGAACTCCGACTTCATCAAACTTAATTCTTGCATCAGGAGAAATAACAGTCCTTGAACTGAAGTTAACTCTCTTTCCTGCCAGGTTATGCCTGAATCTTCCTTCTTTGCTTTTTATTCTTTCAGCTAATGTCTTTAATGGCTGTCCCGACCTATGTCTTGCTGGAGGAACAGCTTCCAAAGTATTGTCAAAATAAGTTGTAACATGATATTGCAGCAAGTCCCATAAATCCTCAACAATGATTTCAGGCGCTCCTGCATTAATGTTTTCAAACAAGCTCTGGTTAATTCTTACAATATCTCCAAGCTTATGCGTCAAATCATCCTCGCTTCTCTCCCCAGATTCCAAAGTAATGCTTGGCCTTACTGTGACTGGCGGAATAGGCAGCACTGTTAAAATCATCCATTCAGGCCTTGCATAAGCAGGATTTAACCCAAGCAAAGCAACATCATCATCAGGAATCTTTTCAAACCTTGACCTTACGTCAATAGGAGTCAATCTCCTGTCCCCTTCCATAAAGTCGCTTGGCTTCTCGTACTTGACGCCAATCTGCTTTTCATTGCAGTGAGGGCATTTCTTAACTGTCCTTAACTCTGCAACTAATTTTTTAGCTTTTCCTCTTGCCAAGTGAGCATTGCTTAATTTTTTTACTTTTTCATTCAGCTCATTAACTCTGTCCTGAGTCATTAATATTCTTCCGCAGTTTCTGCATACGCTCTTCAGCACATCAAGAATAGTTTTAACATAATTAATGTGGACAACAGGTCTTGCCAATTCTATATAACCAAAGTGGCCAAGGCATTCCTTTAATCTTTGTCCGCATGTCTTGCATCTTAATCCGGGATCTATGATTCCAAGCCTTACATCCATTAATCCGCCGTCTACAGGATATCCTTCCCTGTCATATAATTCAGGCGTAACTACCTTGGCGCTTGCCATTTTCTTGATATAAACAGGGCTAAGCAAACCAAATGTTATTCTATCAACCTTGCTATGCACGTATTCTTGAGCCATTTTAGTATTTTGATTTCAGTTTTAATTGAGGATATACACACATTGCTTTTAATTCATCCAATAAAAGCTTGAATGCGTAGCTCAATTCAATCGGGGTTATATCAACATTTCCGCCGCACTTTGTGCAGTACTTTACGTCCTTAAAGCTGTCATGAATTCCAAACATTCCGCATTTTTCGCAGACATAAATTATTGTCTTATCGCTGTCAAATCTTTCTTTTAATAATAATGATGCGCCATGAGCTACAAAACAATCCTTTTCCATCTCTCCAAGCCTTAAGCCCCCACCTTTTCCCCTTCCTTCTGTTGGCTGCCTTGTCAATAACTGGACTCTTCCAGATGCTCTTGTCTGCAGCTTATTTGCAACCATGTACTTTAATTTCAAATAATACATGTCGCCAATAAAGATTCTTACCTTGAACTGCTCCCCTGTAATTCCATTATGCATAAATTCCGTTCCGTCTTCCTTAAAGCCCATGTCAGTCAAAGTTTTTCTCAAATCATTCTCATTTGCAGAATCAAATGTCGTTGCGTCAATTCTTTTTCCTGTTAATGCTCCTACTTTTCCTGCAACTAATTCAATGAGATGGCTTATTGTCATTCTTGATGGAATGCCATGAGGGCTGAAGATTATATCAGGCTTCATTCCTCTGATGGTAAATGGCATGTCGCTCTCAGGAATTATTAATCCTATGACACCTTTCTGACCGTGCCTTGAAGCAAACTTATCTCCAATCTCAGGAGGCCTTTGCTGCCTTAATCTTACCTGAACAAGCCTGTTGCCTTCCTCATTTTCTGTCAAGACAACCATGTCAACAATGCCGTCTTCACCATGCTTAACTGTTGTGCTTGACTCTCTCCTTGTGGATGCAGCGATGCTGAATTCTTCTAAATCGCCCAGAAATCTTGGAGGGCTTGATTTTCCGACAATAACGCCTTCATCATTAATGATAGCGCCTGTGTAAACAATGCCGTCTTTTTCCAGATGCTTGTATTCTTTTTCAGTTTTGTAGCCCTTGACATCCTTGTCAGGAATTCCTATCTCATCAACCAATCCTCCGGGATATCTTAATTCCTCGCACTCATAAGGCCTGAAATAAGTTGATCTTGCAAGTCCCCTCTGAACGCTTCCGCCATTCAAGATTATTGCGTCCTGCATGTTGTAGCCAGAATAGCTCATTACAGCAACAACAACATTCTGTCCTGCTGGATGATTGTCATCTTTGTATATGTCATGCATGAAAGTTTTGACAATCGGCTTTTGAGGATAGTGAAGCAGAGAAACATCTGTGTCCATTCTTAAAAGGAAATTGCTTGCGTACAATCCAAGAGTCTGCTTTTGAATCTTGCTTCCCCTGATTAATCTTGAGGAACCTCCAAAATTTGAGTATGGTATCAAGCTTGTACATAATCCCAGAATAACAACAGGGCTTATCTCAAGATGAGTATGATTTTTTGTCAGGCTTTCTTCATCCAAAGCAACAAGGGCATTTTCTTCTTCAGCAGCGTCAATGTATTCTATTATTCCGTCCCTTACAAGATCATCCCAGGCTAATTCCTTGCTTTCTATTTTCTGAATGTGCTCCTGATTTAATCTTGACTTGCCGTCTTCTACTACAATCAAAGGTCTTCTTGCTCTTCCCTTGCTTAAATCAATGTGAATCTGGTCAAACTGGTCATCATAAAATATGTTCAATGATTTTGATATCTTTCCCTGCCTTCTCTGATCTTTTACTTTGGCAATGAAATCATTGATATCTTGAACTGTTCCAATAAACTTTGCATCTAAAAATACATCAACCATTTTAAACAGGTTTTAAGCCCAAAGCCTCCAGGGATTTTTTGACTTTATCCTCAGCCACTTCTTCCTGAGTAATATTGCATAATAACGATAAATTTTTTCTTAACCCGATTACAGAACCTTCAGGGGTTTCAATAGGGCATAATCTTCCAAGATGAGTCCCATGCAGGGCTCTTGCCTCAAAATTCTCCTGGCTTGAGCTCAATAAAGAAACAACTCTCTGCAGATGGCTGTAAGTTGCGAGGAAATCAGTCCTGTCAATATTCTGGCTTATTCCTTTTCTGTTTCCTACCCAGACTCCAGTGGCCATTGCGCTTTTGATTCTTGAAGTCAATAACTGGTCTCTTATGATGATCTTAATGCTCTGGAACTTTCCTCTTTTTACCAGCCTTTGAAAATTATAAAGCATATCTTGTATTAATGCCCTCAAGTTAACTCTGAACAAGTCTGTAAGCAAGTCCCCTGATAATTTTAACCTTTTGTTTGAATAATGATCCTTGTCTATGACATTTGCACTTCCCTGCGCAACAGTCAGGAAGCTCTTGATGTATCTGCATAAATTATGGGCTTTTGCCAATCTGTCATTTGGAGTTGTTCCAAGGTGAGGAAGCAAGAACCTGTCAATTATCTCAAATGTCTTGTCAACCTTCTGCTCTTTAATCTGCGTGACTCCAAATCTCTTTGCCAAAAACTCAACAGCGTCATCATGGCTTTTTAATTCAACATTCTGGTAAAGATTTATGAAAATTGAATCATACTGCTTTTCTTGAGAGATAGCCTGGACAATATCCTGGTCTTTAAACAAGCCCAATGCTTTTATGATTGGAATAACTGGAACTCTCTTGAATCTTGTAAAGCTCAAGTAAATTGTTCCGTCTCTCATCTGCTCTATTGAATGCGGAACTCTGTAGCTTCCTTTTTCCGAGAATAATCTTGCAACATACTTGCTTGGGCCCGTCTTTGTTTTCTCAACAAACAGCCTGTTGCTTGCCAAATCCTCAACGATAATCAAGACTCTTTCATTTCCGTTCAGTATGAAATATCCTCCCGGATCATCAGGGTCCTCCCCCTGTTGGATTAAGCTTTCTCTGCTTAGTCCTGACAAGTGGCAGTGTTTGCTTTTCAGCATAATTGGAATCTTTCCGACTTTTGTGGTAAATGACTCTCTTTCAACGCCGTCAAAATAAGCCTTGACATCCATGTAAATTGGGGCTGAATAAGTTAATTTTCTCAATCTTGCTTCTATTGGGAAAATGTCTCTTTTGCTTCCGTCAGCTTCTGTCAGTTCAGGCTTTCCAACTTCAATCTTGCCGAATTTAATCTTGAAGTCCTTTGCTCCGCTCGGAATAATTGTGGGAATTATTTCGCTTGCTTCATCAACAATTTGCTGCATGCCTTTTTCTATGAAATTGTCAAAACTTTTTATGTTTGACTCTACGAAAGAATGCTTCTTAAAATAATTATTTATTAAAGTCTTGTAGCCTTGAACCATTTTATTCCTTTACGCCCCTGTAAGCAATAGACTTTCCAATAACAGGGCTGTTTCTTATTATTTTTATGATATCCCCGTGCTTCACATCAAAATTTTTTAATGCCTTGTCGCTCTTTAGAATGCTTGGAATCTGCTTGAAGCTTATGTTGAATTTTTTTAACAACTCTTCTTTTTCCTCTTTAGTTAATTTTATGTGCTCAGGTACTAATACGTGTCTTTCTATGTTTATTTCTTCCATTTTGTTTTGTGTAAGTGGACCGGACGGGATGTTCCAGCTTCAAGTTTATCTTAAAAGCTATTTGAACCCGCGACCACCCGCTTAAAAGGCGGGTGCTCTAATCCAGGCTGAGCTACCGGTCCAACATGATATTGAATATGAGCTATGCAAAAATTATTGAAAATTAGGTTAGTTTTCCTCATTATAGAAAGATTCCAGTCCCCCACACTAAAAGGGAAAACTAGTAGTATATAAAATTTTCTATTATAGAACAGATATATCTAATTAACCAAAATATAAATTCTATGCTAATATACATGTCTTTTTAGTATTTAAATATTATTGAAATAAAAAGAATAAAAGAAGAGATTATCTCTTCATTGATATTTTGCAGTCTTTGCAGCTGGACATTCCTATTGAAGTAATGCCTACTATAATAAACAATACAGTATACCAGCTAAGGTTCCAGAAACTCCAGACACCTATATCCGCTAACAAGAATAACAAGCCTGCTAATAACAACAATCCAGCTGTTATTGCGCTACATTTTTGACATCCGTACACTTATTTCACCCCCTTTTTGATAAGATAAATTAGTTTGTAGTGTATTTAATATTTCTTATTAACTTTAAAGTAAATAAACTAACTACCTTCTTCCATATCTCGGGTTAAACTGCCTTGGTCTTAAAGGCCTTCTGAAATTTTCATTTCTTACAGTGACAACTCTCTCCAAATATGGCCTTTCTGTCTTTTCAATTGTGAAATTCCTGTATTCATCTTGTATTCTTGCAAAGTTGTCATAGTCTGTTTCGCACAATAAGTTAACTACCTTGCCTTCTTCCCCTGCTCTTGCAGTTCTTCCAATCCTATGCACGTATTCCTTTGAGTCTTTTGGCAGGTCAAAGTTATATATGTGGGAAACATTGTCAATATGCAAGCCTCTTGAAGCCACATCTGTGCACACCAAGACATTAACTCTGCCCTCGTGGAATAATTCAATCGTTCTTGTTCTCTTGTTTTGAGACAAGCCTCCGTGAATTACAATAGCATTGATCTTGTTTGCCTTAAGATTTTTAAATACAAAATCAGCAGTGTTTCTTGTGTTGCAGAAAACCATTACTAATCCTGATTTTTCATTCTTTAATAAATGAATGAACAGGGAAAGCTTAAGGTTCTTTGGAACATCATAGTAAATCTGCTTAAGCTTGCTTGGATCAACCATGTTCTTGGCTGAAACCTCAACAGGATTAATCATGAACTGCTTTGCCAGGCTTCTGACTCTTGGTGCAAGAGTTGCTGAGAAAAATAAAGTTTGCCTTTTAACAGGGCAGACTTTAATGATTTTTCTTACATCATCCATGAATCCCATATCAAACATTCTGTCTGCTTCATCCAAAATCAATAGCCTTACTTTTGAAAGATTGATTGTTCCTCTGTCTATATGATCCAATAATCTTCCAGGCGTTGCGATAGCTATGTTTGTCCTTGATAAATCGCGTATCTGAGGCCCTATAGCTACTCCGCCATAAACAGTAATTATCTTAAAGGGCTTAAAATGTGAAAGGCTGACTATCACGCTTCTTACCTGTTCAGCCAATTCCCTTGTAGGAACAAGAATTAATGCTTGCAAGTCATTTCCCGTATTTATCTTTTCAATTATGCCGCAAGTGTAAGCCAGTGTTTTTCCTGAGCCTGTTGCTGATTCGCCGACTACATCTTCCCCAGCCATTATGTGAGGAATAGACTCTTCCTGAATCTGAGTAGGCTCTTCAATTCCTATTTTTTTTATTGCTGTAAGCAAGTTATTGCTTAAGCCAAATTCTTCAAATGTTTTCATATTTTTATACTCCTAAATGTACTTATCTAGAAAAAGCGAAATGTCATAAATGAGCAAATGCTCTCTCTGTATATAGTCATTATTTAATATTAAGGATTTGTGGTGGTATATAAAGCTTACGCCCAGAGCGGGATTTGAACCCGCGTTGCAGCCGTGACAGGGCTGCGTGATGGCCAGGCTACACTATCTGGGCATGTCCCGGTGGCCGGATTCGAACCAGCAACCCTTCGGGTTCAGCTGGCTATCTTTCATTCTCGGCTAGGTAGCCACGTCAGACAGCATCTTTAGCCTTCCATTTGGAAAACAGCCGAATGCTCTACCGTTGCTCACCCAGTTGAGAAACAACCGGATTTTGAGCTACACCGGGACTTAGAAAAGGTTAAATTAACTCTTTAAAAACATTACTCTTTAAAGATAACTTTTTCCTTGGATAGTAAAACTCAGCTTTTGCATAAAATATTTTATATGCTTTTAAGAGATTTCCAGCAACACGCCCGATGTTTAAGGCGTAACAAGTCCTATCTTTGCTAATTACGCCTGATTTTAGATTTAACTTATCCAATAATACCTTTAAATCAATCAAGAACTTTTCTGAACCAGATGAAATAGTAATACAATCCCTCTTTATGCTTCCATCGCCGTCAATCACGCCTCTAAGAAAATTTGCGATTATCTCATTTGAAGAATTAAAGATTAAGTCAGGCACTCTAATAGTTAACGACTTATTGCCGCTCCTTATTTCATATTTCAAATTAAATAAGTAAACTAAATCTTTTGCAGAAATATGTATTTCATGATTAATTCTTTTGTTCCAGCCTAATCTCCTGTTTCTTACATAAGAATTATAATTAAAAAGCTTTCTGATTAAAGTCAATATCATTTCTTTTTCTTCTTCATAACTGGTAAATAAAAGAATATTATATTTTTTATATTTCTTGCTGATAACTATATGACCATCTGTTATTAACAAGCCTAAAAAATAAGCTAAATTATCGTCAAGTTTCTCAGGCATGATTGGAACTTGATTAGTCTTAACTTTAAATCCTGCATATTTCATAGCACTGTTCCACGTGCCGAAGAATTCTCTGGAAGCATTATACAAACTATTGTTATCTCTTTTTACAGGCCTTCTCCCAAGACTTTGTTCTAAAAGCTTAATCTCTTGAATAACTTTAGAAGCATTCCACCTTTTATGCATCTATAAATAATGTAAAATTCATTTATAAATAATTTGGCAGGACTTGTCCGTGTGTCCAGTTAACCAAATAAAGTAGTTTTTTCGCTGTGCATTGTAATGACTTTCCTGCTTGATGTTCTGTACTTTACAACAGCTCTTGGCACCACAATCTGGCCTGCTACCTGAGTATCCTTTATCCTATAGCTAACTATTCTTTCCTCGCCTTTGAGCAATCCTGGAATATTCCATACCAAGGTTAATACATTAAGCTCTTTTTTTATCTGGCTAGGTTTTATAGTTCCATACTCGCTTGGCACTTTAATGCCTTTAGGAAGCTGGTCTATCAATTTAATTTCTCTTACAGCCCCACCTTTATTCTTCAAAACAAGCTGTATTCTCATGTCAGATATTCCGTGCTGGTTCTTGACAACCAATACTTTCTTCTCTATTGATATTCTTTCTTTTGAAAATGAAAATCCTAGATATATTAATGCAACAATAATCAATAAAAGCAAGATAGCAGTCCTGTAGTTTGTCACAGACTCAATCCTGTAAACCTGGCCTCTTTTCAAATCAAACCTGAATTCAGCAACATAATTCCCATCAACATTCTTGACAGAATAAGGCTCAACATTGTATCTTGTAAATGTCTTGCTGAACCAGCCGCCAACATTCATGGAATAAACTTCCCTTGTGTCCATGTCTCCGTTGTTTGTTTTTATCACATTGACTTTCTTGAGCAAAAATGATTCTGAAACATCCTTTATTTCCTGGACATTGCCTGCAAATCCGACATTCAATTCCTGGACATTGTCATAAATTGTTTTCCCGTCAATTGATACTTTCAGATTGACATTGTAAATTCCTCTTTCAGTGTTTCTTGGTATGTTCAATTTAAATTCTTCAGTTTTCTTTTCCAAAGGCCTAAAGTTTAATTTCTTTTCAACATTCAAGAAATTGCTTGCAATCTGCAGATTAACATTATTAAGCTCGATTGAATTTGGATTGTTTAATTCAAGAACTGCCAAAGCCTCTTTTGTAGGATCTATCACGCCGGATGTCTTGAACTTTGTTGTTAAGGCATTTTCATAGCTTACAACCTTTACCTTAAGATTAGCCTGCCCTTTTACAAATGGGTTGCTTTCTGAATAAACATTTATTGGTATTATGTAAATATAAGGCTCTACTCCCAATTTTGGAGTGAATGTA
>Ga0209542_10020643_pt1 | contig 10412 bp, 9 predicted proteins | sample RifCSPhighO2_01_FD_184028 | JGI IMG/M metagenome (GOLD analysis project Ga0209542, IMG submission 184028) | Soil microbial communities from Rifle, Colorado - Rifle CSP2_plank highO2_0.1 (SPAdes) (version 2) | ecosystem: Environmental > Terrestrial > Deep subsurface > Rock core/Sediment ...
AAGTATGGAAACCGGTATTTCGCCTGCGGTATTTGGTTTTACGGTAAATGAAAATAAAGTGGTACTGCTTGTTCTCTGCACAATAGAAACCACAAAGTCTCTTGTGAAAATCTCATTACCTTCGGTGCTTGGAATAAATTTTAAGTTTGAAGCAAAAACTGCAAGAGTAAGTTCATCTTCCGTGCTCCAACCATCAGTGTCTGTTCCAATGCCGCCAGATGTATCATAATTCACCTGCCACCAATGGGCGTTATTGGCAAATACAGGTCCTCCCACTATGGCGCCAAGCGTGCCATCCGGCTGGTTTATTAAAAGCGTGTTAGAAGTTCCAGCTCCGTTATATACCCCTACCCCATTGCCATCGGCAGATCGTACGGCAACTCGATCATTTTGCTTAAATTTTGTGCTTGGCGGGAGATTTACCGTCAAAGAAAAGTTTGTTGTTCGCACAATGGAACCGTCGGTTGCCGAAACGGTTATAGCGCTTGTGCCAACAGGAGTTGTGCTGATAGTTGTTATGGTAAGTACGGAAGAACAACCAGGGCTACAACTGGGAGGCACAAAAGCGCCTGTGGCTCCCGTTGGCAGACCAGATATCGAAAATATAACTGCTTTTGCGGTTCCTGAAACAAGTGAAGCCGTTATGGTATTTATAACGGAGGAACTTTGCACAACAAACTTGTTGCCTTCATTGGCAAGAGAATAATCAAACGGCGGTGGTGGGTTGTTTAAAACATTTACCGTAACGCCATTGCTCACGGTAGTATTCCCCGCCGCGTCTCGCGCCCGCGCCGTTATAATGTGTGAACCATCGGCAACAGAAGTCGTATTCCACAAAACACTATAGGGGGCGGTAGCATCCTCGGCGCCGACATTTCCACCATCAACAATAAACTGCACGCCCATTATTCCGACATTGTCGGTAGCATTTGCAGAAACAGAAATTGTTCCTGCTACGATGGCATTGGCAGTTGGGGACGTAATGGAAATAGTTGGCGCTATAGTATCTTGCGTGGTAGCGTTTGCAATACTGGAATATCCGGAAAGATTACCTGCGGCATCAACAGCCCGTACTTGATATCTGTAGGTTGTATTAGCGACCAAACCCGTATCTGAATAATTAGTAACGCTTGGTGAAGCGACTTGCGCAAATGTTGTACAGCCGGAACCCGCGCATCGCTCAACCCGATAACCTGCCACGCCAATGTTATCGGTGGACGCGCTCCATGAAAGATTAATTTGAGAAACGGATGCCGCAATCGCAACAAGATTCGCTGGAACAGAGGGAGGTGTAGTATCAGCGGGAGTTTGGGTAGTGAAACTTGCTATGTTTGATATAAGCGATATATTTCCTTGCGCGTCTTGTGATTTAATCACCGCGTAGTAAAGCGTGGACGAATTAAGACCCGCGATAATATACGTTTGGTTTGTTCCTGGAGCGGCAGGAGCCGGCTCTCCAGTAACAGTTGTCGCGGAAGCAAAGTTAAGTTCTGTGATAGGAGTAGTTGAACGCCGAATATCATAACTCGCGACTGTTCCTCCGCCGGGAAGATCAGCCGGAGCAGACCATGTAAGTGTTGCAGAAGTTGTGGTAATGCCAGATGCGGCTACATTTGTAATCGAAGCAGGAGGGGTGGTATCGGGAAGTGATTGGGTGATAAATGTTCTATTGAGCGAAGAAGCCAGATTTCCTGCCGCGTCGCGCGAGTGAACACGATAGTTGTAGGTAGTGGAAGGAGATAAACTTGAGAGCGTTACCGAATGACTGGTTACGCGCGTGGTATTGAGTGGCGATAAGGAACCATAGCTCGTGGTAATGCCATATTCCACTTGCGTGTCTGAAAGTTCGTCTGTGATCCACGTTATTACTGCGCCAGACGTGGTGATGTTGGAAGCCGCTACATTTGTTATGATGGGAGCTGTGGTATCGGGAACCGCAATAATCATAACATCAATACTACTTTGTACGGGAGAAGTTATTCTATCAGTTACTCGGAGAATCCAGCGATAGGTAGAACCCGCCGTGCCCGCGCCATACGTGAATACCGCATTTTGAACAGCGCCGCTTCCAGTAGAAAATTGAATTTCCACGCCTCCATTTATGGTATACAACCAAGTCCATGTCAGAGGATCGCCGTTCGCATCTGACGCGGATCCCGAATATGTTACGGTTGTACCTTCATAGTACTGGATACCTGGTGTTCCCGAATCAACATCAGCGACATTTGTTGAGATGGCAGAAACAGTTGGCGGGACATTTGCCGTGGTAAGCGTGTAGGTGCCATTTGTTACCGATGTAAGCAAATCAGAACCACCTGTGGCAATGTTACAATCAGCAGTACTCCCTGACGTAAAGTTAAACGTGAGCGCCGCGGCACCGGCGGCAATAACATTAAAACGAACAGTGGCAAGAGTTTGCGCGCTATTATTAGTAAACGTGGTGCCACCGGCGGGAACTTGTGAGAATGAAATCCTGCCCGCGATATTATCTACTGAATTGGTAGGCGTATTTGCCATGAGTGTGCCGGGCGAAACTTGCACGCCAGAAATAAGTGTGTTTTCATCTATAACTTGAAGAAGAGATGGATTAAAATTTACATAACGCACATCAACACCATCCGCCGCGCCACCTTGTGTGTTTACTTGAATTTGAATAGTGAACGTGCTTCCAACGGCCGCAGAACCGCTCGAAGGAGAAACAGACATGATCGCGGCAGACGCAATAGTAGGAACAACAAAAAGAACACCTGTAATGCTCAATCTGTACAAAAAACCTGCATACTTTCTCATAATTAGTATTCTGAATCAATTACGGATGGCAGGACACGGCATAAATTCGCAATTTAACCCTGTGCGACTAACTGCTGAGCCATCCGGGCAAAGCATTGCTTCCTGGGTACACTGTTGAATAAGCCGATTTACCTGTTCTTGCGCTTGACGAATTTGTTCCTGAAGCTGGCTAATTTGTGACTGCGCCTGGGGAGATGCTTGCGTGGGTAACGTGAGCCGTAAGAGTCCGTGTATTTTGTTTCGTGTACTCGGTCCAAAATATCCAGAACCTCTGGTAAGTCCTACCGGGGTCAATATATCGCCTGTGTGCGTTTCTTGAAAACGGATAACCGCGGTTTTTGTTAAATTACCAAAATAATCAGTTTCTCTCCCTTTTGATCCATCTCCAGCGGACGCAATCACAAAACCATTTTCATTGAGGAATTTTTGAAGTTGCCGCACATCTTCACCGCGCATGCCAACCTTGAGATTACGGGAAAACGTATAAGAAGACGTTGGCGCGTACGGGTCGCCGGTGAGTGTGAATGTGGCGTTTGTAACGCTTGAAAGCAGGTCTATGCCTCCCAATGCGGCTATATTGCTATCACGGGTATCGCCAAGCGTAAATTCAATGGTAACGGGAGCAGTTCCCGATTTTATTGCCCTAAACATAATGGTGGCAAGAGTGCCAGGAACCGTATTCACCAGTTTTTCCCCAATAGGCGCTATTTGCGCAAACCGAATGCGCCCACCCGATACAGTGTTAAGCTGATTTTGCGACATAAGGGTGCCTGGTGTAATTTGGATGCCTGCCACGGTAGTATTCGCGTCTATGACCTCCAAAAGATCACTGGGGTACAATAGTTCTAAATCAGCCGCAAGAGCTTCCTTCCCCTCCGTGTTAAGATACACCGTAACAGAAAATGTCTCCCCGGTCTTATGCGCGCCCGTCGATGGCAAAACAGAGAACGAAGCCGCCAATACAAGTGAAGGTATAAAAAAGAATCCTACCCCAGATATAAATTTTAAAAATATCATATTATTCTGTTTTTTTATTCCAGTTTTTATTAAGAAGCCCGAAATCAATGGCATTCACCACGCCATCACCATTTATATCGGCGGAAGCATCATCAGAAAACCAGCGTTTTTCCATATATTTCCAATCGTCTTCTCCTGTAAAACCATCACGGGTAAGATCAGTTGCTTGGAGGGAGGCCAACACAATCGGGATAGTTTCTTGGATTTTCTTTGCCAGGTTTTGCGCCATATTTTGGAGCGACTCCAAAAGAGAAGCCATTTGATCAACATCTACTACTTGTTGGGCAAAAACAAAAACAGGCGCAATTACAATAATTGCTATTCCAACTGCAATAAATATAGTACGCATAATTTGATTATAGTATTTTTATTGATTAAGGAAAGAATACAGATGTGGATAACTTTACATGTTTGAGTATCTAGCTATCTCAAATCATTCGTCCCCAATTTGCGTTCATCAGTGAAAAGTCTATGGAGTCTCACAAACAGCGATATTGCACAAAAACTTGGCCGTGTGACACCAATCCTGATTCCGTATCCGATATACAGATTAAACATGTTGAAGACTTGATCAATAATCGCCCGATGAAATGCTTGGGATACCAGACACTAAACGAGGTCTATGAATTTGAAATGAACAAATTACATCAAAAGTCGTTACGCCAAAACAATAAAATTTATCAACAGGTTGCACTTGTAAATTGAATGTGGGTTATTTTATTCGCTGTCAATTAACCAAAATCGGGGACCTTTGTAGTTGCACTCGGGAATATCAACTTCTTCAAGAAATATGTCTTTCGGACGTATCTCAATTCGAAACTCGCCATATAAGGGCACATAAAGCACCATCGGCTCCCGCGTTTCGTGGTGTAATCCTTCGCCAATCACGAGGTATTTTTTCCCTTTGTAGTGGTGGTATATTCCCTTTTTTATTTCTGACATACACTCGCATTAAACTGACTAGATACTCGGTGTCTAGTCAGTTTAGAAAATTCTTGTAAGATCAAAATAAGTAACTACTAACATTAAAAGAATTAACACCACAAACCCGGCCGTGTGTGCAAATTGGCTTATGTGCACCCCCACCGGTTTTCCGCGCAGTTTTTCAATCACCAAAAACAACACGCGCCCGCCATCCAACGCGGGAATCGGCAAAATGTTTAAAATGGCAAGATTGATTGAAAGCACCGCCACCAATTGCAACAAATACACAAATCCGAGCGCGCTTGCTTCCCCCGCAACTTGCGCAATGCCCACGGGTCCTGCAACGGAACTTGCGACATCCGAGCTAAATATGTTCGCAAAGAAAAACACGAGACCTTCCGCCACAAACCTTGTAGTAGAAATGGTAGTTAACAATCCCTCCCATGGTGCCCGATACCAGGGAGTCTGAACTATACCAACTTTTGCCATCGCAATTCCCAAAAGACCCTCTCCCGCGGGCGCTTCTTTCCGTAGGGTAATCGGCAAACGTAGTTCTTCGTTCACTCGTTCCACCACCATGGTTATCTGAATGCCGGAATGAGTCTTTACAAAATCTTGCACCTGCTCAATTTCTGAAACGTGTACTGTTTGGGATGAAGATATTAATGTAAGGATGGAATCTCCCGCCTCTATACCCGCTTCCGCCGCGGGCGACTCGGGTAGTACATCCACCACGCGCACCATCGCATCATGTACACCTTCCCCCGCGATTACCACGCTTGGTATGCCAATAGCATGCCCAACCGTAAAAAGGATATACGCAAGCACAAAGTTCATTCCAACTCCCGCCACAAGCACCAAAAAACGATCCCACGCGCTACGTGTCGCGAAATTACGCGAATCACTTGCGCCTTCCGCATCATCTTCCCCCCAAATTTTTACAAACCCGCCGAACGGCAAAAGATTAAGCGTGTAAGTGGTTTCCCCATATTGCTTGCCAAATAAACGCGGCGGAAACCCAAACCCAAACTCATCCACTCGCATTCCTTTCCATTTAGCAATAATAAAATGACCAAATTCATGGCTTAAAACCAGAACAGCAATGACAATTAAAAAAATGAATAAAGTGAACATTTTTTATACCTCCATAATCTCTCTCTCTTTCTTCTCTCGTGTGCTCTCTAATTCCGTATTAAACCCGTCCATCTTTTTCTGCAATTCGTCTTTTACACGAAACTTTTCATCTTCTGAAATGACCTTATCCTTTTGGGATTGTTGAATCTCTTTCCATGTCTCATCCCGGGCTCTCCGCGTTTTCATACGCACTTCTTCTGCTTTCCCGTTCAAAATTTTAAGAAGATCCTTTCGCCGCTCTTCGGTAAGCTGTGGCAACGTTAGTCGAATATGATCTCCGTCGGCAATAGGCGCGAAATTCAAAGACGAGTTTTCAATAGCTTTTCCGATTGCTTCAAGCGCGCCCTTGTCCCACGGCTGAATAACCAGCGACCGGGCGTCGGGTGTAGAAATGGAAGCTATGTGCTTTAAAGGAGTTTTTGCGCCGTAGGAATCCACGAGCAAATCTTCCACCAACGCAGGCGTTGCGCGCCCCGTGCGAAGCGACGCAATTTCCGCATAAAACCACTCCTTTGCATCTGTGAGTTCGCATTCAAATGTTTTGAGAACATCTTTCACAAGTTCTATCTTATCCTATAATTACATTCCAATCAACGCATCTTCAAAAATAATACGCTTTACCCCGTATGGTTTTAAAAATTGCTCTTCCCGCTCCATGAGCAATCGACACGCGTCAGCCGCGGCCACCACCCGAAGATTGGTATTGCGTAGTGATATATGCACCGTATCAGCAAGCATAGCAATGCTCTCCACAAACCAATTCTGCATCCCTTCCGGATTCTCACGTAATTTTTCGGCATACTTCATGCGTTCCGCAATGGAAGCAGTAAACAACGCGCGTATATACGCGCGCTCCTTTTCTAACAGTTTTTGCTCATCTGGGGACCCAACAAGGCGCATAGCCATGCCGGGCAAACCTCCCGCAAGGCGCGCTACGTCCGCCGCCTGTTCTGAAGAAACATGATATTCTTTCTCGAGGCCCGCAATAAGTACTTCTTCGGACATGGGCCAAAAACGGATGTGCCATACGCGCGAACGAATGGTTGAGAGCACATCATCAGCAACACGCGCGAGAAGCAAAAACACCGTCTGCCCCCGTGGCTCCTCCAGCACTTTTAAGAAAGCATTTGCCGCCTCACGCGTCATCCGGGAAACATCGCGAATTATAAAAACGCGCGTTCCGCCATATGCCGATAAAGCGGCGCGTTCCCGTACCTGTTGTATGTCCTCCAAACGAAGCATGGTTTCTCCCGACCGTTCCGCGTCAATTACTACCATATCCGGATGTGTTCCTGCTTTTGTCATTATACACGCGCGGCACGTTCCGCATGAAAACAATATCTCCTTTCCTGTTTCTTTTTTTTCGCAGAGCAAAGCGGCCGCAACCCTCTTTGCCATTGCCATTTTCCCCACATGCCGCGCCCCTGAAAAAAGATACGCGTGGGACATGGTACCCGAACGCATATGCAAGTCTAGGAGAGTTTGTTGGTGTTGGTGACCGATAATCATCTTATCTTTTTGCCACCATGCTTCTCTTGTATACATCCAAATGCTCCAGCGCTTCCCCCGCGCCACGCGCCACGCAAAGCGCGGCATCTTTTGCCACCCGCGCGGGAACTCCCGTGGAACGAAAAACTAATTCATCGATATTCCGCAGTAACGACCCTCCTCCCGTCATAATAATGCCATGATCCATAACATCTGCCGCAAGTTCCGGCGGTGTTTGTTGTAAGACGGTTTTAATGGTACGGATCATTTCTTGCAGACGTTCGGAAATGGCATCCACCACATCGTTCGTGGAAAGCTCCACGGTGCGCGGAAGACCCGTAAGAAAATCACGCCCGCGCACTTCATGCGTTTCTTCATTTTCTACAGGTACGGCAGAACCAATGGCAATTTTTATCTCTTCGGCTGTGCGGTCCCCAATAGCGAGATTCATGTGCTTTTTTATGTAATCGGCAATTGCCTGGTCAATTTTATTTCCTGCCACTTTCGCGGACGCGGCCGCCACAATACCCCCCAGCGAAATTACCGCAACATCCGTGGTGCCGCCTCCAATATCAACTATCATGTGCCCTGTTGGTTCATGAATGGGAATACCCGCGCCAATTGCCGCCAATATTGGCTCCTTTATGACATGAGCCGCCTTCGCGCCAGCGCGTATGGTAGCTTCCACCACTGATCTTCGTTCCGTAGATGTAACACCTGCCGGCACCGATATCACGACCTCCGGTTTGAATATCTGAAATCGCCCGCGCGCTTTCGCGATAAAATAACGCAACATCGCCTCTGTTACGCGATAATCCGCGATGGCGCCGTCACGCATGGGCTGATACGCAATAATATGTTCCGGGGTACGGCCTATCATCACTTTTGCTTCGTTCCCAACCGCAAGAACTTTGTTATCAATCGCAGAAACGGCAACCACTGACGGTTCATTTATCACAACGCCACGGCCTGGCACAAAAACAAGCGTATTGGCAGTGCCCAAATCAATTCCTAATTTTGTTATAAAATTAAACATGTGACTTGTGTGTGATTTGAATTACGAAACAGGAGAAAGTTCTGTCATTGCGAGGCCGTAGGCCGTGGCAATCTCCTTACTATGCAATGTGAAATGAGATTGCTTCGCTACGCTCGCAATGACGAAGGTACGTTTCATGCTTCATGCTTCACGAACAATATCCGCCCCCAGCGCCCGCAAACGTTCATCCAGTTTCTCATATCCTCTGTCTATTTGATACACATTACCGATCTGTGAAGTTCCGCGCGCAACAAGCGCGGCAATCACAAACGCCATACCCGCGCGTAAGTCCGGACTTTCCACGGAACGGCCGCGAAGACGCGTGGGACCGGATATAATGGCGCGGTGCAAGTCACATTGAATGATATCCGCGCCCATGCGATTTAAATCCGCGAGATAAGAAAGCCGTCCCTCAAACACGGTTTCGAACACCATAGCTTGTCCATGCGCTTGTGTAAGAAGCACCACAAATGGCGCTTGGTGGTCGGTCGCAAACCCCGGGTACTCGCGCGTGCGCATAGAAACGGCATTCAACTTCGATGGTCTTGAAACTTCGATCCAATCTTTTCCTTCATGAATGGAAACGCCCGCGGCTCGCAAATGTTCCAGCAAGACTGCCACATGTTCCGGCTGGCAATTGGTAATACGAAGTCTCTTTCCTAACAACGCTCCAAGAATCGCAAAACTCCCTGTCTCAATTCTGTCCGGTATAACGCGACACATTCCGCCTTTGAGCAATTTTCCATTTGTGCCTTCAATATAAATGGTTGGAGTTCCCGCGCCCCGTATCCGCGCGCCGCATGTATTCAAAAACGTTGCGAGCGCGATAATTTCCGGCTCAAGGGCGGCATTGCGCAACACGGTGTTTCCCCGCGCAAGAACAGCCGTCATTAATAAACTTTCCGTAGCGGTATGGCTTACCACCCGAAACGGTATATCCGCGCCATGAAGTTCCGCGGCGCTCACATCAAACACCGTGCCGTGTTCTCTCACCTTTGCGCCCATTGCGACCCACCCATCTAAAAAAAGATCAATAGGTCGGCGTCCAATAACACATCCTCCGGGAAATGGAAATCGTACCCGCCCCGCGCGGGCGAGCAGGGGTCCTGCAAAAAGAATGGAAGCGCGTATACGCTCGGCAATATCCTCTTTGAGCACCGTGGAAATGGCATCTGAAGGAGAAGAAATTTTATAGGCGCTATCCCCCTGCTTTATCACCTTAAAACCCAATTCCCGCAATAACGCGCCCGCACAGAATATATCTTCAATATCTGGCACACCCGTAATTATAATAGGACCGACAGAAAGAATGCTTGCCGGAAAAAGTTTCAAAGCATGATTTTTTGCTCCTCGAACGGAAATTTCCCCGGAAAGGGTACGTCCCCCATGGATAATAAAACGAGACATAGCTCATTCACTCTATCACTGGTTTTTGCTAGCATCAAGGTATGACCTATCACGCCCGGCGGCTTCTTTTTTTGTTTAGCATATTCGTGTTTTTAGCGTTAAGCGGCCCTCTTCTTCTCTATACGTTCGGATACCGCTTCTCATTATCAAACTTTGACATACATAAAACTGGAGGTATTTTTGTGCACACAAATCCACCCGGAACTAGTTTTGTTATTGGAGATATAGAACGAACAACGTCCTACCTCACGGGAAACGCGTTTATACAAAACCTGCGGCCTGCCCCCTACATGGCATGGATATCACGCGAGAATTATCAATCATGGGAAAAAACAATTGATGTGGAACCGCAAAGCGTAACTGAAATCTTTCCTGTACTCATGCCGGTTGTGCCAACCGTTGCCGTGCTTAAAACCGCTTCATCAACCAACATGCGCGCGTCTCCACAAGCATCACTCCTGATTTTACATCACGCAAAAAACACCAAGCACGCATATGAATTCTTCGATCCCAATCTACTGCGCACCATTCCATTTACAGATACATCTTCCCAATCACTTATGGCTTCGGTGCCGCCAAACGCGATATGGAGCTGGAACGCGCTAGAGTCAACCGC
>Ga0209542_10020644_pt1 | contig 10412 bp, 8 predicted proteins | sample RifCSPhighO2_01_FD_184028 | JGI IMG/M metagenome (GOLD analysis project Ga0209542, IMG submission 184028) | Soil microbial communities from Rifle, Colorado - Rifle CSP2_plank highO2_0.1 (SPAdes) (version 2) | ecosystem: Environmental > Terrestrial > Deep subsurface > Rock core/Sediment ...
AAAAATATACGAGCTCCAAGGAGAACCGGTATCTCACAAGCATATTGAAGTCATAATAAAACAGATGTTTTCTAGAAGAAAAATAAAAGATCCTGGAGAGACAAAGTTTTCTCAAGGAGATATCATTCCTCAGGGTGATCTTGCTTTGGAAAATGAGGCTCAAAAAGTTGCGGACAAAGAAGAGGCCAAGGCCGAACCCTTGCTTCTGGGAATTACTGAAGTTTCTCTTTCAAGAAAGAGTTTCCTTTCATCCGCCTCTTTCCAACACACCACCAGGATGTTAATCCAAAATTCTTTACGCGGCATCAAAGATGAACTAACAGGTCTAAAGGAAAATGTCATCATCGGCAGACTTATACCGGCTGGCACAGGATTTCCCGGCAGCGAAAAATATGACATGGTCAAAGAACTCCAAAAAGAACTGGATCAAACAAATTGAAAGATTTAAAGATTGAATAATTGAAAGATTAAAAACAAAGAATTTAATCAAAAATTATGCAATATAGGAAATTTGAAGATATACCAGTTTGGAGTGAGGCAAAGAATTTCGTCAATGATATTTATAACTTGATCTTTACACATCAAAAATTACAGAAAGATTATTCTCTTGTGGATCAACTAAAAAGAGCGTCTTATTCCATAATGCTTAATGTTGCTGAAGGATTTGAAAGGGGTTCAAACAAAGAGTTCGCAAATTTCCTGAATATCGCTAAAGGTTCCGCAGGAGAAGTTAGGTCAATACTCTATATATTGAGAGACAACAAATATGTGGAAGAAAATGAATTCACTGAATTATATTCAAAAATAGATTACATATCAGCAAATCTGGCTAATTTCAGAAAATTCTTAATTTCACATATAGATAGAAAAAAATGAATTATGGTAGAACATAACAAAATCAAAAATAAAAATAATGAAACTGTTAAAGCTGGATGTGTTGTTGTTAATGAAAATAAAGAAGTATTGATTATAAGCGACAAACAAGGAAAAATTTGTGCATTTCCAAAAGGACATGCTGAAAATGACGAAACTCTTGAACAAGTTGCTTTGAGAGAAGTAAAAGAAGAAACTGGTTATGATGTCAAAATTATAAAAAGATTGTCGGATTAGCTTTTCTTTTAAAAGAATTATGATTTTTTTAGTTTCCTAATTATTTAATCTTTTAATATTTCAATCTTTCAATTATGCCCTCATCAGATGTAGAACAAATAAAAGAACGTTTGGACATTGTGGATGTTATATCTTCATATTTGAAAGTGGAAAAGGCGGGCATAAATTTTAAAGCCAAATGTCCTTTCCATAATGAAAAAACCCCGTCATTTTTCATATCACCGACTAGACAGAGTTTTTATTGTTTCGGCTGCGGAGAGAAAGGAGATATTTTTTCTTTCGTTGAAAAGTTTGAAAATCTTGATTTTAAAGGAGCCTTAGAGACACTGGCTAAGAGAGCAGGGGTGGAATTAAAAAATTTAAAGAAAGAAGAGCGGTCGGAAGAGAAAGATGAATTATTTAAAATTATGGAAGAAGCAACAAAAATTTACGAAAAACAACTGACAGAAAATAAGGCAATCTTGAAATACTTGGAAAAGAGGGGACTGTCTTCGTTATCAATTTCCAAATGGAGATTGGGACTTGCTAAAGATGAATGGAGGAGCCTTCATGACTACTTAATTGAAAAAGGATTTTCCAAGGAAAATTTACTTTCGGCCGGACTCATAAAGAAAGCCCCGGAAGAAAATAAGCCTGCCTCGCAGGCAAGTAGGTATTACGATACCTTTAGAAACAGGGTTGTGTTTCCAATAAGTGATAGCGCCGGCAGAATAATAGCATTTTCCGGCAGGACAATGAAAGACCCTTCGACAAGCTCAGGGCAAGAAACGCCAAAATATTTAAATTCCCCGGAAACAAAATTATTCTACAAATCTGAAGTGTTGTATGGATTTAATATTGCAAAAAACTATATCCGAAAGCTTGATTATGCTGTTTTGGTGGAAGGGCAAATGGATCTGGTAATGTCTCATCAAGCCGGTGTTTTTAATACTGTGGCTTCTTCTGGGACAGCCTTGACCCAGCTTCATTTAAAGAAAATACAGAAGCTTTCAAATAGAGTAATCATCGCTTATGATTCGGACTCTTCTGGAGAAAAAGCGGCAAGAAGAGCTTCCGAGATGGCAATGTCCTTGGGAATGGAAGCAAAGATAGCAATGCTTCCGAAAGGAGAAGACCCGGCATCCGTAATACAAAATGAGCCAGAGAAATGGAAGGAAGCACTTCGGGAATCGCAGCATTTTATAGATTTTGCCCTAGATAAGGCGGTAAAAGAAAATGAAGGAAGAAAACTGACAAAAGAAATCATAAAAAGTGTACTGCCTCTGGTTTCTCTTATTAAAAGTGAGATGGAAAAATCTCAGTTTGTAAAGAAAATAGCCTTAAAAATAAAGGTTAAAGAAGATGATGTATGGAACGACCTCAAAAAAATAGAACCTCTCCGGAAGCCATCAAATAATGAAAAAAAGACGCAAGAATATTTCTCTAAAAAGGATTTGAAAGCGATGAGTTTGGAGCGTATCATGGCTAGCATCATATTTTTAAAAGAATCACAAAAAAATAAAAATTCAACAGGTTTAACTAAAAAATGGCAGGAAATTGCAGGTGATGATAAAGTGGCAGAAATTTTAAACAATTACGAAAAAGATCGGGAGGCCCTTATTTTTGAAGCCGAAAAATATAGCGAGGAAGGAGATATAGATAAAATTTCAGAAGATATCTTAAGGCGAATTGAATTGGAAAATTTGAAAACCGAACTTCAACAAACCACGATTACTCTTGATGAAAAAGGTCTTTCAAAAGAAAAAGAAAAGAAAACAAAATCAGATATTGATAAAATACAAAATCGTATTAAAGAACTTAATAATTAATTATAAAAAATGGCTAAAAAAGCTAAAAAAACAAAACGCAGAAAGCTCCCAAAAACCAAGAAGTCTAAATTTTTGCCAAAAAAGAAAAACTCCAAGAAATCAAAAAAGATTAAGCCAAAAATAAAAAGTACAAAGAGACTTTCATCAGAAATAGACGCAAAAAAAGTAGAATTAATCGCTAAAGGCAAAAATCGCGGTTTTATTACCTATGATGAAATCCTCAAGGAATTTCCAACCATTGAAAATAATCTAACCTTACTGGAAGAAGTATATGAGGAATGCGCCGTTGCCGGCATAGATATTCTTGAAGGCGGCAAACTACTGGATGAGACTTCTTTAAAAAACAAAGAGAGCTTTAAGGGTGAGGCTTCATACGATTCTATTCAAATGTATCTTAAAGAAATAGGCCAACATTCTCTTATTTCCGGTGCCATGGAAAAAGAGCTGGCCAAAAGAATAATAGCTGGAGATGCGGAAGCAAAAAATATTTTAGCCAAAGCCAACCTCCGTTTGGTTGTTTCTATCGCTAAAAAATATGTTGGTAGAAGTTCGGACCTCACTCTACTTGACCTTATTCAAGAGGGAAATCTCGGCTTATTCAAAGCTGTTGATAAATTTGACCATACCAAAGGCTATAAATTCTCCACCTACGCCACCTGGTGGATCAGGCAAGCCATTACTAGGGCCCTGGCAGACCAAAGCCGCACCATAAGAGTGCCCGTGCATATGGTTGAGACCATCGCCAAATACAAGCAAGTGGTCAGGAGACTTTCTCAAGATTTAGGCAGAGATCCGCTTCCAGAAGAAATCGCGGTAGAAATGGGCTTAGAGCCGGAAAAAATTTATATGATTGAAAAAATTGACCAAGGCACCATCTCTCTTGAGTCTCCGGTAGGGGATGATGACGATAGTAAGTCAACCTTGAACGACTTCCTAGCTGACGAAAAAATCGCCGCCCCAGATCAGGATTCAAACCGACGTATTATTCGCGACCAACTCCAAGAAATACTTGCTGACTTACCGCCTAAAGAAAAGAAAATAATTGAAATGAGAAACGGCCTCATTGACGGCGTTTACCACACTTTGGAAGACGTGGGCAAGGAGTTTGGTGTCACTCGCGAGCGTATTCGCCAAATTGAAGCCAAGGCACTCGAAAAAATGCGCCAGCACGACAAAATCAAACGTCTCCAGCATTTCTTTTAGAATTTTGCTATAAATTTAAATCTTAGCATTTATAAAAATATTTTAAAAAATTAAAGAGGCCGAACTTGAAAACAGTTCGGCCTCATCAGACAGTGGGGGATATCCTTTCGAATACACCCCTAGTTTTTTCCGTCCCCGACTACATAGGCTCTCACCCTAGGGAACATGGTGGTTCTTAGCCTTTGGGAGCTACCTGTCCACGTAGCCACGACTTATGGCCTTGGCACTCTCAAACCCTCGCGGGAAAACATTGGAGTTGGCTGTACCTGCGCCTCCACCGGCTGTCTCGTAAAAATCCAAATTCCTACAATCCAATATATCATTTCCAATGTTGTTGTCAAATATAATTTAAAGTAGTTCTAAATTCCTCTCTAAAATTATGATAATATGGGCTGATGGTTACCAAGGAATTCAAAAAGCAATATGGGAGACTTAATCCCAAGCAAAAAGAAGCGGTAGATACCATCGAAGGGCCGGTCATGGTAATAGCCGGACCCGGCACCGGTAAAACAACCATTTTGACTCTGCGCATTGCTGAGATCTTAATAAAACAAATAGGTATAGAGCCAGAAAATATTTTGGCCCTTACTTTTACCAACTCTGGAGTTAGTACTATAAGGAAAAAACTTATCGAATATATGGGTGATGATGCTTATCGGATAAACATCTTTACTTTCCACGCTTTTGCCGAAAATATAATAAAAGAATTTTCTTTCTACTTTAAAGATTTAGAATTTTCAAAAGTTATAAATGATTTGGAGAAAGTAGAAATCATCGAAAAAATAATAGAAAATGGCAAATTTACAGAAATAACTTCAAAAAATGATTTATTCAGCTCTTTATCTCAAATAAAAGATGCCATTGGTTCTATAAAACAAGAGGGCCTTAGCCCTGATGAATTTAAGAACAAAATTCCAAAATGGCAACAAGAACTTTTGTCCGATGAAAATCTATTTTACAAGAAAAAATTTGGAAAATACAATACTGGGGACATAAAACCTGCCGAAAAAGAAAAACTAGACAAAAAAATCGCCAAAGCAAAAGAAATTTATAGAGTTTTTGATGAGTACCAAAAACAAATAAAAAAAATGGGGCTTTATGATTTCAGCGATATGATTTTGAATGTTTTAAAGGAATTAGAAAAGAATGAAAATCTAAAATTAGATCTTCAAGAGCAATACCAATATTTGCTCGTTGATGAGCATCAAGACACAAACTATGGTCAAAATAGGTTGATTGAACTTTTGACCGATGCCGAGCATCTAAACCATACACCAAACTTGTTTACTGTCGGGGATGAAAAACAATCTATATATAGATTTCAAGGTGCTAGCGAAAAGACGTTCAAACATTTCAACGAAATATACAGTAATATAGATGTAATCAATTTAGAAGATAATTATCGCTCTACTCAGACTATCTTAGATTCATCGCATAGTCTAATTTCCTACACAGCCAGTGAGCTGGTCAAACTAAAATCTTCAAATAAAAGCAATGACAAAAAAATAAATCACCTCGAGTTTTCAAATTACAAATTTGAGCTCCTTTATTTAGCACATGATATAAAAAATAAAATTGAAAAGAATAAAATAAGCCCGAAAGAAATTGTCGTTATTTATCGTTCAAACAAGCAAGTAGAAGACATAAAAGATGTTTTCAGCCAAAAAGGTATACCTTTCACAATCGTTTCCAAAGAATATTTACTGGAAGACCCGAATATAAATAATTTGATATCAATACTTAAGGTCATAAATGATCCAGAAGACAATCATAATTTGGCAAAATCTCTTTTAGCTGATTTTCTCCATATAGATTCATATAAAGTCACTTATACTCTCAAAAAATTCAACAGAGAAAATAGGAAAGAAAATAAATCTCTATTTAATTTTATTACCAAAGACAAAGAGTTCAAAAATTTCATAGATAAAATAAAATCTTTAAAAACAAAGTCAGTCAATACCAATTTTGATGCATTCTTCAAAGAATTTTTGAATGAAATAGGTTACATAGAGCACATGCTCAAAAGTCCAGATAATCGACAAAAGCTCATAAAAATAGATAAACTATTTGATGAGATAAAAAAACAAATTCAAAACAAAAAAGGTTATTCTTTAAATAATTTCATAAAATTTATTGACGCTTATCAGAAATACAATTTGGATATTGAAACCAACGATCCAGAAATAATTGATGGTGTTCAATTTATGACCGCCCACAAATCAAAAGGTCTTGAGTTTGAATATGTTTATATAATAGGGGCTACTAGGAAAAATTGGGAGAAGAGCCGCGGTTTTTCGAAAATAGATCTGCCGATAGATGATTATAAAGGTGATATAGATGATGAGAGAAGGCTTTTTTACGTATCAATGACTAGAGCAAAAAAAGACCTTTACATAACTAGTTCTTTGACTGATTGGGAAGGAAGAGAACAAGACAAAAGCCAATTTGTTACAGAAATTGATCAGAGCTTAGTTGAAAACATAGATACCGGCAAATTTGAAAAAGAAAACATAGACAATCTGATTCTTTTTGTTTCCAAGAGTGATTCAAATAAAAGTCTTTTTGACAAAGAATATTTAAAGAAGCTATTTTTTGAACAAAACCTCAATGTGACAGCTCTTAATAACTATTTAGAGTGTCCAATCAAATATCTCTTCAGAAATTTGATACAGCTTCCAAGTGAATATTCCGCTAATCTTTTGTACGGTGATCTGATGCATGACAGCTTGGAGAAATTTTTTGAAGACAGTAAAAACAGCAAAAAAATACTGGGTAAAAATAATCTGATAAAACATTTCAAAAATCTCGTAGACAAATCTTCATTTTATGGTGGAGAATATAAAAGATATTTAGAAAGAGGGGAAAGGGCTTTGGCAGGATATTACGACCATTATCACAAAGATTGGACAACTGAAATTCAAAATGAAAAATACATCATGAGAGAATTTGAATTAAATGATGAAAAAATTATAAATATCAGTGGCAGGTTGGATAAAGTAGAATTTTTAGATTCAGTTATGGAAGGAAAAATAAACATTATTGATTACAAAACTGGCAAGCCTTTCAGTGAGAAAACAAAAAAGAGCGAGAAAGATGACCTAAGAAGACAACTGGTTTTTTACCATATATTATATGAAAATTATGCAGACAATAAATTTTCTATAAATAAAGCTGTCTTGGATTTCATAGAAAAAAATAAAAAAGGGGAATTTGAACAATACGCCATAGACGTATCAGAGGGCGAGATAGATGAGGTGAAGCAAGAAATAAACATAATGGTAGAAGAAGTCGAGAGCGGAGAGTTTTTGAGCAAAGGTTGCAACAAAAAAGATTGTGAGTATTGCGGATATAGGAAACTAGCTTTGCAAAAGTAAGTCGATAACTTGTTTTACTTGAGCGTAAGGTTGTGCACCTATAATTTCATAGTAACTGTCAGTTTTGGTATCAATAATGATGCTGTAAGGAGTACCAGAAACACCGATTTCCTGACCATTTTTCATGTCAAGATTTACTCTTTGGGCAAACTCCTCGCTATCCAGACAAACATTGAAGTCTTTTGATGAAAGCCCGATTTCAGTTGCGATATTAGTCAACTCTTTTGGATCAAGGCCGTTATTTGATGGAGTTATCTCGTAAATTTTATTGACATATTCCCAAAATTTACTATTACCTCCGAGACTTGCTGCACATTCAGTAGCCTCTGCTTCTTTGAAAGCTTTAGGATGAAGTTCTGCAATCGGGTAATGCCTATAAACCCAAGCTACACTTTCATCCTTGCCGTATTGTTGCATAATAGAAAGCATTGTTGAATGGAACATCTTGCAAAATGGACATTCGGTATCGGAATATTCAACCACCAAAATCCTGGCCTTGGAACTGCCTAAAATGTGGTCGTTCGCATCAATAGGACGTACAGTATCGGAAAGATTTTGCGAAGCCAATTGCTGTTTTTGGACAGGAGTCGGACTGTCTTTAGCAATCCTGCCATTTAAATAAATGCCACCAGCGATAAAGAGTCCGGCTAAAATGATTGATACAGGTAATGTTATTTTTTCAGACATACGATTTTATTAATTATAAGTATCTAGATTGTATCATATTTTCTCATTAGAAAGGCAAGGTGTAGTTTAAGGCAGAAGAGGTGGGTAGAGTTTCCCAATTTGAAGTATCGAGCTTAACTTCGTTTAAATTTGGACCTTCTTTAAAAATAAGTTTACCGTTCTTAAGGGCATATTCATAAACATCTTTGGTAATACGGACATCTTCTAAACAATATTTTTTAACTTTGTCTACTTCTCCATTTTTCCACCATTTTATAGCATCCAATCCGTGACCGCTTTTATTTATACCTAAAGTACCTTCGGCTATTTGGTCGAGCTTCATTCTTCTGCCGGCCGATTTGTGCATCTCCTTCAAAATATCTAGGCTTTTTATTTTGAACAAATCGCCTTGATAGTATTTATTGAGAAGGGGAATATCAAAATGGTCACCATTGAAAGTGATGAACATGTCGGCATTTTCAAGTATTGGCCAAAGCTTGCCAAATTCTTCTTGGGTAAATGTGCTGTATCTGTCTCCTTCATATTCGTAAATGCCAACAATTGAAATGGACAGGTCGGCTGGATTGTTTGATCCAACATCTTGAAAGATATTACTAGTCTCTATGTCAAAAACTATTTTTTTCATATAACTGATTTCTCAAAAAAATATCTGCTAAAATGCACGGATATTTTCTTGCTAGAAAATTCCTCGTGCTCGGCTCAGTCAGCCTCGCAAGGCATTTTATCAGACATTTTTTAAGAAATCTATAATTTCGTCGAGATTTCCTTTTTTCTCTTCTCTGGTTTCAGTATTCCTGACAACAAAATTTTTGCTCTTCAATTCCTCAGAGCCTATCGTCATCACAAAAGGGATATTTCTTTTATCGAGCGATTTAAGCTGATCGGGAAGTTTTTTACCAGAAATATCTACGGCTACATTTATATTATTTTCCCTAAGATTTTCCGCTATCTTATAGACTTCATCTACTTCCGTATTTGGAGCAATACAAATGTAGATGTCAGTGGTGGAATTAATTTTGGGTAATAATTTGTGAGTTTCCAAAAAATCATGGATAGTCACATCTCCCATCCCAAATCCAATGGCTGGGACCGATTGGCTGGTAAAAGCACCAACCAAATCGTCATATCTGCCACCACCAAAAATAGCTCGAGGATTTTCTTTATCAATATCAAATACTTCAAAAACCGTACCAGTATAATAATCAAATCCGCGAGTTAAGGACGGAGTAAAAACCAAATTGGAAATACCGCTTTCTCTAAGAGTCTCGATAGTCTTATTTAAATCCTTGGCGGCCTCACTTTGGGTCATCATTGAAAGAAGTCCTTCTCCATAATAAAGATTTTCCAAAAGTTCGAGAGCTCTTCTCTCTCCAATCAAAGCTATCAGTGAATGCCTGAAGTCTCCACTAGACATCTTTTCTTTCTTGTCTATCAACCTATAAACAAATTGCCTTTTATCCTCGGCTATATTTATTTTTTTGAAGACATCATCCAAAAGAGGACGGCTGCTTATTTTGATTTGGAAATCCTTTTCTTTGGCTCCAAATTTTTTCATCAAATCAGACGCCATAGAAATAATCTCAATTTCAGCGAGACTACTTGAAACTCCAAACAAATCCACATTGAGCTGCCAGTGTTCGCGCAAACGGCCGCGCTGTGGTTTTTCATATCGAAAAAGATTTGGTATAGAATACCAGCGTATAGGAGAAGGTAATTCTTGGATTTTGCCTGCTATCATCCTTGCTAAAGTCGGTGTCATCTCTGGGCGCAAAGCCACCTCTCTGTCTCCTCGGTCAGTAAAAGAGTAAATCTGCTCTTTTACGATTTCTTCGCTGGTTTTTGATTTGTAAAGTGAAAGAGGCTCCAAAACCGAAGCGCCATACTCATCATAACCCCAAGACCGCGCCACTTTGCTCATCATCCCAAAAATATAATCCTGCACTGCTTGATCTTGCGGATAAAAGTCCCGTACCCCCTTATAGCTTTCAGTGGATATTTTTTTGTCGCCAATGCCAAACATATTGTCCTGTATTATAAGAGATTTTCATAAAAATCACAACCCAGTGGACCGTACAGGATTCGAACCTGCGACCCCCTCATTGCAAATGAGGTGCTCTACCAACTGAGCTAACGGCCCGACAAGTCCTATTTATACCACAGATTCAATTCAAAACAAAATTATTTTCCTAAAGTTTTAGAAAGAAGATTGGAGAGAAATTCCTTAATGTTA
>Ga0209542_10020646_pt1 | contig 10411 bp, 12 predicted proteins | sample RifCSPhighO2_01_FD_184028 | JGI IMG/M metagenome (GOLD analysis project Ga0209542, IMG submission 184028) | Soil microbial communities from Rifle, Colorado - Rifle CSP2_plank highO2_0.1 (SPAdes) (version 2) | ecosystem: Environmental > Terrestrial > Deep subsurface > Rock core/Sediment ...
CATGGCCTCCCCCCTATTATAACAAATTAGGCGGCTCACACGCGAGCCGCCCAAGTCTGTCTAGGTCAATGCCCTGATCAGACGCTCCAACAGAACCCGCGGCCTCACCCTTCCATTGCGGCGAGGCAAGGGATTGCGAAACTGAGGTGTCGGCTTATTCGGCCGAGTCATCCCAGGGATCGCCTTAGTCTTTGTCCCCTCACGGCGAGTCCGACGCGTACCCAACGACTTGCGAAGCTCACGACGATTGACCACTCTTCACCTCCATGAAAAGTCATCTCATGGAGCACCTCCTTTAGGTTAATCGATTTTGAAAAAGAGGGGTCATGCAACACCAGTATGGTCGAGGCTGATTCGCCGCAGTGACCTTGGCCGGTGGTGACCCCACCAGAATTTTCATTTCATAAAAACTTTGGTGGGATCCCGACTGATTTAAAAAGTCGGGCAGGAAGCTGACGCTTCCGGCAGGTAGTCGTGAGCGCTGATCTACCTGCGACGATTGCCTCCTCCGCCAATCAGACCTCGGAACATTACTCGGTAACCCAAGTAAATAATCGCGAGGACAAACAGCGGATATAGGACTTCGGACAAGAGACGCGCGAATGCCATCGCCAGAAATCCTGGGGCAACCATGACGACCACTAGACCAGCTAACACCAACGCGATGTATATTCCTGGCGGTGTCCCAAAAAATCTCCAGTCCATGCCGTCCTCCTCAAAAGAGCAAGCTCAAAGAACATAATTCTAGCTACCCCACAACCCCAGCTGACTACCCTTAAGGATAAAGTAGCCAGCTTGGGCTGTGGGGCTAGGGAGCTAGAGGGGTATGTATGGCCCCCTAGCAAACCCACACCCACATTCGAACGAACGCCCCGAACTTTTAACCCCGATTCCCGAAAGCAAACTGATTATGAGGGCCGCGTTTATTATCTAGACGGCTAATCTCAAAATTGAATCAATTTACTTCCCAGTGTCAAAAGTGTTTGCATTATATACCCGAACTGTTTTTTTGTCAATAGTTTCTGACAAAATTTAATAAAACCCTTAAAAAGGACTAGTAATTAAGCTATTTTTTAGTGGGTTGGAAACTGTCCGACTACTACTTACAAAAATACTGAACAATATTTGTAGATCTTTGTCAATTTAATCGAGATGTCATTAAGGCTTGACAAAAATTGAACTTTGGAATATACTCTGCCAAAGGTGTCAAAGTGAAGTACATGCACAGAAGCACCATAAAAAGCTCTTTATACAAATCTTGTTTCCAAAAAGCCAATAATAAAATCAAAAGACCCCTGCAGGCCGTCATTTATATAGTTTCCGCCATCATTCAGATAGGGAGGTGGTGTCATGGGTGTCTAGCGCAGATGAGGGAGGGGCCCTTTATTGCCTTTCTACGAGAACGAGAGCCAATAAGGGGCCCCTTCGTCCTGAAGGGAGACCCACACCACAGGAGACTTATGGGCACAGGATTTTGACCTCTCGACACGCTCCAGATGAGTGAAGTTTCTCTGGACCCAAGAGCCGCACAGCCGAACATGGCAGTGCGGCTCATTTATTTTGTAGAGTCCACTATTTAATTAGAGTTCCAGATAAGCTCAAAGAAGCTTCTGAATGAGTTGGCTATTTCAGGATGATCAATGATGACGCCAGATATTTTGCCAGTTAGAGCAGTTATAGCCACACTATCTCCATATACAGCCAAGTCTCCGCTAAGAGGCATCCTTTTTTCTTCAATGAATTTTGACTCGCGCAACATTTTTTCATCGCTATCTTTAAGTATTGGCCCCTTGGAACTTGTATAGATTAAACGAGATTTTATTCCTTTTTTAATTCTCCTAGTCGAATAATTGGTTGTATGTGAAGGGAAGACGTCAAAGATTTGATCAACTGAAGCTATAGCCAAAATCTCTTTAACATTAGATCTTAAAACAATTTCTTGCATCCTAAGCAAGCCTTCCTTACCCTCAAAGAATCTTACTTGTGGTTGAGAACCGGATGAACGGTGGAGATTTAAAAGCTCCGGAAGGATTCTTTGAAATTCATCCTTTTTATTTTTAACTTCCGTTAATTCTTTATCCAAAACAAATTCAAGCTGATCAGGTGATTCAGCAATAAAAAGTTGTTTTTTGCCTTTGGTCTGAGTGCTGACAAGACCAAGCTTCTTAAGAGATTCGATTTGAACATAGGCTGTCGGTCGGTTGATGCCGGATTTTTGAGATATTTCCATTACCGAAGCTGGGCCAAGCTCAAGCATAGCCAAATAGACTTTGGCCTCATTTTCAGATAACCCCAAGGTTTTAAGCTGATTTATATTAACCATTGTATCTTAGGCTATATCTAATATTATACCATACTTCGAGCTATTTTACAAGAGCTGAGAGGTTCTCGGTTTTATCCCCTATTTTGATGCGGTTTTGAGATATCCAACCGGCATTTGTTTCAAGAACATACCTAGCCGGCACTGATGACGTAAAAGACTCGGGGTAGGTTTCGGGTGAGGCATTTTCTTTTATGCCGACTATGATTCCTTGGCTATCTAGCCAGATTATATCAATTGAAAATTTCATATCCTTCATCCAGATGTCGTAAAAATCATCCCGTTCGAAAATAAAGAGTAGGCCGGAGTCTCGATCCAACTGATCCCTGCCCGAGAGACCTGTTATTCTTTTTTGAGGAGTGTCGGCAAGCTCGATTGCTATTTTAGCGCTGCCAACCTTAAGTACATTTGAGTTGTCTTGTTCGTTCTTTAACCAAAAGCCCGCTATTGCTAGCGGGATGAGTATAAGTATCGAAACTATTTTACTCTGCTTTTGGTTCAGCATCTTGCTGAGGATTCTCCTGGCTGGCTCCGTGATTTTCATCACCGCAGTCGCATTGTGCCATAGCCTGTCCCTTCATGGAACAATCGTCTTTGTTACAAACTGCGCCGGCCTCACCTCTTCCCTTGCACTCAGTGCAAGCGTAATGTTGTGGGTTATCCATAAACTTATTATACACTAAAATTAACTTTGTATACACAGGTTATAAGAACGGACTTGTGAATTGTACTGGTCGACCATCCCCCTTGTCTCTTCGAGAAGCTGATTGTACTCTCGAACAAGCTCATTATATTCTTTAGGCTCTTTCTTTTTGCTTTCCAATTCAGCCCTCAATTGATCCAGTGCCTGCTTATTTTGATCGATGCGCGATTTTAAAGATTCGTCCATGCCGGGACAGGAGGATGCTGGTTTGGCGAATATCTGGACAGCGGTCCAAGTTGTCTTACCCTCAAACGTGCCCCTGCCCACTGAGATTCCGATCTCTTGAAATTTGCCGTTTAAAATATTCGCGCGATGGCCGGGACTATCCATCCAAGCCCGGACAAGTTCTTGGTCATCTTTAAAATTACCCAAAGCTAAGTTTTCACCGATAGCTATATAATCATATTTTTGCTCCTCCGCCATATCACCTGCCCCCGATGTCTCACCTGGCCCATAATGAGCAAAGTAATGGCGAACAAACATGTCATCCATCTTGGCTTTTGCCGCTAAATTTAATTTCTCATTGATAGTCAACGGGGCAACTCCATTACTTTGTCTTTGAATATTTGTCTGTTCAAATGTGCCGACAGCTGTTAAGGATGACTTAGCTGATATTTTTTCAAATCTAAGCGGTCCGGGAGCTGAAAACTCCTTTTTCTTATCCTCAATGAAATCAAGTGTAAGCTTCTCGAGGGTGGGATAATGCTGGTAAATCACAAAACCGCCTGCCACAAGGATTATTAATAGAATAGTTATCTTCTTTATCATGGGAGGATAACAAAAATCAGCCTGATTAAGGCTGATTTTTGTACCAATTATAGAGAGTTGAGATCCGAATCAATGCCCTGAAACTCAGCATCTAGATTACCCAAATTTACGCTATCCACTTCATCTACCTCGCTAGGAGGATTATTTTCCTGCCTCCCGACTTGTAGAGGAGCATAGTCAAAGTCTGATCTTAAAAAGTAGACTATCACCCCCACTCCCACTGCTAATATAGCTATGACGGCAACTATGAAGTGGGGCGTCTTTTGTGAGCCTTTTTTCATTGAATTGTAGGACGGGAATTTATTTTCCGGGCTTGAGCTTGGCATAGGAGCTGATGGGTTGAGATTTGGATTATCCATATTTATTAGCATTAACCCCCACACTCATATTATGAGTGTGGGGGTTAATTATTTATTGATTAGGTGTTGGGGAGGGGTTTGGTGAAGCAGTTGGTGAGGGTGAAGCCGTAGGTGAGGCAGTAGGAGAAACGCTTACAGATGGACTTGGGCTTACTGAAGCTGATGGTGAAGGACTAGCTGAAGGCGATGGGCTTGGGCTACCATGCGTCTGGGCCAAGGCAACCGCAGCTTTTCTAACCGCTTCATGAGCTGCCTTAACCGCATCTCTGACTTTGGCTAAATCGGCATGAAGTGCTTGCCTGGCTCGGCCAACGTCCACTTTTAATTTACCTTCAGTTGTAACAGTAACGACATAAGTCTTTTTGGACTGGGCATCAATTGCTGCTCTAGCTGAAGCTATGGCAGTATCGGCCGAAGTAATAGCTGTTCTTACGGCTGCGACATCTCTTCCTCTTGCCTGAGCATCGTCAGCTCTCTTTGAGATTCTCTCTAAAACATCTTCTAGCTTTTCTAAAACATTAGAAAAATGAGTCAACATCCTTTCATTGAGCTTATTGATGCTATCGTGGATTCTCTCTACGGCTGCCTTCTTCTTTTCATCGCGAATATTCTTTAATCTTTCTTTAAGCTGTTCTCTTTGGGTTTGAATTTTTTCTTGTAATGCCTCTCTTTGTGCTTTTACTTTTTCATTAAATTGCTCTCTCTGCTCTTTCATCTTTTCATGCATCTCCTGTCTTTGAGTATTTATTCTTTCTCTGACTTCAGTTTTCTCATTACGAATAGTTTCCTTAACCTCTGTCCGAACCTTGTCTATGGTTTCTTGAATTTTGGGCCTGGGGGCAAAACTTTCTTTAACTTGCGGCCTAGGACTAAAGCTCTCTCGGGGAAGGGGAAGATTTACACCCTCTTCAGCAAAAACAAACAAAGCAAGACCAAAAAATAGAGCGACTGGCATGAACAAGTATGATTTCTTCATATGTATTATATTTTAACGTTATTTTTTATTTTCTCCTAGAGAATGTGTGGATAAGAAACTACCTATAATAGCTGCTGTCTCAGCTCTAAGGGTTAGCTGGCCAAGAGAAATAATGCTAAATCCAGCATTTTTGGCCAATTCTAGCTCATTATCCGTCCACCCTCCCTCTGGGCCTATCCAAACCCCGATATTTGATCCCTCAGATCCAATACCCAAGCCCTGGATATTTTGACCGCTTATATCAAATAATACATTCTTACCGGTAATTTCTTTCAGGGCCCCTTCCAAATCTTTTATCTTTTCTAATTTTGGTACGATTGCCCTTCCTGACTGCTCGGCCGCTTCTTTTATGATTTTTTCCAGGCGGTCCATTCTTAGGTTCAATTTCACAGTTCTTTCAGTAATTATTGGCACGATCTGGCAAACCCCGACTTCAGTTGCCTTTTGCACCACCAATTCAAAGTTTTCTTTCTTCAAAACTGCGCAGTACAACGTTACCTGATTTTGGGGTTCGTTTGTGTTTTCATGAATTTCCAAAATCTTAACTTCAAGCGAGTTTTTTCCATATTCGACAAGCTCGACAAGAGCTTCTTTGCCCTCTCCATTTCCAAGCAAAAACTGATCGCCCACGCGCATCCTAAAAACATTCCTAACTTGATTAAGCACCTCTTCGTCCAAAATAGTTAATTTTCCTTTACTGAAATCAAATTGTCCTATAAATCTATTTAGTCTCATTTTTTAGTAAATCGCCGAATTTTTCTTGGAGTTTTTGGAGCTTGGGATTGATGACGATTTGGCAGTAAGGTTTGTTCGAATTATTAGCATAATAGTCCTGGTGATAATCTTCGGCAGGATAAAACTTGTCTAGGGGCTTTATCTCGGTGACAATTTCATCACCCTCAGAAGTTGAGTTATTTAGTTCTTCAATAAAAGCCTCCGCTTCAAGCCGCTGGTTCTCGTCAGTATATAAAATTATAGAGCGGTACTGAGTGCCGACATCACTGCCCTGCTGATTCGGAGTTGTTGGATCATGAGTGGCAAAAAAGACGGTCAGCAAATCTCGATAACTTATTTGATTTGGGTCAAATTCAATTTTAATAACTTCGGCATGACCAGTCTGGCCGCTTGAAACATCTTCATATCTGGGTGACTCCATCCCTCCTCCTGCATAACCTGACGTAACGCTCTCTACGCCTTTTAACTCGTCAAAGATAGCCTCAGTACACCAAAAACACCCTCCCCCAAACACCGCAATTTGTAGTTTCTCCATTATTTAATACTAAACTTTTCCTTTAAAGATTTGAAGAAGTAGTTGTTTTCGAATTCGAGGAATTTAACCAGGTGAGGAGAGGATTTGACGGTGATAAGATCGCTTTCGCGGAGTGGAAATGGTTTTTCACCATCGATTACCAAAATAACATCGGGCTTTCTAAAGCTTTTTATTTTAATTTTTATTTCTTGATTGGAATTTAAGATAATACTCGGACTGGGAATGCTATGGGTCATAAGCTCGGTCAGGATCATACATTTTATATCTGGGGCAACGATAGGCCCATGGGCCGAAAGATTATAAGCCGTGGATCCCGTGGCCGTGGCCACTAGAGCCCCTGTGCCTCTTAATCTTTTGATAGTGGTACCGTTAGCCCCGACTTCTAGATCAACCATGCCGAGCGGATTTTGAATAACCGCTTCATTCAATGCTTCTGAATTCAAAATCTTTTTCCCCTTACGCTCAACTGTCACTAAGAGCAGCATTCTCTCGACTACTTTATATTTACCTTTCAAAGACTTCTCAATTGCAGAAACAAAATCTTTTGGCTCTCGGACCGAAGCTAAAAACCCGACAGTACCAAGATTCAAGCCCAAAATGAGAGGATTAGAAATATGATGATACTTTTTAACGCCTTCGAGGATTGTGCCATCGCCCCCAAGAACAAAGAGCATATCAGGCTTTTTACTGTCATATTTAAGCTGAGGATACTTTTTCTTTATTTTATCGATCCAGTACAAAGCAGGCTCATTATCAGGCCTAGAGTAAAAGCCTATTTTAATTTGTTGACTTGCCTTATTCATCTGTGATACACTTAGTGTACTAAATACACTAAGTTATGTCAAAAGGATACGGATTTATAAGAGTAGCTGCCGTAACTCCCTCACTGAAGGTTGGGGATGTTGATTATAATATTAGCCAAATTATTAAATTTGCAGAAGATGCCGACAAAAAGGGTGTTCAGATTACTGTTTTCCCGGAACTGGCAATTACAAGCTATACCCTAGCCGACTTACTCCAAAATCAACTCCTCCTTGAAAAAGCCCTTGAAGGGTTGGACAAAATAAGAAAGGCGTCTCTGGGATTAAAAAGTCTCATTATTGTCGGATTGCCACTGGCTCTTGAAGGTAAAATTTTTAACGCCGCGGCAGTGGTTCAAAAAGGTAAGATTCTCGGAGTTGTCCCTAAAACATACATTCCGGGATATAAAGAATTTTACGAAGAAAGGTGGTTCGCATCAGCTCGTGATCTCATTGGCAAAGAGATTCGACTTGGAAGCTTAGCTTCCAAGTGCCCGATCGGGACGGATATACTGTTTAAAGATAAAAATAACCCCGAAGTTATACTTGGAATTGAAATATGCGAAGATCTTTGGGGGCCTATGCCGCCAAGTTCGTTCCAAGTTATTGCCGGAGCAAATATTATAGCTAATTTATCAGCCTCCAACGAGTTAGTCGGCAAAGCCGATTATAGGCGCACACTTGTCGCTCAGCAATCAGCCCGTTCGATCTGCGGATATATTTACTCATCCTGCGGAGTCCACGAATCAACAACCGACGTTGTTTTCAGCGGCCACTGTCTCATAGCCGAAGATGGGATACTTTTAACAGAATCTGAGAGATTCAACCTGGAGGGCGAAATGATAATAAATGAAATAGACATCGAACATCTTACTTTAAATAGGGAGAAGACGACAAGCTTTGGAGAAGCTATCCACGAAGCTCGCAAAGATTTTAGATTTGTCGAGATGATACTCGGTACAAGGTCGGACCTTGTATATAGATATATCGACCCGCACCCGTTCACGCCTAAAGACAATGCGGAAAGGGACAAGCGTGTTCAAGAAATATTTTTGATTCAGACCTCGGGCTTAGTAAAAAGATTACTTTATACAAAAATTAAAAAGATCGTTATCGGTTTATCTGGCGGCCTGGATTCAACACTAGCTCTTTTAGTTGCAGCCAAAGCATGTCAGGTTTTAAACTTACCCCTTAAAACTATTCACGCTATCACGATGCCGGGATTCGCAACTACCAAAAGAACAAAATCAAATGCGGTTAAATTAGCCGAAGTCTTAGGCATAGAAATTGAAACAATTGATATAACTAAAGGTTCTCTCCAGCAGTTTGAAGATATTGGTCACGATGACAAAACTCAAGATCTTACCTATGAAAACGTTCAAGCCCGTTATCGAACATTTACGATGATGAATAAAGCCAATCAGATTGGCGGACTTGTTCTTGGCACTGGAGATTTATCTGAAATCGCTCTAGGCTGGAATACGTTCACCGGCGATCAAATCTCTCATTATAATGTAAACGCTGGTGTTCCCAAGACATTAGTTAAGTATCTTGTGGCCTGGGCAAGTAATCGAGATGAGTTTAAAAAAGCTAAAAAGGTTTTGGCTGATATTTTGGATACGCCTATATCGCCTGAGCTAAAACGAGAGAAGAAAGAAATATCCCAAAAGACAGAAGATATAATCGGCCCCTATGAATTACACGACTTTTATCTCTATCACTTTGTGAGATGGAATTCGAGTCCGTCAAAAATAATATTCTTGGCTCAGAAAGCGTTTGGTGATAAATATCCTGTCGTGATCCTTAAAAAATGGTTAAAATTATTTATAAAGAGATTCTTTGGTAATCAATGGAAGCGTTCGGTCATGCCAGACGGCCCCAAAGTTGGGTCGGTGGCCCTCTCGCCCCGTGGCGATTGGCGCATGCCGAGTGACGCCGAGGTTTCCTTGTGGATTAAAGACTTAGATAAAAATTAATTAGCAGACGAGTTATAAATGAAAAATTACAAAGATTTAACAACAGACGTGGTCATTTTTACCATCGAAGATGGTGAGCTCAAGGTGCTTTTAATTAAACGGGCCAATGAGCCTTTCAAAGGCCAGTGGGCATTGCCCGGTGGATTTATAATGCAAAATGAGCCGCCTGATAACGCTGCCGAAAGAATATTAAAAGAAAAGGCTGGCATTAAAGATGTTTATCTTGAACAGCTTTATACATTTGGAGGATCGGGCCGCGACCCAAGAGGCAATATTGTTACAGTTTCTTACTTTGCATTAACTCCAAGAAATAAGATTGATATAGATGAGACCAACGCCCAAAGCCCCACATTCCGCTCAGTTAAAAAATTGCCCGATACGGCTTTTGATCACAATCGTATAATCAATTACGCGCTGGGACGACTGCAATCTAAATTAGAGTACACAAATGTAGTCTATTCTCTCTTGCCGCATTACTTTACGTTCAATCAACTCCAAAAAACGTACGAGATAATTTTGAGTAAAAAATTGGATAAAAGAAACTTTCGCAAAAAGTTTATGCTTCTCGGCCTTATCAAGCCAACCAAAAAAGTCCTCACCGGCGAACGCCAACGTCCAGCCAAACTCTATACATTTATCTCAAGACGTCCCGCCTCTCTCAAAAAGTTTTTCTAAATAATAAAGCCCCTGGACAGAGGGGCTTGAGATCAGCAGCACTGTTCGGCTGCGTGATCATGTAAGAACTGAATTTTCTCTATAATTGCATCGGTCATTTCTTTCGTACTAACACCATTTTGAGGATTAAGATCTCGCGTGACGCGGATTCCATTATTTATGACAGCGGCAACGGCCCAGCGAATTATGTTGGCTGCCTTTGCCTCCCCAATATGATCCAGCATCATGGCTGCAGATAGAATAACAGCTGTGGGATTGGCGATGCCTTTGCCGGCGATGTCGGGCGCGGTACCATGGACGGCTTCGAAGATAGCAATTTGGTCGCCGATGTTAGCTCCGGGAGCAAGACCGAGACCACCGACGAGTCCGGCGCATAAATCAGAAAGGATGTCTCCATGCTCGTTATTGCAAGCTAGAACATCGAATCGCGTTGGGTCGAGTACGAGCTTTTGAGCAGTATTATCGACGATCATATCGTCAGTCTCAATAATATCTGCGTATATTCTTCCTATGTGCTGGCCTGTCTCCAAGAATAAGCCACCGGTTTTCTTAAATATATTGGCT
>Ga0209542_10020647_pt1 | contig 10410 bp, 10 predicted proteins | sample RifCSPhighO2_01_FD_184028 | JGI IMG/M metagenome (GOLD analysis project Ga0209542, IMG submission 184028) | Soil microbial communities from Rifle, Colorado - Rifle CSP2_plank highO2_0.1 (SPAdes) (version 2) | ecosystem: Environmental > Terrestrial > Deep subsurface > Rock core/Sediment ...
GGATGATTTTCTGCCCAAACCATTCACGATAAACGATTTACTGGCAACGGTGGAGAAGTATGGATGATTGATGATTTAAGATTTAAGATTTATGATTTATGATTTTTTTCAATTTTGTCTTTAGGCGATACCTGCTTTGCCGATAGGTAGGTTGGATGACGCGTCTTATACAATACCTATAAAACTTATAACTCATTGACTGTCGGACGGCTCCAGAACTGGCTGGGGCCATATTGATTTACCCTGGCTCTTGTACACTGCGGGCGTAGATCCTAATTTGTGGGACTAATACTATGTCTGGTTCTATCTGTTTCGTGGCTCATTGGATTTTTTCAAAAAGTCCAAAAGGTATCGTAGCTTTTTCAGTAATAAAATGAAGAATAAAGATTTATACTTATTGGCTTTAGAATATGGAGAAAAATCCTTAAATGAAAGTTGGCCTGTAACTTTCAACTCATTAAAAAAGCATTTAGAAAATTGCGGATATAGCTTTGAAACAGTTGAAAAGGAACGCCTACTTATGGATTTAAGTAGAGAGTCATTTCATATTTACATTGAAGGTGGGGAGGCATGGAAGGACGCACCTCACTATATAAATACGGAAGGATACTTTAAGCTGTTAGAGTATCGGGAATTAAGAGAGGCGCGTGCGTCATCTAAAGAAGCTAGAATCTATGCAATTGTTGCAATAATAATTTCCATTATTACGTTAGGTATATCTATTTATTTTTCCAATAAAACCCTGAATCAGGATGTCAGAATAGACAGGAGCCAATTTGAAACGATAGAATCTATTCGTAACAGCTTGAATGAGTAAGCTATTCTCTACCTAGCAACCTCTTTACTTTTAAAATTTCAGCAAACCACTACAATGATATATATCATTGTAGTACCTATAGTAATCGCACAGTAATCACATTGAATTAATCGAGATACGTATTTGCATAGTAGAGTAGCTTGAAATTCTGAAAAGTGGCTTTTCCTCCTTTTTTTTGTTATACTATCCGTCTTATGGCATCATGTAGTATTTGCAATAAAGGGAGAATGGCGGGCCGGAACATCCGGCATAAGCATAGCGGACTGTGGGAGCGGAAAGCTCCGGCGACAGTTCGCGAATTTCAGCCGAACGTGCAAAAGCGCCGGCTTCTTTCTGACGGCGTGATGAAACAGATGAAACTCTGCACAAAATGCCTCAAACGTATCCGGAACTATCCGGGATGGAAAGGGTACCGGATTCCCGCGGTGGCGACAGGGTAACGGATTAAGCCAGTCACCCATTTACCGTTTCACTAATAATCTTCTAACTCGAATACGCTCTTGCCCAGAATCAACAGAAATCTTCCGTCTTCAAGCGGCTCGACATGAATTGACGATGTCGGCATACGTACACCGCTTTGCATCAGTTCAGGAGAATTGCGTACATCGGTCACCGCCACGCCGCTTTCTTTTCGAAGTTCATCCAAACGCACGACACGGTCAAAAGATCCAAATAATTCTTCGTAATCCATCGTGACAACGGTTATTTCATTCAGCGCCGCGGTCTCGGGAGCAAGCACCATGCACAGCCTTCCGGCGCTTAATGCTACCCGGGTAATGCTATTTTTAGCAGGCACGATCAAATTGTAGTGTTGAGCGGTAATATCGGAAGAATTCGTAACGACAACACGCGTTGTGGAATCTGACTCATATGCCTGCCGTGAAATAAACAAGGTACCTGCCTCCGTGGCAACTCCATGAATAGGAGGTGTCTTTGTAACAACCCTGTTTTCAAACGGTTTTTTCATGTCGACAAGATTTGCGCCGGTTTCGCCCGAAACCGCATATTGCCTGTTTCCCAATGGGTACACGCGACAGGTATCAGCCGAACCCAGCCGATCGATTGGACACTCGTATGCACCCCAGAGGCGATGATTTGATTTGAATGAAGGTAATTCTTGAGTCCCATAGGGCACGATGTCAAGGCGACGCTTTTTGTTAATCATATCAGAATAAGACGCCGCAATAGAAAACCCGGCTGTCTCGGGCATGATGGTAAGCGGTTTCACATTCAAATCAAGACATTGCTGTTCGTTCGCGTGCCACATGAAGAATTCTTGCATTTTCGGTTTCTCATTCATGAAATCAATGTTTGGATACTGGAAGACATATACTCGGTCTCCCATGATGGCGGCGAGATTATTATTGTCAACCGGCAGCACTTGGTCGACGCCTCCTCCTATTCCCAAAGCATTTCCCGAAGCATACCGCTCTCCAAACTCGAGCGCTTCCCGGTCAATTCCACCAATTTTTCCGTCTTTATACACGACTAAATTTCCCGAAATTTGCCGAACTTCCTCTTCAAGCCCCTCCTCTAATTGTTCAAAATAATGATGTACCTTCCGCTCTTTTCCTTCTTTGGTCGCTGGTTTTTCCGGTACCTTTTGTGTTACCGGTTGTTCTTTGATGAAATTTCGCCTGAAAAATGCCGCTACCTCATCGGTCTTCCAATTTTTAAACCTGTCGGGAGGGATCTCCTGCGTATTCAGTTTCGGGGGCTCCATGGCGAGTAAAAATCTCTTGAGTTGTATCCACCATCCTTCCTCGTTCAGATCTACGGGTTCCTCTGCCGATTGAGGATTTTCCATCATGAGTGAATACACTTCCCACGCCCACCTTATAAAATCAGCTTCGGATAACTGAATTCCATCAAGATCGTGACCGAATATTAGTAGTTTATCTCGTAATGTCGTCACTACCAGATTAGTCAGCCCAAAATCTTTCCCGGACGAGCCTGCCGGGCGATCATCGGGCACCTCAAAACAGCGGGCAGAGACGACTGCCTGAATTGCTTCGTCCGGCTCTATATACCTTAGTGACGTTCCTTCTCGTATTTGACCAACGGTGGCATCCATAGCCAGGAGTGGATTATCCTTGCCTCTTCCCGGTACACCGCGCAAATGCCGAATACCGTCTCCCGCTACCATCCATGGATCTAACGGCAAGATCGCATGTTCAGGTATTTCATAGGTAAGTAGATGCTTAGGTTTCGTATCAAGTGGCGGTACAAATGCAGGATATTCTTCATTTAATACCGGACAAATACCGATTCTGCCGCTTAAATCTTTTCCAAGTACACCCAAACGATCCCCGATTTTTATTTTCAGGTAGGGATGGGTCGGGCCGTTTATTTGATCTTCTTCAATCACTAATGGAATAAGTCGGGCAGTGGAATTATCCGCCGACTCAATAGGCGGAATGGGAAGCGGGTTCGTTGATTCTGATGATTCCTGCTCTGGCTTCTTACTCATGGTTGGAGTATATCATGAGCAGCAATTTTAGACTGTTGAGATAGTCAATGTGAAACCAAGTTCTGTGCGAAAGTATTCCTATTTACCAAATGATGTGATGGGTAATTTATGCTTTAGTTAATTAACCCGAAATACGAAATTATTTAGCACGTCATTGCGAGACATACGACGTCAGGAGTATGACGAAGCAATCCTGTTCGAGCTGGGGATTGCTTCTCCGTCAACTGACGGATCGCAATGACAGATTGTTATAGCAGCATTTTCATTTAGTAATTCGGGTTATTTAGTTTAGTAAATTGTTCTGGTTAAACTACGTTTGACCACCGTTCTTACATCGCAAAATCCCGTATCCATTGGAGGTTCGGAATGATATTCATCGGCCTGCCTTCAACGTCATAGACATGCAGCGCATTGCCCAGCATCTCCTCTTTGAGTGATAGCGGATGAGTCCTCGCGCCGCGCAACGACTAAATCGACATCAATCATCTTCACAAATTCTGTCAGGAGAAAAAGGTTTTCATATGCTTTTTTTTCATCATACGCGCCGACAATTTTTATGGAGGGTTCGACCTCTATTACCTGTGTCGGGTCGTCAGGATCAAAGTCGCGAAAGACAGAGTAAGCTTCCACTTCTCCCACTTGTAACGGAAGTTGAAGAATTCTTTTTCCGGGAGCTAACCGAGGAGCGTAGTAGTTGATATGCTTGGCCATTACGTGCGGATTGAAATAGAAACCGACGCCGGGATTTCCCAATTCGTCAAAAATGACCGGACTGCCGTGTTCCGTCACTACCTCTACGGCGGCTTGTACGGGAATCACCACATTGCGGTCGGTCTTCAATCCGAGCCGGCGGAGGATTTTCGCACGGTTTTCGGTCATTTCCCGTCCATGCGAAGCAAATTTGCCGAGGAGTAGCTGCGGAACCGCCGCGAGGGGTCGGGATCGCAGTGCGTGTTCGGTGAACCGCGCCCTTCGGGTCTCATGATCTTCAAATATTGTTTGAGGAAGATTTCTTACCGTATCGGCTATAAATCCGGGAAGAGCCGATGCATAGACTGCTTCCGGGGACGCGTAGTTTTTTCTTAAAACATCGCGTGTGATCAGCCTGTTGTCCGGATAATAGGGCTGTGTGATGCCGTATAGGAAAGATACTATGCGCGACGAAGGCGCAAAATCAACGGAAAAAAGGTTTGTTTCGTATGGCTCCCGGGATTCTTCGCGAAATAAATATGTCCCGGCGAGCAGTGCTTCGGATAGTCGTAAAGACCATTTTAAAAATTCCCGTCGGTTCAATCGCGCGCGCAGTATCGGATCCTGCTCTTTCGCTTCAAGCATACGTAGGGGTCTATCGTAACTATACGCTTTAATAATCATATTTTCAATTAAAATAGCCTATAGCATATAATTCCCGCGCCTATAGTATTAGTAACTTCTTGAAGTTTCTGATCCACCCTCGTTTTATGATATAGTGAGTAGTATGCGTATCGATATCCGTTCCCGGGGTTTTACCCTTATCGAACTCGTCATCTATGCAGGAGTGACATCGGTCATGTTGAGTGTGTGGTATCAGCTTTTTGCTCTCGGCGGCGTGCAAAAAGTTCGCGATATCGTCGAAGACTCACTCGTGATAAATGCCGATACGGCATTTTACGAGCTTACCCGTACGGTGCAGGGAGCGACATCGGTCACTGTGCCTGCTGCCGGGGCGAGTTCACCGGTTTTACAGCTGGACGCCGGCGCAGTCGTCTATCAGGTAGATGCGAACGGCATCCTGACGAGAACCGAAGGAGGACAAACCGCAGCGGTCACTAACGATAACGTGGTCGTTGACCAGGTGGCGTTTACCCATCTGGGTCCATCATCCGAGTCGCCGACGGTCGTCGTTGAGTTAACCCTTTCCGGACGGCATCTGCTTGAAGGGAAACAGCGGACAGAAATGTACCGGACGGGCATCTCTTTAAGATGAAAGGACACAGGATAGAACAGGATGTTTACGGGATTGCACAGGATAAGAAATCCAGTTTAATCCGGTTTTAATCCGGTTTAATCCTGTGTGCTTACTACCGGAATTGTCATGCCTAACGCAAACCAGAGAATTGCAAGATCAGTAACTACTTGCGGGACCGCTACCTCCGGCCAGACCGCCATCGTCATGGTTATGATCATGGCGATTATCGCGCTCATTTTCACTCAAATATCGGTGATAAATCTGAACCTCCTTTCGATTTCAAATGAGCGGGTGAGCGGCGAAGCGCTGCACATGAAAGCGGAAGGATACCTGGAAAGCGCTGCTTTGCGCTATCTGCGGGATATCTCGTATACCGGTGAGACGGTCAATGACGGCAATGCGGTGTGTACGGTTACCGTATCTGATATCGGCGGGTTTAACCGCGATTTTGATGTGGTATGCAGTGAAGGAAGCCGCTCGCGGCACGTCGGCATGGACGTGACTTATTCTGCGGGAGCATTCCAGTTTTCGAAACAGGAGAAGAGATGAAAAATTTATGATTTATGATTTATGCGAATTACGAGTGTACGAATAAAAAATTCTAATACCTAAATTCTAAGTTCCAATAATAATCAAATTCTAATAATAAAATTCAAAACGTTTAGTATTTGTTATTTGGGATTTAGAATTTATTTGGAAGTTAGATATTAGAATTTTGAATTTAGTAAAGCAATATTTTCGTATATTAGTATTTATTCGTAATTAGTAGCACCTATGAAACTTTTTACCAAATCTATCCGCACCTATCCCGCATTTCTCTTTACCGAGCGGGCGCCTCGCGGTCGGCATCGCAAATAAAGAGCGTACAAACTTCTCGCTTTTGCAAGAGGTGGCTTTGCCGGACGGCCTGATCCAAAACGACCAGGTGAGGGATACGGCAAAACTCGCTGCCTTTTTACAGAATATCCGTCAACAGCTTAACATAGTTGATGTGCACGTCGTCGTCGGCATTTCTGAAGTAAAGGCAACGGTAAAGTCGCTCAAGCTGCCGCTGTTGTCGGCCGATGAAATTACCCAGGCTGTCGAGGAAGAGGCCGATTCGTTCCTGCCGTTCCGGCCGCACGACGAATATATCGATTGGATGCTGATAGAAAAATTAAGCGACGAAGAGGAATACGTACTCGTATCCGCCGTGCCGAAAACTATCGTGGACGGTTTTGTCCGTGCATTTGTGCAGGCGGGCATGCAGCCGGTCGCGTTTGAGACAACGTCACTTTCCCTCTTTCGGCTACTCCCTGCCGACGCGCGGCGGTTAAGTTTAACGGTTGAGTTGGGTGATATTACGACGGTCTTGGTATTGAGCGTTTCCGGCAGTATCGAGGTAAGTTCGGTAATTCAGGAAAGCGATAATTTACTGGAGAAAATACAGCGATTGACAACTTTTTATATACATAAAAAAGGAGCAGGAAAACCGCCGGATTCTATCTATGTATGCGGATCACGAGCCACGCCGCAAATAGCCCGGCAGATTGCCCAGACGCTTTCGATGAAACCGATGCTTCTGTCCGCGCCTTTTCCGCAACTTGCCGAAGATAAGCGTATCCGCTATGCGGTTCTCGCGTCATTGGCGTTGAAACGCGTTGCGCCTCCCGCCGACATGAAGACGATCAATATCCTGCCTGAAGCGTTGTCGCAAAAGTATAGTGCCGAACAGGAGATGGCGGTTGAACGGCGCGTCAAGATGGCACTGCTCATCATCGGAATTTTTTTAGTAGGGTTAAACGCGTTTACGATGTTTTTCCTGCAGCGGGCAGGCCGTACAGTAGAGAACAGCCTGTCGTATCTCACCACCTCCCAGTCATCCGTCACCTACGAACCGAATAAAGTGCTTACCGCCCAATCGGTTTTTACCCAGCATGAAATGCTGGCTGACGCGCTCCGCGAGATTGCCGCCGTTACATCGCCGCTCGTGTCCGTGCGCGGCACCCATTTTTCGGCAAAAGACCGTACTATTATCATAAGCGGTACCGCGGCAACGCGGGACGGGCTGTTGGCATTCCGCGACGCGCTCGCCCAAAAAGAAATTTTCACTGAAGTCACTATCCCGTTTTCATCTCTGGAGCAGGAGCGGGAGAGCGAGTTCCGCGTCGTACTGAAGTTGTAATGACGGTTTTGATATCATTTTATTCGTGACATGTAATTCGTCAATCATAAATCATCCCGCGGAGCGGGATCTGGCTTCGCCAGATAAATCTTAAATCTTAAATCTAAAATCTAATCATGCCTATACAAAATCCTACGCCGGTAAATCAGGAACCGCCTAATAAAATGGTAGAAAAGAAAAATTCTGCAAACGGGAAAAAGCATCTGCCGCGGGGTAAACGCAGTGCTTCGGGTCCCGGGAGTGATTGGCTTATGGTCGCCACGGTGTCCATACTCACCATCTCCATGGCACTTCTGGTGTTTATCGAACTCGAGCGGCGGACGGTCATTTCCCAAAAACAGCGCCTGGAGCAGGTGGCGCAATCAGTCGAAGTCAACCCGGTCGTCCGGCAGGATGACATAACGGCGATAGAGGAGGCATATCTCTCGGAAGAAGAGGTGATCGCTTTTATCCAGACGATGGACCGTGTCCGCAGCTCTTTTGCTTCATTTGAATTGCAATTTACGAGCGATGTCCCGCAAGGTACTGATCCGCGCTATTTGTCGGTTACCATAATCGCAGAAGGAAAACCGGATAGTATGCAGCAGTTTTTGCATTCGCTTTTTGCGTCTGAATATTTTCTTAAAATTGATGAGTATGAGATGGGAAAGGGTAAAAATACTGCGAGCGAATCAAAACTGACATTAAAAGGAAAACTATACATTTCGGATAAATGAAGGGATTTTAGAATTATGATTTTAGATTTATGATTTATGAATTATGAATAAAGAAATATTGAAGAGAAGAACAAAAGAGTATTCATTACGGATAATAAAATTAGTGGCGGCGTTACCCAAAACGATGACTGCCCGCGTCATCGGCAATCAGCTTTTAAAAAGTGGTACGTCGGTCGGAGCTAATTATCGCTCGGCTTTACGATCAAGATCAAAATCCGAGTTTATCGCTAAGCTGGGAATAGTCATTGAAGAAGGAGATGAAAGCGCATTCTGGCTCGAGCTTATTATTGAAAGTAAACTTCTGGAAAAACGTCTGGTAGAACCCCTATTACAGGAAACCAATGAAATTATCTCAATAATGGTGTCGTCATTAAAGTCAATCAAAAAGAATCAATCCTAAATCATAAATCTCAAATCTCAAATCTTAAATCAATGTATGTCTAAACAAACTTTTATCATAGCAGTGGGAATAGTTGCCGCTGCCGTCATGCTCGCCAGCGTATGGGAGCTATTCGGACTGATGAATGTGTACCGGCTTTCTGCGGCGCCGGATGAAGGCAAGCAGGAAGTAGATCTTATTAAGCTCGTTGAACAGTGGGAACGGAAAAAGCCGTTCGATTTCCGCCCGCCACTTGAGAAGAAAGAAGCAACGGATAGCGTGGCAACGGACAGTTCTACATTGAATGTTGAATAAATGCTCTTAAATCTTCAATGACCAATCTGCGATTACACGCTTCGCACTACTTGACATAAACTTAATTCATGTTCTATAGTGGAGATGCTCCGTTATTCGCTGTTCGTTTTTCGCAATTCGCCAATCGGCATGTGTTAAGCGAACGGCAAAGAGAAAGCAGTTAGGGGCCAAACGCGAATAGCGAAAAACGAATAACGAGCAGAGGGAGGTGAGAATAGATGAAAAATATACGAAAGAATTTTCAAAAAGCATTTACCCTTGTTGAACTTCTCGTCGTTATCGGTATTCTCGCCATCTTAACGGCGGTCGTTTTGGTCGCGGTGAACCCGGCGCGGCAACTGATGCAGGCAAGAAATACGGAGCGTTCGGCAGAAGTAAACTCCATATTATCAGCAATTACTGCATATATAGCAGATCCAATTAATAATGGAGCGGTACCAGCTTCAGGTGGAACTATAGTAGCATGCTCGACGAGCGGAACTGTGTGGTCAAATATTGGAACGTCAACTGCCGCAGATTTTGTGAACTTATCAACAGATCTAGCACCGACGTATATTGCTGATATACCGATTGATCCAGGTGGCACGGCAGGTGACACTGGTTATGATGTATGTCAAAGTACTGCTAATCGTATTACGGTAAGCGCACCAAGTGCAGAGGGAGCAACTATCCAGGTGACAAGATAATTTTGTATCATCCTGCACTGCTCTAGGCACAAGAATCCTCCTTAAGGAGGATTCTTGTATTTAGAGAAGATTAACAGGATTACAAACGTTCCAGCAATACTTCATCTTTCTTTTTCAATTCTTCCGCGCGATCCTTATGTTCAACTGCTTTTTCATCATTATGCAGGCATGTTTCATATATTTCCGAGAGAAGCGAGTAATAGCGATAGTTTGTATCATAGAGCGAGATAGCACGCTCGGTGTTTTCTCTGGCATCATTACACTTTTGCTGCTTCAATTGCGTATAGGCGAGCCAATAGGGCGGATCAGGATAGAGAGGGTTTAGCTTGATAGCTTCCTGGAAATGGTTTTCCGCATCTGCATACCATTCTCTTTGATAAAAAAGTTTGCCGACGTTCATCTGCGCAATAATATAATAAGTCAGCACATCTGCAAGCATCATATTCTGCTCGTTGTAAGTTCCTAAGCTACCGGAAAGCGGGTTACGGTACATTTCCCAAAGTCTACTGTTTTCGCTGCGAATGAAATCTTCCGATGGAATATCGTCTTTCATATAAAAGCGTGTTAACAATCCTTGTTGTATCCATTCTCCATCAATAGGAACATCATAATATCCGAAGGTATAAATTGGCGCAGTATCATAGTTTTTTTCTATAAAACGGGTGAGGAAATCTTCTTTGCTCTCTGTATCGATATTAGGTAAGACCAATTGAGGATACTCTTCTTTTAATGCGTCATAATGAATAGGATTTCCTGCCCTGAATATATGGAGCAGCACGACATCAGGGCGATATCGGGTCGCATAATAAACATACTGCATATTAAATGTCATGGTGTCTCCAAAAGGCAAGATGATACTATTTTCAGGCAACGTGTCGAATACGTCTTGCGCGAAGTTTTCTGCCGTACGGTCAT
>Ga0209542_10020648_pt1 | contig 10410 bp, 10 predicted proteins | sample RifCSPhighO2_01_FD_184028 | JGI IMG/M metagenome (GOLD analysis project Ga0209542, IMG submission 184028) | Soil microbial communities from Rifle, Colorado - Rifle CSP2_plank highO2_0.1 (SPAdes) (version 2) | ecosystem: Environmental > Terrestrial > Deep subsurface > Rock core/Sediment ...
GCTAATGAAGGAAGAAGCGGTTCGATCTCCTTCCAAAGAGCGTCAGGCATGAGAAAATCTCTGCGGACTTTTGTTGTTTTTTTCATTCTTCCAGTATAACAGGAATTGGGTTATTGGGATAGGCTCTTAGTTGTTTGAAGAAAAATTTTACTTTTGTTACTATATCATTGTAAATTTGAATACTCTGATTCATAGCAAAGGCGCTTCCTCTTAAATGAATGAGCGCCTTTTGGTATTGTAGGATATTCAATTATGTTGTGTAAATTGAGGGCTGTGGATAGTTTCGTAATTGAAAGTTAATTACACTGATATGGCAACATACTGGACGGTAATCCGCGCCCAATGGAACAAGGGACAAGAAGCAACGAAAGAAAGCATGATTTCTATCCGTGAAAAACTTCCATTCCCCTTGCTGGCTATTCATCCCGATTCGGGAGGCGAGTTCATCAATTGGGTATTGAAGAGTTGGTGCGATATGGAGCATATTGATCTCTCGCGCTCCGAACCATACAAAAAGAATGACAACATGTGCGTCGAGGAACGCAATGGGCATGTGATCAGAAGATATCTCAAATGGGAGCGGTTAGACGCTATCGAAACCGTTCCTCCGGTGAACGAATTGTGTGATGCCGTGACGCTCTATGTTAACCACTGGAAAGCGGTAAAACGGATGACATCGAAAGAACGCGTCGGAGCGAAATACAGGCGTATGTATGAAAAACGCGCCATGACTCCATATGAAAGAGTTTTGGCGCGTGATGATGTTGTGGAAGGCGCGAAAGAGAAGTTACGAAAAGAGCATGATGTTCTCAATCCTTTGTTTCTTCTTACGAAGATTGTTACACTCAAGAAGAAAATTTATGAGTTAACCAAAGCATCGCGGAACCGCGCGGGCTTAACCGATGAATTACGGTAACCGTTACTTATGGCCTATAGCGCAAAATCCAACAATCAGTAAGTTTGGATAGAACCTCCACCAAATAACCAAAAAAGTGTTTGGATTTCAGAAGAATTGGTTTTTGGAACCCAAAGACTTCTCTTTCCCTATACGGGCAACGAGACGATGTTAGAACCCGTAAAAATTCTGAAGTAGAAACGGCGATTAATACGCCGAAGCGCTAAAAGTCTTAAAAAGTGCGGGATACCGGAATCGGACCGGTGCCAAGAGTTTGGAAAACTCCTATTCTGCCATTAAACTAATCCCGCGATTTAAAATATCTATTCGGGCTGCTGGGAATCGAACCCAGTCTGCCTGCTCCCAAAGCAGGCGTACTACCAGCATACTCCAGCCCGCCATTATCGAAATACTAGCTTTTTTGGGCATAAAATAAAAGCCCGACCAAGAGTTAGGTCGGGTTACTGAAATTTAAAATTTTCGCGCAAACCTTGCCTGAAAAAATCGTAAAAACTGTGGTTCGTAAACTAATTTAAGGCCCTTTATTTTGTCGCGGTTGTTAAAGACCCTTTTAATTCCTTCCGCCGCATGCGCAAAATGTGATTCAGAATACACCATGCGTGGTATTGTAAGGCGAACCAATTCAAGGCCGCCGGTGTGTTCTTTGCCGGTTTTTGCATCGCGCCCCGCCGAAGCAAGTCCGCGCTCCATTCCTCTTATGCCGGTTTCTTCATAGATCGAGGCGGCAAGAGCTTGTGCGTTGTATTGCGATTGCGGAACGTGTGGCAAAAATTTTTTGGCATTTAAATAAACACCATGTCCTCCGATCGGTTGAACAATCGGAATGCCCGCATCAAGCAAAAGTTTTCCAAAATAAGCCGCTTGCCCGACGCGGTGCTCAATATAATGTTCATCGACGGCCATTAGCAATCCGGTTGCAATTGCTTCCATGTCTCTTCCGGCAAGCCCTCCATAATCAACAAATCCTTCGTAAAGAACCAATAAATTTTTTACGTGTTCAAAATTCTCACTGTCATTTGTGCACAGGAACCCGCCTATATTGACTATTGCGTCTTTTTTTGCTGAAACAACGATCCAGTCCGCACCGTGGCAAATTTTATACAGTATCTGTTTTATCGAACCATACTTCTCACGTTCTCGCGTTTTTATGAAATATGAATTTTCTATTGCCCTAGTCGCATCAATCACAAGCGGAATATTATGATGTTTGGAAATTCGCTTTACTTCCGTAATATTTTTTAAAGAAAACGGCTGACCACCGGCCATATTCAGGCAAGCTTCGATCCTGATAAAAGCTATTTTGTCTTTTAACTTGATGACCGCGCTTTCAAGTTTGGTGATATCGATGTTGCCTTTGAACGGATCTAATGAATCCGGGTCCAAAGCTTCTTTTATGGAAACATCGATCCATTTTCCGCCGAGCGCCTCTACATGAGCCCTGCTCGTAGTAAAATACATATTGCTAAGTACAAGCTGGCCGGGTTTTTTGATCAGAATTTTTGAAACAAGGTGCTCTGCCGCCCTTCCCTGGTGTGTAGGAACAATATGTTTTGCACCATAAAGTTCCCTGATCACCTTGCGCAAATGGTCGGCGCTCGCGGAGCCGGCATAAGCTTCGTCTCCGAGCTCCATCGCAGATCTCTGTGTATCGTACATAGCGTTTGTTCCGCTATCGGTCAAAAGGTCAATGATAACGTCTTTAGATTTAAGCAAAAAAGTATTAAAGCCTGCGCGACGGATCGCGTTTTTTCTTTTCGATAAAGGAACTTCGATGATGCGCGATGCGACTTTGGTGCGCCATGGAGGGAACGGAGGCAACAAATCACTTTTATGCATTTTTAAAAATCAAACCTAACACCAGCATATACCATTCGATCAAAAAGAATCAAGTTGCTTGGTCTATTATAAAATCACATTTTCCAAAAGCCGGATTTTGGCTTTTTTCCGCTCAAAATCAAGGAGTACTGCGGCTATGTCGATTTGAAAATCAGTACCATCTGAAATTTTGCGGTCTAAAAAGTAGGTTTTAACAGCCCGCGCCATGCGTTCTTTTTTCCATGCCCGGACCGCATCTTCTGGAGCGTAAGCGGAATCCACCGTAGCTTTAGCGTAGGCGGACGGGCGCCAAGTTAAAGATTTTACTTCTATAAAATGCAAGCCATCTTTATTTTCTGCGACAATATCAATCTCGCCCCATTTCTTCAAATAGTTCCTTTCAACAATTTTATATCCCCTACCTTCCAGAAATCGGCAAGTGAATTCTTCCCCGATATCCCCTATTTTCCGTTTTTCAGTTTTCATGATTGACAAAATGTTAGCATTTTGTTAGATTTTTAACCAGATTGGAGGCCATATGGAAACTGTTTTGTACGCGGTTGTGTTGTTGGGAGGCTTGATTGCATTTCACGAATTTGGGCATTTTGTTTTTGCAAAAATGTTTGGCGTCGGTGTTCATGTTTTTTCGATAGGTTTCGGCCCAAAGCTTTTGCATAAAAAAATCGGCGAAACCGAATACACTCTTTCTTTAGTTCCGCTCGGGGGATATGTGAAGATGGAAGGAGAAGGTGAGGCTTCCGATAGCGAAAAATCATTCAGCGCCAAAGCGCCATGGAAGCGCATTTTGATAATTGTCGCCGGGCCATTGTTTAATTTTCTGCTTGGATTCACGCTGATCACTTCCTCTTATCTTATCGATGGCGTTCCGATTGTTACTACCAAGGTAGGCGTGGTTGCAAAGGATAGCCCTGCAGAGCAGGCTGGTATATTGGCTGGCGACAAAATAATCGCCATAAATGGTAAATCCGTTAAAAACTGGGAAGAATTTTCTAAAATCATGACAAAAAAAGCGGATGACCACAGCGTCGAGCTTTCGGTAGAGCGGGGCAGCGGCGTTTTTAAAATCGTGGTTTCTCCTAGAGTTGTTAATAGTACAAATATATTCGGCGAAACAATAAAAAAGCGTGCGATAGGCATTCAGCCGGGCGAAATAGTTAAAGAGCGCGGCGGCGGAAAGGCTTTTATGGCTGGTGCCGAACAAGCCACATGGCTTAGCTGGATTACTATTGTTTCGGTCGGAAAAATGATTCAGAACAAAATTTCTTCAGATAACATCGGCGGGCCAATTGCGATTGTTCAGGGCATCAGCATTTCGGCAAAAATCAGTTTAGGAGCACTTTTGTTTTTCGCGGGAATCATTAGCCTTAGTTTGTTTGTTCTAAATCTCCTCCCAATTCCGGTGCTTGATGGCGGACACCTTCCGTTTCTTGCCATTGAATGGGTGCGCGGCAAGCCGGTAAAAGAAGAAACCATAAAAAGAGCTCAATTTGTCGGCATCGCATTACTTGTCATGGTGTTTTTACTCGGAACGTACAACGACATCATGCGCTTGCTAAAGTAGGCAGATAGTTTAAAAAGACTCTTAATGGGCCTTTTTTATTTCTATTCATTTTATAAAATATCCCCTATTTTTCTTTTCTCTGATTTTGTCATTACCGAAATTCAAGCATGAAATTTGTTACATGTGAAACTAGCCAAATCATTTTATTCGCCTCCTGCAGCAAAAGCATCCTGCGAAAATTCCCTTATCCCCATCCCGCAAGATGTCGGGATTTGAATTGCGGGACGGCCGCCCCCACCTGGGAATTTTCTCGGATATCTTTTGCTTTCGGTGTAACCCATCTATATTGCGAATAAAATGACCGAGAAATTATTTTATTTTGCCCGATGCAATCACAATAAGTTCTGACCGATTTTGCGGCATTTTCGGCATGGTGTCCGACCTGGGTCGGACCGAAAATGCCTGGCAACTTCGGAGCGAAGCGCAGGCTGAGCGAGAATGAGGTCAGCAACTTATTGTGATTGCTGAAGGCATGGCTTGCAAAATAAATTTCTCGGTGTAAAGTAAAACCCCCAGTTTCACATGAAACTGGGGGTTTTGTTATAGAACCTCCCAAATCTGTTTGTAGAGCCCATCAAAACCACGGCAGGACATAATCACAATCACATCACCAGGCTTAAATTGACGTTTCATGTGTAACAACATTGGCTTAAGATCATTAAAATTCCATGATTTCACCTGCCTGCCGGTAGGCAAAGTGTGTAACTTATTAAGCTGGGATGATACATATTTACCGTTGAATGTTTCACGCTTTTGTAAAGATTGGGCTTTGAACGGCTTGTAGAGATAGACTAAATCTGCGTGTCCGAACGATTCGATATAGTGTTTCTCAAACACTCTCCGCTTAGACGATGCTGATCCGGGCTCAAACACACATATCAAGCGGCCGGTATTAAGTTTCATATGAAACCTTTGACGTACGGCATCGAGCGTAAGGCGTACGGCGGTAGGATGATGTGCGTAGTCATCAATTACAGTTATTCTGTTTTTTTCTCCGATAATTTCTTGTCTGCGTTTTACGCCCTCAAATGTTTCAATGGCTTTTTTAATTTTCGCATCCGGAATTTTTAAGAACTTAACAATTGCGATTGCCCCAAGAGTATTTGAGATATTGTACTTACCGATCAATTTTGTTCGTATGTCCGATATGGTATGTCCGTTAGAATATGCGTCAAAAGATATATATTGATCGCTATATTTAATGTTTTTCGCAGTCCAATCGCCCGCACTAATCCCAAAGGTTGAAATGGGGGATTTAGCCATTTTTTGGCTTAAAACAAGGGAATTTTTGTTTTCACATGAAACAGTCAATAAGCCGTTTTTTGGGATTAAATTAATGAATCTGCCGAATGCAAATTTAATAGCGTCCAGGTCTTTATATATGTCTACATGATCCAATTCGATATTATTGACCAAACCGATGAATGGGCGATAGTGCCAAAATTTCGGGCCTTTATCAAAGAATGCGGTATCGTATTCGTCGCCTTCTAGAACAATATACTTACCTTTGCCGAGCTTAAAGGTTGAATTGATGTTTCTCATGAAACCGCCGACAAATATACTTGGATCAAATCCGGCCGTTTCTAGAATCCATGCAACAAGCGCCGTAGTAGTTGTTTTGCCGTGGGTACCAGCGATTACGACAGCCTTCTTCTGCTCAATGAATTCTTCGCGTAGGATATCGGACATTGACCGATAGAGAAGTCCGTTAGAAATCACATATTCCAGCTCCGGATTTCCGCGCCCAACCGCGTTCCCTACGACGACAATATTGGGTCTGGCTGTTTTCACGTGTAACACATTATATGGCGCAAATACGGGTATTTTTAAGGTTCTAAGCATATCTGACATAGGTGGATAGACGTCCTGGTCGGAGCCGACAACTTCATGTCCCTTTTTCTTGAGAAGCCCGGCAATGCTGGCCATTGCCACTCCCGCAATTCCGATCAAATAATATTTCTTTTTTCTCATGCAAGAATCATAACACTCTAGGCATAATTTAGAACAGTCTCATAAATTAAAAAGCACAGATTTTCATCTGTGCTTAGATTTTTAGCAATTTGTCTTACTTTGGCTCATCCTCGACCTGCGTCGGGAATCCCTCTGTTTGACTTGCCCCGACCGTAGTTGGGGCTTTTTCCTTTGGCTCCGTCTGCTGACGGACCTACGGAACGATTGTGCCGTGTTCACAATGCAGTTTTCAGCCGGGCATTCAACGAAAACTTCAAGCTCTTTGGTTATTGGGTCGAGTCTTACTCGGTTGACCAACAGAGATATCGCCCCATGATCTTTTGATTGCACAATGACCATATCGTTTGCAGAAACCTTGTCTTTTAAGGCTTTTTCCAGCGTTGCGATATTATCAAATGCCTCATTGAGCTGGTTTCTTAGTTTTTCAGCTTCATTCTTGGCTTGTTCTAGTGCAGAAACCTGTTCCTGGCTGACTTGCAGGTTGGTTTTCAGGCTTTTTATGATTTGATCTTTTTCGCCGTTGCTTAAACACACCGCATGAAAGTCTTTGTTGGTTTGCGCAAGGATTTTTTTTGTTTCTTCCAATCGTGTTTTTTCATCCCAATAATCTGCAAGGCCCTTGGTCCAAAAGACGAACAAAACAAAACCGCCGATTATTAGCAGAAAAACCTTAATGCTGGAGTTCGAGCTTTCTGCCCGGCGCGTTTTTTGAACGGCTTGGATGGCTTCAACAGATTTTTTTGCATCGGCCGAGCGGATATTAGAAACGTCCGCCTTAGTGTAAACATTTGGGATATTGAGTTTTCCTCCGGCCAATATTTTATTCGGCGATTTGAAGCTGGGGTTGCCCCGATTTGCTTCAATAAGCGCTTTGTTGCTCACGCCAAAATCCTTGGCAATTCTGGTTAGATTAGTTCCACGTTTGATGGGATAGGTAAACGAACCCGTTGGAGCTGTGTCTTCAGCAAAAATTTGGTTTCCTGAAAATATCAATGTTACCGCGGCCAAAATAGAAATTACGAGCTTTTTCATTGTTAAGGTCCTTTCTAAATTTATCTGTCCAAACCTTAACAAAAAAGCCACCTTTTTGCAAGGCGACTTTGGTTTCTATTGGTTTTTCTTTAAATAGCCTATTGCGTCTTTCCACAAATACTTCGTTTTCGCGCGGGTTCGGCTGGGCCATTCTTCCCGCAATTTATCGAAAATGAGGCTTTGTAGAAGACTAGGATCTTTGTAATTCATGAAATTTTTCGGATAATCTTTTGCGAATTCGTGCTTCAGAAGATACCAGGCCGCTACCAAAGGAAGAATGCCGGCAATTTGAGAAGGGAATTGCTGGTCGTGAAGTTTCAGAAAATTTGTTCCTCCCATTTCCTGTTGGAGTTCGCGTTTATATTGTTCTAGCCCGAAATGTTCAACATAACAAGGAAGCTTGAGCTTGCTTTTAAACCAAGCTTCTAAAATTATTCCTTTTTGCACTTCTGACGTACCTTCATAGACATCAAATATAACGCTGTCCGCGACGAGCGGAGTTATTTCCGATTCCATCACGTAGCCCGACCCGCCGTATATTCTAGCCGCTTTTTGGACCAATCTCCGCGCCGATTTCGAAGAATATAGCTTTGCGAGCGAAGCGTAAGGATAAAATTCTTTGTTTTCGTCTTCCAATTTCGCCGAATAAAAAAGCAGGATCTTGGAAATATCGATGGCCATGGCCAGCTCGGCAACGGGGTTATATATATCGGAATGGACTATCAGCGGCTCACCGAACGCAATTCGCTCATTGGCTTGCCACATCGCAAGCTCATAGGCATGCTCCATAACGCCGACAGCCTGTGCGGCTATCCAGTTTCTTCCGTGCGCGAGCGTTGACATCGCGATCCCGAACCCTTTTTCGTATTCTCCGAAAAGAGAACTTTCAAACAAATGATAATTGTCAAAGAAAATTTTTCCCATATGCGCCGCATGATTTCCTAGTTTGTGATCGGGCAGAGGAATGGTAAGGCTTGGGGGCGTCGGCCTCAAGAGATGCGGTAAAAAGGCGGTAATTCCTTTGTAGCCGGTTTCTTGCCTGTTGGTGCGCGCAAAGAGGATAATGAATTCCGCAACGGGCACATTCGTTATGAATTGTTTTTGCCCGTTTGCCAGCCAGCCGCCCGTGATTTTTTCCGCGAAGGTTTTTATGCCTCCGGCGTCGGAACCATTGTCCGGTTCAGTTAATCCGAAAGAGCCCAAAATTTTCCCGGTTGCTAACCGCGGGAGATATGCTTCTTTTTGGTTCTTACTTCCGAATTTTGACAGCGGATAGCCAACCAAGGAATTTCCGACCCCGAGTACCAGAGCGCCTCCGGACCAAACGCGCGCCATCTCAATCATGGCGAGGACCCCGGAGAGATTATCCATTTCTACTCCGCCGTATTCCGCGGGAATATTTATTCCTGTAAGATTGATTTCGGCCATCGCATGGACCCATTCCCACGGGAAAGGTGCGCCGTGAAATTCGTATTTTATGATCATTTCTTTGATGTCTTTTCGTATATTTTGCGTCTTTTCATCCCAAAGCCGGTGTCTGACGTTATTCCTCACCATCAGATGCTCTTCAGAAAGCTTCATTTTTTGGTCCTTTCAATCTGCAAAAAATATAGCACTATATTTAAAAAAATAAACCCCCGCACCGAATTTCGGTGCGGGGGCAAAAGCATTAGACTTTTTTAGTTTCCAAAAAATCTCTATGTTCAAATAATCCTTCAACGACTTCCGCAACGCCGAAGCCTGTTTCGGCGTTGGCAAGATACACTTTTTTTCGCCAGCCGTCATCCAGATATTGTTCGCCGAGGATTAGCTTTGCCGATGTGAAGAATTTTTTTCCAGATTTGAAATCTTCACGGTCATTTACTACGAAAATATTAACTTCTTCGCTCTGCCCGGCCTTTTCCAGATTTAAGGAGTCTCCAAGAGGCTCTATTACCTGAACGAGCGTATCAACGTGTTCGCGTATTTCCACATCGGTTTGTCCCGCCCCCGCGGTTTCGACAATAACGATATCGGAGAATAATTTTGAATAAGCGATGATTTTGGAAAGGGAATCGGTGAGAGCAGACCATTCTCCTCTTGTCGCCAAGCTTCTGATAAATAGTCCTTTGTCGCAGTCCAGTTCGTCACTGCGCAAATTACGGCGGTCTCCGAGTATCGCCCATCCTCTTTTTTGGGAGCTTGGGTCAATAAGCAGTGCGACAACCCGCATGTCTTTTTTCCTGAACGAAGGAATAAGCCGGCTGATCAACATGCTTTTCCCGGCGCCGGTAACACCTGTAACGCCGACAACCCAGGCGCTTGATGGCTCGATATTCATGGCCAAGTTTGGATATTTTTGAAAGGCGCCTATCATATATGCCAGCGCACTTCTTTCGAACATTTCTATGTTTTTCATTGTCCGGTCCTCTTTTTCATGTTTTGGACGATCTCGTCGAAATCGGACGACCCCGGGACATAAATATTTTTTATTCCCAGTGTTTCTTTGATGTATTTTTCGTGTGCCGGAAGCATAATTCCTCCCCCGATTATTTCGATATCTGAACCGCCGTAAGACTTCAGGGAATTTTTGAGATCTTCAAAAAATCCTGGTACGTATCCTATCAGCGCGGATAATCCGATGAAGTCTACGCCTTCTTCCACCGCCGCTTTCGCTATTGCTTCGGGAGTTGTGCGGAATCCAAAATGGATGACTTCCGCTCCCATTGCCTGGAAAATATCGCGGAGAATATAAAATCCGACAGTATGGCCGTCGTGTCCGCCTTTTGCAAGCAAAACGCGCATTGGCCTCGGGAACCTATATCCTTTTGTAAATTCCAAAGCTTTTTTATGTGAAAAGGACGATGAAACACCAGCAGATTCCTTTGCGGAACCCCAGACATCGCGAAGCGCTCCGCAAATTTCCCCGAGCGTTGCGGAAGATTCAACGGCTTCCTGCAAGACGGGCATAAGATTGTCTTTTTTTTCTGCGGCTCTCCGCACTTTATCCAACGCTTTCAAAGCGCCGGTCTGATATCTTTGTTTCTTAAATTTAGACAGCCTGTCCTTTTGTTCGCTTTCGTATCCGTGCCGTTTTTCCACTTCTTCGGAAATT
>Ga0209542_10020649_pt1 | contig 10409 bp, 9 predicted proteins | sample RifCSPhighO2_01_FD_184028 | JGI IMG/M metagenome (GOLD analysis project Ga0209542, IMG submission 184028) | Soil microbial communities from Rifle, Colorado - Rifle CSP2_plank highO2_0.1 (SPAdes) (version 2) | ecosystem: Environmental > Terrestrial > Deep subsurface > Rock core/Sediment ...
CACTCTTTGCCAGATGGTTATGAAGCCTTTCGTTCCTTTAAATTTATTGAATTGCCGCATTCTTTAGTTTCCTAAAGACTGCAATATGTATCTGAACTTAGACAGCAGGTTTCTTGTGGTATACTCTTCTCAATGATCGGCGTACTTATGACCATTGTCGCGGGGTTTTTTTCCGAAATCGGGAGCTCTATCGGGAAACGCGAAGTGAACAACCACAAGGAAAGCATTTACACAATGGGCTTTCTTAATACATTTTGGATCACGGTAATTCTCATCACTACTGCATTCATCATCAAAGGAAGTTTTGTGTTCTCTCTCGCATCGCTTCCAACGTTCATCATAAAGATGATACTTGAAATCTTCCAGGTCCATATAAGCCTTCTTGCAATCGTAACCGCAAGCAGAAGCACATTTGGGTTTCTCCGCATTTGGACCCTTCCCCTCCTCCTTATTGTTGATATCACTCTTGGGTACACCGTGAGCGCGTGGCAAGCTGCGGGAATTTTTGTCCTCATTGCCGCATTCGTAGTACTCTTTATGAATCATGGTATTGAGAAAAAAGGGAGCGGGTACGTCATGTTCACCGCAATCAACGCTGTCGCGACAATTTCCCTGTATAAATACAACATCACTCATTTTAATTCCGTCGTGGCGGAACAATCAATTTCATACTTCATTCTTCTTTTGTATTCATTCACATTCGCCACGTTTATAGCGAAAGAAAATCCGTTTACGTTCTTTAAAAAGCCGCGTTTTCTTTTGCAATCACTTTCTGAGGGAGTCTCAAGCATCGTTTTGAGTTTTGCGTATCAATTCGCGCCCGCATCAATCATCGCGGCCGCGGGACGAAGCGCGGGAGTATTTTGGTCTGTGATATCCGGAAATATTTATTTCAAAGAATCCCACATCCTGCTCAAAATGAGCGTGGTAGCACTCATTGCCTTGGGTATATTCTTGTTGACACAAACGGGTTAGAACGGAATTTTGTCTTTGTCCTCGTCCTTTTCTTCAATTATTTCATACGTATCTGCCTCTTGTGCGACAAGCTCTAGCGGTGTTTTCTTTCCCAATAGAACCGATGCGGTAACTCCTAAAACTGCGAGAAACAATACCCCTCCCAACCACCACATAATATTCATACTGTTCCTCACACCAGAAAGCGATGCGGTTTGATCGGTAAAAACGATTTCGGCGGAATTTTGTTCATTTGCAATCACACTATGTTGACCATCTTCCCCATTTAATATTGGCGGATTTTCTTTTTTAATAGTAGAAGTACTGGGCTCATTGGATACGGCAACCTTCTTTTGATCCACACTAGAAGAGATATTTGCCACCGAAGAAACTTTTTTGGGTTCATATGTTATTGCCTTGCTTCCGTTCGGATAGTGAAGTGATACATTGTTTGTATAAAAATTAAATCCGGTCATATCGGAAGAGAATCTCACTTTTTTACCGGGAGCAATAAAAGTATTCTGGGGAAATATGAATGTCTGCGAGGGAGTGCGGATGTTCCACCCAGAAATATCCAGTTCGAGTAAAGATTCATTATAAAGCTCAACGAAAAACGACGTTGTATCGCCGACTGAAGAGATTGAGATATTCGCGGGTACGACCTCAACAGTAACTCGATCTGTTGCAGAATAAAATCCCGATGCTGCATCAAGGATAACAATATATGTTCCCGGATACTTATATGTGTGAACCACCTTTTTCCCTTCTGCGGTTCCCCCGTCACCGAAATTCCACAGCATCCGCGCATTTTCAATCGGCTCTTTCTTAAGTCCCCATACACTCCCCGAGAATGTAATATCTCCTCCCGTAACTCCAGTCCGCGTGCGAGCCCCTGCGGAAGCAAAAATTTGCGGATCCACAGGAAATGATGAGCCTAATGACGTTGTGGAAGTAGTTACTGACAAGCTACTCTCACTAGAAGATTCTTGTTGAGAGGAAGTGCTTTCTTGTCCCGAGTTGCTATTGGCCGCACCAGGAGTGGGGGTTGCGGCAGTAAAAACTCCACTTATTTTCTGTAATGACAAGCCGTTTTTCTGCGCACCGGCATTTTCACCATACGTTGCGGTATCAATAACCACCCCATCTGCATCAACGAGCGAAAGGGTATCTCCCGTATCGGTAAGAGAAAATGACCCATCAATAACGGTGCCACTAAAACCAGAATGCGAACTTAAAAACGTATCTGCTTCTTTTGCGATGACAGCATATTCACCAGCGGGAATAATGAGAGAACCCTGCCCACCATTCTTTGGCGGTTCTTCAAAAACATGATTACTGCCATCACTAAACCTCCACTCTTTTAAATCAACTTGAGCATCTCCATCATTTAAAATCTCAAACCACTCGTGAGCAACCCCTTCTTCCGGAGCATACATAATTTCACTAATAACAACCGCCGCAGAGACCGGCGTGGCCGCAAAAAGCACTGTGCAAAAAAGATAACGGAAAAAATTCATGACCCAATAAAGGTCCGACCTTAAGGCTCCCCAAGGTCGGACCTTGGCATTTTAAATTAAAAATTGCGAATTGAAAATTTACTCATTTGTCTACCTGTAACATTTTTCTCAGTTCGTCCTCCGGAATCTCGTTCTGTTTTTGACCTGAGGCCGGGTTGTGAGAATTAGACGGCACCTCCTGCCTCTTTTGCGGGGCCGGAGGGGTGACCGTTGTTTCTTTTTTCTCCACCTTAAGTACTTCCGCAAGTGCGGCTTTCAATCCTGAAATATTTTTTGAAGGTTCTGGGCTCTTTTTGCCTTGAGTCACAACCTGAGAAGGTTTTGATTTGAGCGAATCAAGAGAAATGGGTTTTTGTGGGGCAGTGAACCTCTTTTCGGTCCACTCATCCGGAGGGTGACTTTCAACACGGGTACGCTCGCGAGGTGAACCGAAATGGGATGCATTACTTTCTCCCCCAAATCTTCGGTCGCCTTCATCTTTTCTTGTGGGAGGCTTTTCCTGAATGATCGGTTGATACCATGTTTTAATCGCCTCTTCAACCTCGGGGCGTGTATGCGCAAACGATGTGCGTGAGTGTTCAATAACTTTCTCACGGAGCGATTTTTGCGGCGCGGGTATCGGAGAAAGTGTGGTTGCGGAAAACGGGTGTGAGGCAACACCATCGATCATAAGTTTGAGATAAATTTGCGCGAATCCAAGGTTTACCATATCTTCCGCCGTGAATGCCGGAGCAAATTCTTTTTCAAGAACTTCGGCGTCAAACGCGCCAACCCGAAACATGACCATAGTACCCACGTTCCCGAACACCGCGGCACGCACCTCTTCCGACATTTGCTCAATGTATTGATGGGCAATGGTTAGATTCAGTTTGTATTTTCTTGCTTCGGAAAGAATGTCCGCAAATGATTCGTTCGCAAATGATTGGAATTCGTCCACGTAAAGATAAAAATTAGGAAGTTGCTGTAATTCTCTATCGGGAATGTCGGCGCGGGATAACGCCGCAAGATAAATTTTCGTGATGAGCATGCTTCCTAAAAGGTTCGCGTTCCCCTCTCCGATACGTCCCTTTGAGAGGTTGATAATAAGGATCTTGCGGTCATCCATAAGCTTTCTGATATCAAAACTGGAAGTTGGCTGGCCGATGATATTCCTGATGAGAGGGTTTGCGGTGAACTGTCCAACTTTGTTTTGAATCGCAGGTGTTGCCTCTTGAGTGTAGCGATCGGTGTATTTCGCAAATTCATCAACCCAAAATGAACGCACCGATGGATCTTTCACATTTTCCACCACACGCCTGCGATATTCTTTGTCGGTAAGCATGCGATTGATACCGAGAAGCGTGGAATCCGGATACTCCAAAAGAGCAAGGAGTGTGTTGCTTAAAATATATTCCATACGCGCAGACCACGCATCAAGCCAAATTTTCTTGAATGCGCTCATAAGCCCTGACACCACCAAATGGCGTTTATCGTAGCCAACATCCTCCATTACATTGAAAGAAATCGGATGATCTGTATCAAATGGAGCGAAATAGATGACATCATTAATGCGTTCTTCGGGGATGTACTCGAGAAGAAGTTCAGCCGTCTTGCCGTGCGGATCAATAAATGCGAATCCTTCGCCATTTTTGATATCCTGAACGGCCATATTCTCCAAAAGCGTGGATTTACCCATGCCTGTTTTGCCGATGATGTAGACATGCTTGGTTCTATCCTTCGCTTTTATACCGAAACGAATGCGTTTATTGCGCGCGTCGGTTTCCGCGAAATAGGTAATGGTATCGTGATTGTTTGACATTTATTACATAATACTACATACGAGTACAAGAAAAAAGCCCCACGTTGTTTCTCGTGGGACTTCACTCAATAAGGAGAATCTCGTCGTTGAGGTATCGATTTTTATACAAATAATCGTTCAGATAATTTTCAAATGACTCGGCGTCTTTCTCGTCCACAAATGAACATAGTGCGACACACTGCTCCCCTTTACCGCGATATCCTACTAAACAATTCATCCCCTTGCGCCATAATGCAATGTTTCCTTTCTGTATCGTTTTGTATTTCTTATATGCTAGCGGTGGTGAACATTTATCACAAATTTCTTTCATAATTCCGCGAGCCCGAGAGAATGTCACATTGATACTGAAAAAGATGGTTACAACGCTTTGTTTCTTAGACATGAGTATTATCCTCCAATAAAGATTTTCTTCTTCAGCAACCCTACCGCAAACCTTATAGTTTTTCAACCCCGTAGTAGAAAATGACATTGGAAATCAAAATTTTTCCCTTTACCACCCTACTAATTACAATAATGTCTGAATTGTGGAATCTACGCGCAAATACTATTCCATTGGAATAATGTCATTTTTCACTACCGGGTCAAGCGCTCCCTGAGTATAAAGATTTCGCGGGTCCAATCCCGATACCATTCGCTCAAGGCGGAGCTACGGGGCAAGCAACATACAATCTATTCCGTAAGCAATGCGTCTTTTGTGTAGATATTTCTTGGGTCCCACAACATCCATGAGGTAAGCCCTGCATCATAGGTCGCTTGAATTTGAGCTCTAACTTCTGCGGCACCGTAATCTCCGCCATAATCGAAATCCTGAAGCCAGGGGCGCAACTTAAGGGGTGTGGTGGACGCGGCGTTCGCCCGCAAAACGGCTCGATCCATTGAAAACTTCACTACATCGTACACATGGTCATTTGGATTTGCCCACCCGTTGAATTTCGGCGGATAATGTGATGGATACACCATCGGCGCAACGTAATCAAAATGCCGGAGTGCCGGTTCAAGTACTTGCCCAATATTCAGATCGTCGGTGTTTGTCGTGGTCATTCCAAAAAGATCGGCAGAGATGACCACCCCGGACGGTTTCACTTCACGCTCAAGGTATTCAAAGAATCGTTCGAGCGCGACCGTTTTTGTGGTGGTTCCCGTCCATGGAAACGCGATATCTTTCATATCCCCATCCGAAGGAAAGCGAATATAATCAAAATTAATCTCATCAAACCCCTGCGCGTACGCATCGTGTGACAAAGCGACAATGTAATCCCAAAATGGTTTCGCGCTTACATCGATGAATGAAAGTCCTTTTCGGTCTCGCCACACGGCACCATCGCTTTTGCGCTTTACCGCGAGTTCGGGGTGCGCTTTTGTGTAGTATGGATCTTGAAAAACAGTCACGCGCGCGATGGTATAAATTCCTCGCGCGTGAAGATTCGCGAGGAATGGTTTTAAGTCCCCCGTACGGCAACCGGTCCCCTGTATGCTTTGAAGTGTGGGGTCCGCCGGCTGATATGCAATGGTACCTGTGTAATCTTTTATATCAATAACAACCGCATTGAGCTCCGTTTCATCGATCATCTTTGCAAGTTTTTCGCGCCACGACGGAGTTCCAAGAACGCACGCAGTCATATAAATTGCTTTAAGCGGCTCCGGAGTTTTAAGATGTGTTACGACGATCTCCGGTTCTTTTTTAATTTCCGGAGTTGTAGTACCTGCAATCGCCTTTATTTCTTTCTCGCTACCCACCTCATAGGTTGTCGTGGTGAGCGGTGGAAGGGTGAAATACAAAGCAGAAAAGGAGCCTATGATCAAAGCCCCTCCAATCAGCGTTTTCTTACCCATACCTTTCATTTGAGTTCCGGTGGAGATATACCGCTAATATCTTTTTTCGATTCATCTTTCAATTCCTTTCCCATAGTAGGTGGAACGCCACGGCCGTTCCCATAATGCCCGTTTTCAATGACCCGTTTGCAATTTGCGCAGTATTGTACATTGGAAAAATAACCGATGACGGCAATGATGAGTCCGGCTACGATGAATATGACCTCTTTTACAGCGATAGGAAATCCGGAAAATGGCAATATTGCCACAAGTACTCCAAGACCGATGATTGCAGAATTTTTTGACATAGAATTATTGATTACCAAAGATTATACAGGTTTTAATTTTTAGGGGCAACTATCACCACAAATTCTCCACGAACCTTATCCTTGTTCGATTCAAAATATTTGAGCTGTTCTTCCGAAGTCCCGGATACAAACTCCTCATATACCTTGGTAAGTTCCCGGGCAACCACGACAGAGCGGTGAGCATCTAAATGCTTCTTGAGTGATTCCAAAGTCTTTAAAATTCTATGAGGAGATTCATAGAATACGACTGTCCGTTTGGACACGGTAATCTCCTTAAATAAGGTTTCTCTCCCCTTCTTGTGGGGTAAAAATCCCAAAAACAAAAAATCGGATGATGGCAACCCACTTGCCGAGAGTGCAGCGATGACTGCCGAAGGACCGGGAATAGGAACGATTGAAACTTCTTGTCCGAATTTTTCTTTGACTTGAGATACCAAAAGAACACCAGGGTCGGAGATGGTAGGAGTTCCCGCATCTGAAACAAGTGCAAGATTTTTTCCCTCTTTAAGAAGCTCAAAAATTTTCTCAACTTTTGCAAGTCCGCTGTGTGAATGGTAACTCAACGTCGGTGTTTTAATGTCATATTTTTGAAGAAGTTTCGCGGTCGTTCGCGTATCTTCGCAGAGAATGTGGTCAACCTCGCGTAAAACTCTAAGCGCCCGAAGGGTGATGTCTTCGAGGTTACCGATTGGTGTTGCAACAATATAGAGCGTGGGCATGAGGGTGCGAGTGGTAGGAATCGGACCTACGACCTCTGTCTTATCAGGACAGCGTTCTACCACTGAACTACACTCGCAAAAGTAAGTTGCACTATAGCAAAAAAGACCCTACATCGCAATAATTTCAGCGTATTGTGGACAAAAACAATGCCTCGCTGTGCTATGCTAATAACAGCCAACAACCACAGAGGAGCACCACCGCATGTGCAGAATCAAGTCGTTCATAATAAGTGGAAGACCGGTCCGTAAAGACGGGAATGGTTCACGCGAAGAAACCACTCATGGTCCAAGACGTCCTGACGATAAAACAATCGAGAGAAGGAAAAGTAATCGTCTCCACCGACGAAACCCTGAGCAGTGGGGAAAGCTCCGACGGTCAGCAATTCTGTAATTCTTAAAAATTCCTCCAATTCATCCCCGGCGTACATTTTGCCGGGGATTTTTATATCTCAAAATCATACCGATATATCGTATGATTTTGAGATATAAAAAAGACCGAGTCGCTGAACAACTCGGTCTGAGAGATGAAGCGACATATTACCGCTTCCACTCCAGGAGACAATTTAGAAACCCTTCCGAAACCGTTTCGGAGGAGTACCAATGATATGGACCGCCATCGGCTTTGGGCCGAACCAGCGATATACAACGTTCACGACTGCGTCTGCTCGCAAAAAAACAAGCAGGCTGATGATGAAAAAGATCCAGAACAGGATTTCGCTCGGGTCGTGGTAAATATTATAAAAGCTCGCGCCCGAAAACCAAACACCCGTGACCCCAACCAGAAACGTCCAAAATGCCTTCATATTGTTCCCTCCTTGGGAAAAATTAATGGAAAAGATCAAAATTTAACTGGATTAAGTATAGCATATATTACTATACTTGTCAAGCATCCCCAGCTATGAAAAAAGTCCCATCAAAACCACTAAAAGAAATAATCCAAGATAGAATGCGTGGGAATATTTTTCAAGTATGCGGTCAAATTCCATAAGAAATTCTCCATTAGATTTATCTTCCCTTACTTTACCTTAAACGCCCAAAAACACAAAAAACCCTTGCGGGGTCTTAGGTTTCAATATTCAATAAGTAAGTAGTATTCTTTCTCTTGTTCCGTTCCAACCAAACATCATCTCAAAGAATGAACGTTTGGATTTTTTCCCAATGACCGTTGGGAGCGGATATTCACATTTAAAGTTGAGAATAATCACTCTTCCCCGCAGAACGGGGAAACCGACACGATAAGTTCTTCCCTCCGAAGAGTTAAGAACGGTTTTCACCTTGAAATAATCCACGACCAGCTTCCGCTAGCCGTGCCTTGTTACGACTTCGTCCCTGTCACCAAACTTACCTTAGGTCCTGCTACGCAGGAACTTCGGGTATTCTCGGCTTCCTTGACGTGACGGGCGATTATCTTTCAGAAACTTGAAATTGATGTTCCCCTGCAGTATTTATATAAATACTGCAGCCCTCCCATCTGTCATGACGAGAGGCGACGTAGCGAGCGGATTTCCCGCACTACGCGAGCCCAGCACTTATTTCCTTGAAAAGAAATAAGTGCTGGGTGAATCCTTCATCTCGCAAAAGCGAAACTACTATGATTCAGCTGACTTCTGACGCTGCGTAAGTTTCATTATACCCGCCTTAGAGCGATATAACAACGTCAGATCTCCACAGGTTACGCGCCATTCTATTCTAAAACATCCATACCGGCATTCTATGTATCTTCCCCACCCTCACCGCCTATTAGTGGGTCGATACGCCGTTTTTTGTAAGGCTGTTTTTTGCATTAGGATCCTCCACCGAATACCTCGCGGTATTCGGCTATCCGTCTGCTACGCTCCGACGACGAGTCGGAGGAGTGGATTTAAACCACTTAGATTGGCGCGCTGCTGCGCGCTTTTATTGTGAGTACAAGACTTGAGAACGTATTCACCGCGGTATAGCTGACCCGCGATTACTAGCGATTCCAGCTTCATGAGGTCGAGTTGCAGCCCTCAATCCGAACTGAGGCCACCTTTATAAGGATTGGCTCGGGCTTTCGCCGTCGCGACCTGTTGTAGTGACCATTGTATCAAGTGTGCAGCCCAGGGTATCAGAGGGACATGCTGACCTGGCGTCATCCTCGCCTTCCTCCCAGCCCGCAACGCACTTGCGTTGCGGGCGATATTTAAATATTTAAATGTTTAAATATCGCGCGCAAGCGCGCTATGGGCTGGGCAGTCTCGCCTGACAAATATAACAGGCAACGAGGGTTGCGTTCGTTACCCCACTTAAGGGAACAATTCAAACCACGAACTGACGACGGCCATGCATCACCTGTCCAAACGTCCTTGTGAGACTACCTACGTTTCCATAGGTATTCGTTTAGATTTCAAACCCTGGTGAGGTTCTTCGTTTACCGTCGAATTAAGCCACCTGATCCACCGCTTGTGCAAGTCCCCGTCTATTCCTTTGAGTTTTAGCCTTGCGGCCGTACTTCCCAGGCGGTTCTCTTAACGCGTTAGCTTCGCCTCTCAGAGGGTCGATACTCCGAAAAGCCAGAGAACATCGTTTAGGGCGTGGACTACTGGGGTATCTACAATTTTGTTACTCGTAACAAAATTAGTTTAAAAGTTCATAAAGTTATAAAGTTGAAAGTGAATTCACACCCACTTTATAAACCTGATAACTTTTTACTTTATAACTTTCTTGTTACTGGCAGAAATATTTCTATTCTGCTCTCTATGTCGCCATAGAGTTCGGACTATATCTTATTGCTCGCTTTGCTCGCAACGCGGAACTACGCCGACTTGACGCAGAACTACGCGGAACAAAACAAACAATCTCGGCGTATAGTCTCTGAGGGTTTTTGTGGATTTCGTTGAGTGGGGGAACTCCTGTTCCCCCTATAATGTTCAGCACGACACGCCCCATGGGAAAAAATAAGAGGCTAGGGAACACAAGCCGTACCATAAAAACAAAAGAACTGTAAAGGTTGCTACTATCCATACTCGGAAATTAAGGGCTTCCTTGTCTGCGGCGGACCTGTCACCTCTACTCATGATAGTATCTCCTCTGTTGTCACTCAACGAAATCCACAAATCTTCCCTGCTGATTGTCCGTTGACCGTCCGTCGGTTGACGGATTAGGTCGCACTTCAAGATTTTCACCCAGCACCTATTTGTACTCTAGAAATTTCTAAAGACCAAAATAGGTGCTAGGTACCTGAAGATACTCGGATTTTCCAGCATATAGCCAAGTTATCCCCGCAAGATAGTGGCTAAACTAATCATGCGGGGGGACTAGCGTTCAACGTACCCCTACG
>Ga0209542_10020650_pt1 | contig 10409 bp, 8 predicted proteins | sample RifCSPhighO2_01_FD_184028 | JGI IMG/M metagenome (GOLD analysis project Ga0209542, IMG submission 184028) | Soil microbial communities from Rifle, Colorado - Rifle CSP2_plank highO2_0.1 (SPAdes) (version 2) | ecosystem: Environmental > Terrestrial > Deep subsurface > Rock core/Sediment ...
TCCCCACCTGGTGGTCGGGCAATTTCGGAAGCACCGACAACAATTCAGGTAAACAAAAAGAATCGGACGCACATTTCCGGACCCCTCCATCAGAGGAATAAGGGAAGCGTCCCCTTTTCCTGCGTGGCGTAATCCATCTGCACGTACGGCGCTCCTTGAAAATACTTCCGCCGATCGATGCGCTGTTGCTTGAGCGCGATCACCCGCGCGCGCACGTCCTCATCGTAGCGGCGCAGCGTCCCCTTGACCCACCCACGACCCTCTCGATACGCCGGCTGCTTGAACCAGTCCACCAGTGTCGCCCGACGCACATCGAGACGCCGCGCCATCTCGGAGGTACTGACGCCCTGGCGCTTGAGTTCAAGCGCCTGCGCGAACTTTTTTAGCTTCGTCCTGCTTCATCGCGAAATCCTCCTCAGCAATCACACCGTGCAAATGCATGATGACAACACCAAATCACTGTTGCTGTCATCCTTGCGCGATGGGTCGAGGGGGTGTACGGTTTTATTCCAAAGCCAGCCGGTAGCGAAATGAGTTCAGCGAAAAATACCGGAATTGCATGTTGCCGGACTTGTTCAACAGGTTGCTTCGGCGCGTTTCATCCCTTGTGCGCCTGATACGGACTGAATTCGGGCGATTTGTGATTGTAGCTCCCAGAAATACTGATGTGAATCGTACTGAGAAGAGTTGACGTCGATGTATGCCAGTGAGTCAGGATCATCGACAGTGAAGCTGCCCCCCCGGTAATTGTCGAGACGTTTTGCCTCGCAGACGGATTTTTTGTTGTGATCCAGAAAGTATGCTACAAAATCATGATCCAGCTGTACAGTCAATGGATATGTAACCGCATCATCCGGCATGACCAGTTCGTTGACATACAGGACGGTATTGAAGGCGGAATTCTGGTGAATACCATAGGTTTCATTCACGAAGCTAGCTATTTCGTCGTAAAAGTTTTTCCACCCGCCCGGCATGCATTTGTCAGTGACGAAGAATTTCATTGCCCAAGTTATGGAGGGATACCGACTCGGAAAGTGTTTAATTTCGTCTGATAACTTATGGAGAAATGTCATCGCCTGTATATTGTATTCCCATTGCAAATACCTCAGCACATATCTCAGAGTGGAATACCCATCCGCCACAACATAGACACTGTAGATGGCTTTCATGCTCTCCAGATCTGTTGTGGTATAGCTGTAACTGGAAATCAGGAAATTTTTCTCGTCGACTTCGATTTTGTACTTCTTAATATATTCAGGGTCCGCCATGGGGCTGTTAGGTAATAGCTGGGTTGGATAGGCCTTGGCGGTTACGTCTACGTCAATACATCGCTGCAAGTCCCGATCGAATGTTTCAACGGTGATGCCTGGCAACCCGATCATCAGATCGGTTGACAGCGGCAATCCTTCATCGGCGAATATTCTTGTGAGCTCGTCATATTTTTCAGTTTTGATGTTTCTCCTGTTGATAACATTAAGAGTAGCTTCATCTGTGGTTTGAATGGAGATAATCCCCTGACTGATGATTTCGCCCGCCTTAAAAACCTTGACAATCTCCGCTAACCGTTGAGTGGTATTTTTAGTGTAATTAACGACGACTTCTCTGGGGAAACCATACTTCGCTTTGGTCTCACAAATCCATTCCGACAGTTCAATATCGCGGTCGTACATGCCAAAGTTTGCATCCGCGATCCATAGTACCCGGACACTGTTCCTTCCGATCCAATCTACTTCCTGTTTAACGCGTTCCAGATCGAATTTTTGGACTTTCTGCTTTGTAGCCGAACCCCAGTCACAGAATGTGCATCCAAAAGGGCAGCCGCGATTGGACTCAATAATGGCTGCATCCACTGCAGCATCGTATAAATCAAACACGCCCTCAAGGTAAGGTGAAGGGATCACATCCAGTTCCTTGAGCCTTGATCGGCCTTTCGTTCGGATCAGTTTTTCCGACTCAGCCCGGATATCACGAAATGTCAGTCCATCAACCTTCTCCAGCCCTGTCTTGTCATAAACTATGTCGCCATTCTCGGCCTTGAACAGGAATTCGAGTATCTCTGCGGCAGTGACTTCCCCCTCGCCATGTACGGCGATGTCTACGGATCTGTTTTTACCCATAAAATCGGCACAGGACTGCTGGTAGCTAGGGGTGCTAGGGCCGCCGTGAATGGTCAGATTTCCTTTATGGTAAGTCTTCAAGGTTTTGGATATTTGCAGATTTATATCTACTGACCACATGTAATTGGAAAATAGCCATACACCTTTCCCAAATTTGTTATAAGGACCCAGCAATTCGTTAGGGGTCATATACGAGATGGGTAAAAGCTGGTATTTCTCCAATAGTGCACAGTTCTTGTATGCCATGATAAAACTATAAATCATGCCCAATGCCAAAGGATAGTGATTGCGCATATGTGGAGCGAAGTAGACTGGAATTCGGCCGTCCGGTTTCATATCCTGCCAGCGAGGTTTGTTGGTTTTATTGGTGTCAGTTTGTCTAGCCGTGTTCTTCTGCCTCAATTTTGCCGGTTGCTGCTTGGTGTCTACGGGGTTCAACATGTTGGTCTTCACCAGTAACCCTGCATTAAATAGCCAGCTGATACCGCGCATCCGGCTAGCCTCATCAGCGACTCGCGATTTCTCTGTGATTGCTTCACTAACGGTTTTACCTTCAGAAAATGACATGAGGAGCAGGACGAGTTCGAGGCAAAGGAGGTAATTCTTTCGGGAGGAGGGACACCATACTTGAAATCCCGCTGGAGTAAATTTCAGAGCAAAGTTAGAGCTCAGTCTCAGACGCACCGCGCTGCCAATTTCTGGTGTGTCCTCACAACTTGCGAGTATGATCGCCTGCGAAGAACGATACTCGTGCGTCCTTTTTCCGTTTATTAGAACCTGTGACTTATGTAGTTGATCGATGCGGGTGAGGATGCTTGGGAGTGACGGGGCTGACGGTAGGAATGTTCTCGCCTTGCCAAATTGAAGTTTCTGGATGATTGTTTCAGGTACACCACCGTTCAGAAACGTAGAAAGCAGAACGACGTCAGATTCTGATAATTTAACTGGTGGCGCTACACCTGACAGTTGGCCGGCATAGAAAACACCTTTGCGGTGGAGTATCCAGGTATTTGAATTAGGTACTAAAATATGTTGTTTAGCCACTGGACATTCTGCAACTAATGTTAGGGGTTATTGTTGGGGCAAATCGAGCCACTGTCGATCGGTGTGTAAATTCGATCAGGCGGCTTTAGGGTGTAGCCGCGCGTGAGGCGGTCGAAGATGTCGCGGAGATGCGGCGGTGAATTCATACAGATGCAAGTCTGACCGGTGAAGCTTGCAACGTGCCGTCTGCTGTCGGATAGGCACGAGCTAAAGTGTCACCAAAGCGAGCCTGGAAGTCAGAATGAAACATCAACGTGGTGAAGCCAGCAAGCACCTGCGCCGTGTCTTTACCTGGATACTCTTCAACCAACCAGCCAAACAAATCCTCGACAGGTAGTGCTGGTCGAACTCGTTCTGGCAGCGAATCCAGCCACATTCGTCGCACAAGCGCGTTGGGCGCGGATTCCTCGGCTGCAAATTCTAACACGGGTGGTGGCTCTGGCGGATATTCGATAACTCGCCGCAAAGCGAGCCCGATTCCAGCGTCACCCAGCACGTTCTGAAACCGCAGCGCACAAACTCCGATAAGAGGCTCTGCTCCCCACCTGGACAATCCTTCGTTCTGGAGTTTCTCCAACGCCCGAGCCGCGCCTTCGGCAATGGAGCTTGATTGGCGCAACGATTCGTAAAGCGGCTGAATCTCCTTGCGGCATTGCGTAAAGACTCGCAATGCGTGAGCGGCTACCAGTCGGAGAAAGCGCTGGTTGAGGGCGAGTGCAGGATAGTCGTTGAATAGGGCTTCCTCACGAGCGCCCCTGAGCAACCGCTCGGTTTCATCCAGCACGGCTCGCAACGGCCCATCAACGCGGACAATCTCAATCATTGGTTCTACATAACGCTCCATCCAATGGAGGATGCGCCGGAACTTTTCGCGTACTGACACCCGCACCCGCTCGGTCTTGTAATGCGCCAGCTCGGTGAGAATAGCAGAATGTGTTTCATCAAGATCGGCATGGATGCGCCGCAACGCCTGATTGATTTCCTCGAACGCAAATTTGACCTGTTGCACGTCCTCCTCATCTAGTGCGCGCATGAGCCGCTTGCCTGTGGTTTCGAGCGAAAGGACGTAGCCTCGAATCATTTCCGGCGTCGCAGGATTCGCGTCGTTGAAAAGATAACCGAGAAGCTGTGAGACCGGCTCGGCAAGCACGTGCATCTGCGATCCGGGTTCTGTCGGCACAAGAATCTGATTTCTAACCAAACCACGCCAAGTTGTTTCCGGTAATTCCTCAACCGTTGCAGGATTCGCGCGAATGAACCGCATTGCATCCGCCTCTGAAATCTCGCCGCCGCGATCCGCCAGCGCACGAAGTAGTGCGCTATGCGTGGCGCAGAAGTTGAAGAACGTTTGCGGGTTGATTTTCACTAGGCGGGTAATCTCAAGCAACTAATGGGGTCAGACTCGATTGAAAATGGCCGGACCGCTGATTTTTCACGGCTGGCGATCCCGCGCGAAGCCGGGATGCTTGCGGCCTGAACGTCGCAAACAACGCGCGTCGGCCTTTTGTTCCAGTTGTGGGACCAAATCCTTGCCTCCACGGACTTCCCCCTATTCCTTAACTTATTCCTCGGAAATCCTAACACACGGACCGTCGGGCGCGGACAAGCGCTGGCCTTGTTGATCGCTTCAAGGGGAAGGGCGACTTCAATGAGCTTTTCTGGTGTCTTCATGTTCATTACATCGTCTTCTTAAAGAGATCTATCGCCAGGAGGCTGGTCGCTTAAGCACGAAGCCATCCGGCTTGCGCAACTCATCGGGAAACTGGCTGTCATGAAACTTCTTGCGTCCAATGCGAAAGCACGCGCTTGCGACCGACTCCAAACGCTTGGACTGCCGATCCGGCGGGCAGGCAACGACCACCCGTTTCTTGGGAAAGCGTGCCCGGACGGCCTCGACCGGCGCTGACAGATCGCTGTCGGCCGAAACCAGCATGGCGGTGTCGAAAGCGTCGTCGTAGGCGTCATTCAGCATTTCGACGGCGATATTGACGTCGGTCATCTTCTCCTCATGGGCATTCCATGTAGCCCCCGCATTTGAAGCAGGTTTGCGGCTTCGGCAGGTAGTGGCCGTAGTAGATGCGTGTATCGGGCAAAGTCTCGATGGCCTCCAGGAACGTGGCCTGGCGTTTGTGCTTGTCCGGGTCGCGCGGGTTGTTGCTTACACGGGCCGTAAAGTACTTGGTAAACACGAGTTTCTGCCCCGGCTTCAACAGATTCTGTACCAACTTCTGTGGATTTAGCCAGAAATAGCGACGCCAGCCCTTGGATTTGAGACCAAAGTAGAGATTGAACCCGTCAATATAGACAATCACACGATCCATGAGCTAATCACCTCTCCCCCGGTTGACAGAAAATGCTCTGGCCTCTATATTTTGCTCATCACCCCGCCGGCGATAGCATCGTCGGCCTGACGCCCCGAAAGGGGCGTTTCTATTTCTGCTTCCCAAAGGCCCCATTACACCGTCACCTGCGCACTTACCGCACGTGGCAACCAACGGACTTCCCCCCTGTTCCTTCTTATTCCTCGGAAATCTTAACACACGGACCGTCGGGCGCGGACGCGCGCCTTGGCCTGCAAAGTGACACTGCGCGACGCCAGCCGACGAAGGTTGCCCCGGCCCCGTTTCATGATCCTTTGCCGGATGCGCGTTTGACACGATACGGAGCGGCGGTTTCGGCCACGCGCTTGCCGGTGTATTTTTCTTCCGGATAGAAAACGACCCGGACTCGCGCGTGCAGGACCTCGGCGACGCGGCGCAAGGTGGCAAGCGAATGACCTTCGTAACCGGGTGACTCCAGGCGGCTGATCTGCTGTTGGGAGGTCTTGAGGAGCTTCGCGAGTTCCTTCTGGGAGAGCCCGGCCTGTTCGCGCAGGGCGGCGATCTGCAACGCCACATCCCAGGCCTCGCCGGCACGCTCCAAGCGGGCGGCAAACCTCGAGTCTCGCATTTGTTCCTCGAGGTACCGGTCGAAATTGGTCTTTCTCATGACTTCGTTCTCTTTTGCCAGTCACGCATCCGCTCGCGCGGCCCCGAGCCGGTGACGATCCTGGGGTTTTATATTTCCTACCCATACCCCCGCACCACGTAGTTTCCGTAGCATTCTGTGCTGGAAAGCCTCGTTGAACAAGGGTTTATTCTGTTTGCATGGTGGCGAGGGAACCGAGCCACGATGCGCTTTCACCTGAAAAAATGGCGGAGAGGGTAGGAGTCGAACCTACCAGAGGCGGATTTGCCGCCTCCCATCGGATTTGAAGTCCGAGAATACCACCGGGCCATCATCCTCTCCTTAAAACATTGTCAGGCGACGAATATGTCCCCCGCCCCACGCTCAGTGACATGACCGATCGAAGACGCCTCGATGCCGCTTTCGTGAAGCTGTTGCAACAGGCGCGGCGCCTCCGCTCCGGGCAACGCAATCAGCAGGCCGCCGGAGGTCTGGGGATCGAACAACAGCTCACGCCACACCTCGGGCACCGCGTCGTCGAACCGGACACTTTCGAAAAACGCCTGGCGATTGCTGGCGAGGCCGCTCGGCCGGATACCACGCGCGAGCAATTCCAGCGCCTCCGGGAAGTGCGGCACTTTCTGGTGCTCGATGCGAAGACGCACGCCGCTCGTGCGCGCCATTTCGAGCGCATGCCCGAGCAGCCCGTAGCCGGTGACATCGGTGCAGGCATGCACGTCGTGCAACAACATCGTTTCCGCCGCCGCGCGGTTGAGCCGGCGCATCACGGATGCCGCGCGTTCCACGAGCGAGGCCTCGGCGCGCTCCCGCTTGAGCGCGGTGGCGATGACACCGACGCCGATCGGTTTGGTGAGAATCAGACGATCGCCCGGCTGTGCCCCGCCGTTACGGATGAGGCGCGCGGGATCCACCAGGCCGGTAATCGCCATGCCGTACTTCACTTCCTGATCGGCCACCGTGTGCCCACCCACCAGCGCCACGTCCGCTTCGTTAAGTGTGTCGCTGCCGCCGCGGAGAATTTCGTGCAGCACCTCCAGCGCCAATCCCTCACGCGGAAAAGCAACGAGATTCAGCGCCGTTATCGGACGCCCCCCCATCGCGTAGATATCGCTCAAGGCGTTCGCTGCCGCGATCTGTCCGTATGTGTAGGGATCGTCCACAATGGGCGGGAAGAAATCCACGGTGTTGAGCAGCGCGAGATTGTCCGCGATGCGATAAGCACCGGCATCGTCCGAGGTCTCCGGACCAACCAGCAGATCGGGGTCGGTACTGCGCGGGAGATGCCGCAAAATATCCGCCAAACGCCCGGCATCCATCTTCGCGGCGCAGCCGACGCAGCTCGCCCATTGGGTCAAGCGGATCTTGATCGGCGATACATTATTCATGAGCGACGCCTTCCATCTCCTGTCTCTCCCACAACCGGCTGACGATCGTCGGGGGACGCTGCAACACGCGCATCGCCCATCCGCTGCGTCATGCCTACGCGATCGAAATACTCCAATATAAGCATGGCCAGCTCCCGCCCGGCGCCGATTTCATCGCGGAACTGCGCGAGCGTCATCCGGCCGTGATGCGCCAGCAATGTTTCCACGTGGCTGCGCCACGTATCGAGGTCCCGTCGCGTGGCATAAATCTCCGGCGCCAGCCTGACCACGCGCCCGGCGCGCTCCAGCTCACCCAGGAAACGGCCAAGCTGCGAAACCGTCCGCCCGACCGCGCGCGCGAGCGCCGGAAGCTTGGGTAGCGGTTTGCCGTGAAAGCTCAGCTCGGCTTCGATGCGTTCCGCCAGCCGCGCCTCGATCGCGGAAAATTGCTGCCGGTGTCCCGGCGGATGCAGGCCGTCTTCCGTCTGTTCCGCCTTTCCCGCCGCCGTCAGCCGCGCCACCAGCAGCCGGAAGACGCGCGTATCCAGCCGCGGGCAGGCGCGGGTGTGCAACGTGGCCAGCGGCATGGCGGTGGTGCGCGGATGCGCCCGCAGATAATCCGCCATCGTCTCCAGCATGCGCGCCATCCGCTCATCGAGGGACGACGCCGGCGCAACCCAGACGTCGGCGCCGATTTCCACGCGAAACAAATCGGCCCGTGCCGCCAGCCGCCGTTGCAGCGACTCCGGAGGCTCCGCCAGTTGCTCCGCCAGTTGCGCCACGAGCCATCCGTCGGCGCCGCGGGCCGCCAGCCATGCCTCCAGCGCCTCATTCGCGTCGAACGTCATCAGGCGCAACAATCGTGCGTGCCGGTCGTGGAGGCGCAAGGCGCGCCGCGGAGCAAAGGGATCCAGCACCGCGCCGCCGCCGAGCGTCCGTTGCGCCGATTCGTCGCGCAGCACAAAACGGTCGCGGTACAGGAGCGGTACGGCGTTTTCGAGACGCAGTTGCGCCAGTCCCGCGCCGCCGGGCAATGCTTCTTCGATCCACACCAGGCGCGCGAATTCTTCCGCCGTGCCGCTGTGAAAACGCACGCGCTGATGATTGCGCGGCGGCCGCTTCAACCCGAGCGCCAACGTAATCGCGACATCCACGATGTGCGCTACCCGGGGGAGGCGCGGATCGCAAATCATTGTCCCGCGTTTGAGCGAATCTTTTTCCACGCCCGTGAGGTTGAGCGCGCAGCGACTGCCAGCCTCGGCGCTCTCGGACGTTTGATTGTGTGACTGTATGCCGCGCACACGCACGGTTTCGCCGCCCGGCAGAAGTCTGAGCGAATCGTCCTTGTGCACGCGGCCGGAGGCGATGGTGCCGGTCACCACCGGCCCGAAACCGGGCCTTGTGAAGGCGCGGTCAATCGCCATGCGGAAGTAACCGCCGGCGTCGCGTGGCGGAAGTTTTTTGAGCTTCTCCGCGAGCGCCCGGCGAAGCTCATCGAGCCCCTCGCCGGTGTGGGCCGACACCGGCACGATCGGCACCTCGCGCAGACACGGCGTAGTGTCCGCGAGCGCGCGGATCTCCTCCGTCACCGCCTGCACCCGCGGCGCGGAAACAAGGTCGATTTTGTTGAGCGCGACCACGCAGGATTCGACGCCGAGCAGCGACACGATATCGAGATGCTCGCGTGTCTGCGGCATGACGCCGTCGTCGGCCGCCACCACCAGCAGCACCAGATCAAAGCCGCTCGCGCCGGCGACCATGTTGTGCACGAAACGATCATGGCCCGGCACATCCACGATGCCCACGCGGCCCACGCCTTCGAGGTCGAGATGCGCGAAGCCGAGATCGATGGTCATGCCGCGGCGTTTTTCCTCCGGCAGCCGGTCGGTGTCGATGCCGGTCAGGCGCCGGATGAGCGCCGTCTTGCCGTGGTCGATGTGTCCGGCCGTACCGATAATCATGGCGGGGAAGCCGGCTGGAACGCCTCAACAAGCGGTTGCGGATCGAGCAACCCGCGCAGATCGAGCAATACCCTGCCGCCGTGCACGCGTCCGATCACCGGCGGGCGCAATTCGCGCAGCGCTTTCGCCAAGGCTTCGGGGCTGCCGCGCAACGGCGTGAGCGCAATGAGCCAGGTTTCCAGCGTCTGGTCAGGCAGCGAGCCGCTGCCCACCTGCGAACGCCCGGGCTCGATTGTCACCGTGGCGCGGCCGGCCGCCCAGCGCTCGACGTGCGGGCGTACGGTATCCACGAGTTTCTGGATTTCATCCAGACTGCGTCCGATCAACGCATACGCCGGTAATGATTGCTCGATCGTGGCTGGCGACAGATAGGCGCGCAGCGTCGCTTCGAGTGCGGCCAGGATCAGCTTGTCGCAGCGCAGCGCGCGTTTCATCGGATTGCGCTTGATGCGCTTGATCGCCTCGGTGCGTCCGACGATCAATCCGGCCTGCGGGCCGCCGAGCAATTTGTCGCCGCTGAAGGTGACGACGTCTGCACCGGCGGCCACGGATTCCTGCACCGTGGGCTCGCCCGCAAGCCCCCAGCGCCGCATGTCCACGAACGCACCGCTCCCCAGATCCGTGACGACGGGCACATTGTGCTTGCGTCCCAGCTCGACCAGCTCCGCGAGCGATACCTCGTGGGTGAATCCCTGCACGCGATAATTACTGGTATGGACCCTGAGCAACACCGCCGCGCCCTCTTCCAGTGCGCGCTGGTAATCCGAGAGATGCGTGCGGTTGGTGGTGCCAACCTCCATCAGCTTGCAGCCGCTTTTTTTAACAATATCGGGAATGCGGAAACTGTCGCCGATTTCCACCAGCTCACCGCGGCTCACCGCTACGCGCTTGCGGTCTGCCAGCGTATTGAGCGCGAGATAGACCGCGGCGGCATTGTTGTTGACGATCGTTGCGGC
>Ga0209542_10020652_pt1 | contig 10409 bp, 9 predicted proteins | sample RifCSPhighO2_01_FD_184028 | JGI IMG/M metagenome (GOLD analysis project Ga0209542, IMG submission 184028) | Soil microbial communities from Rifle, Colorado - Rifle CSP2_plank highO2_0.1 (SPAdes) (version 2) | ecosystem: Environmental > Terrestrial > Deep subsurface > Rock core/Sediment ...
GTAGGTTATCACAAAATTATCAGAAAGTATTATAAATAACCCGTTTTCTTACTATTTTAGATAAACATGGCAACTACTTTAAATTATCTGGCTGGTAAAGATTTTGTCAGGAAAGTTTTAGCTGGTGAAAGAGATTTTTCTAGAACAAAATTAGAAGAAGGTTTTGATTTAACTGGCCATGAAGGTTTCAGTGAGATGCAGATGTATCTTAAAAATACTAATCTCAACGAAGTTCGCCTTAATTTAAATGATTCTGAATGGCGGCAGGTTACGGCTCGTGAATTACATTTGCCTTTTTTTAATGGGAAAAATGTAGATCTTTATAAAGCAAACCTTAGAGGGGCAAACCTTTATAAAGCAAACTTTGGAGGAGCAAACCTTTATAAAGCAAACTTTGGAGGAGCAGACCTTTATAAAGCAAACCTTGGAGGAGCAGACCTTAGGGGAGTAACAAATCTGGGAAATACTAAAAATCTTCAGGATGCAATCTTCGATGAAACAATAGTAACCGAAGTAGAGAAAGCAATTATTGAAGAGTGCTTGAAAAAGAGGCGGTTATTTGTTGTTAAATAAGAAGACACTGCCAATAATTTTCTATTAAGTATCAATTTATGCAACACAGCAAATTAGAACCAAATATATTTATCAAGCGCCGATAAATTGTCTTAAAAAGTTAAGCAGGACTCGGAAGAATCCAATCTTTACCGACGCTGGCTCCTGCACAGTGGACGGCACAGCCTCTATTTTCTCTGGCAGGGCCACTACCTCTTTAACATCTTGTCTGCCAATAACAAAAGTCCCAAAATCCAGACTAGTTGTGCTATAATAAATATAATCCGCTTCTTTTTTGGCAATGTTTGTAACTAATTCCTGATCTTCAAGATAAACTATCAGCTCCTGTTCCGCAATAGAGTCCAGGTCTGATTTTTTGATTTTCAGCAGCAGTTCAATATGGCCAAAGTTTTGCTCGGTTAGGGAAGAGATCTTGAATGCCGATATTACTAAGCCATCAAAAGAAGCTGGCGGCGAGGCCTCTTCAAAGATGATTTTGCTGTTTTTGGTGTCTTCCACGATGGTCACTGTTGCTTCCTTGAGATTAAGAATGTTCCTTACTTCAAAATTCAAGGTTTCTCCTTCCGTAAGGTAAGAGATGGTTTGTACTGCTGCGCTTCCGGTGATCGATGGGTTCTGGATCATCAGCAGCCCCGCAAAGACAGAAATAACCACAATTAGGATAACCGCATAGCTGCGCTGGTTAGAATTACCTCTTTTCATTATCTCAACTAAATTAAAATAAGTATATAAAGTTAATTATGGTTTGGGCTCTTTCGATATTTTTTTAAGCACTCTAATCTTTGGTGTTTAAATGATTAATTTTAATTACAGTAGCAATCGTAATCATAATATCAGTGCCGAGTTAAAAAATTTATTATTAAGCAAGCTGCTGGTAGGCCTGTTAATCGGCTTCTTGATGGTGGGATTGCCGTTGTATCTAACAGATTTAAACCTCGATTTATCCAATATCGGGCTGGTTTTCGGCCTGGCAACTTTTTTTTATGCCTTGCTAAGCTTTTATTTTGGCTCCAGCTCAGATTCCCACGGACGGCTGCGAATTGGCATAATTTCGATAGCTGGTATGGTTATCTCTACCATTTTTTTTGGAATCATGCCTTTTCTTCCCTTGACCATTGCCCTAGTTTTTTTTGTGGTCGGCAAAATTTTGCTTGACCTTTCAGATTCAGTGTTAAGAAACATGGTAAAAATCAGGATTTTAGACCTTACTGCCAGCCCAGCGTTAGGAACAGGCTACGGATTCCTGATTTTTGCTGACAGCCTGGGCTATGGTTTAGGGATTCTGCTAGGTGCAGTTTTAATCTCCGCGGTAAGCTTTCAAGTGATCCTGCTGAGTTTAGCTGCCTTAGCCTCCAGCTCATTATTTTTTTATTACAAGACCGGAGATATAGAAAGAAAATCTGAGCGAGTAAAAGTATGGAAGCTGTCTAACCTGACAGCCACTTCAAAACCATTCCGGATCGTTTTGCTGACTAATACGGTTCTGTTGTTCGGCACGTACCTGGTTGATTTTTTTGGCTTGCCGTTATACCTGAAAGAAATTTTTCAGCAGAGCAATGAACAAATATTCTTATTATTAGGCGTAGTCTGGCTGACCTACGGCCTGTTCAGCCGCATCGGCGGGCGGCTCTATGACCGGCTGGGTCCGAAACAGCTGTTATTTTCACTGTTTATGATTGGCATAACTTCCGTCTTGCTGGCCTTAGCCAAAACCAAGATTTTGTTTTCAGCATTGCTTATTTTGGATTTTGTCTTCTTTTCTTTTGCCGATCCGGCTAGGTTTGCGCTGATTGGTTTAGTCTCCAGCGAGAAAAAAGGGATGCTGATGTCTTTTTTTGAGTTTTTTTCCCTGCTTACAGCCGCGGTTGTGATGCTGTTTTTCGAGAAATTAGTAGCTGCCTGGAGCTTTGGGTTTATTTTTGTCCTGCGTGGAATCTGCCAATTCATAGCATTAGGGCTAGTGATGTTAGTGTACCATAAATTTGCACACCAGCTTAAATCAAAAACCCCGCCACAGCAAGCTGTGGAGTATGAATAAGTTGGGTTTTTGGTGTTTGTTCTGGGTCACAGCGGGCTGTGTGGTGTGTACCCATCACAAAAAATAACGAAAACCGCACTAATCCCCAACCTAAAGGTCTGGGTTTTTGATCGTGCGGTTTTCAGAATAACAAATTGCGCACTAAAGTGCGGGGTTTTAGACCCTGCGCAATTTGCTATAAAAAAAATGGGACCAGTGGGATTTGAACCCACGACGTCGCGGTCTTCAGCCGCGTGTTCTATCCTGCGCAATTTCCTCAAGGCGCTTTGCGTCCCAGGCTGAACTATGGTCCCAGTTAATTGTAAAATCTAACATTAATTTATAAGGATTTCTGAAAATTGACAGTATGATTCAGGACCTTAGCCTTACAGGGCATTTGATGTTCGGCTGGCAGGGATCTTTGGATCCAATTTTTTTAGCATCAAATATTAATCGTCTTCTGGAAAATGACTCCGGCAAAGACATTGAATAAAACCATAATCACCGCGGCAAGGAAGCAATACAGCAAAGTGCTTCTCACTAAATTTCTTCCTAACTCATATCTCTCGCCCAGCCGGTCAGCGCCGTTTTCCACCCCGCTGCTTAACTTGGTAAGGATAAAGGCGATCTGCACGATATACACTCCGACAATAATTTGGAAATAATAAGTAGGAATGCCAATGCCAAAAATGTCTAAAATGCCGCCAAAGGCGTCTACCTCGCCGCCTCCCTGCGTAGTCAAAGCTGTTAATTGCGCGCTTAGCCTGGTTAAGATGGTGGAAATCATCGAAGTTATGCCGATGACAATCCCGGCAATGGCTGGTGTTAGAAACTTTATTTGCGATTTCATGGAAGAAATTACTTCCGCCATCAAATCCTTCAAGCGCTCTTCCACGCGGTGAATCTCTTTAATATATCTGGACATTGATAACAAGGCCTGCGCGGCAATCCGTGGGCCTTTCTTGATGCTTTCAATCAATACCTTCATTGATGATTCAATGATCTTGGATGGAAAACTGGCCAGCGAGCCAACTTTTTGGTCAAAGATAGCCTGTTCCAAACCCATTCCTAAATGGGTGATATTTTTCTCAGTGATGTTGAAAAATTCGCCGGAAGTAGTCCCACGCATCACCTGTGCCACTTTGGCAAAAGCAATCTCCGCCGGTAACCCGTCGCCTAGCCGGTTGCCTAGCTGGAACAAGGCCGAGGAAAATTCATCTTCCAAGGCTTTAGTGCGCTCACGAATCTGGATCACGTTCTTTGACCGCAGGGCAAAATAGGCGCCGATAGATAACCCCAAGGCAAGAACAAGGACTAGGGAAATTATGGAAGCTCCCAACCCGTAAGGGCCGATCATCTCGGCTGGAGCGCAGCCGCCTTCGATCTTAGGCGGGCAAAGGTATTCCATAAATTTGTAATTGCCTTCAGCAAAAGAGATCTCAAATTCTGGATTTAAAGCATGGAGAATCAGCGGGCTTAAGCCAATGATGGCCAGAACGGCAAAGATCACCACGCTGAAATACAGCGGGTTAACGCTGATGGAAACTTTGCCGCCTAAAGGAATATTGACATTGCGGTATTTTTTGAATTGCGGGCGCTCACCAATATCCGCTGCCCCGTATCCAGCCGGGCGTTTGGAAAGAATAGTCTGCCCTAGGTAATATACGCTGAGGGGTAGGCTGATGTTGTATAATAAAGAGATATACACCGCGGTAACTAAAGGATTACCATCAGAGCTAAGGAAACTTACCACCAGTGGCAGGATAACTAACCCTAAAATAGGCAGAATGATGCCCAGCATGTGCAGCATGATGATGGGCGACTGCAGATTGTGTGCGTAATGAAGCATGTTTTCATAAGTCCCGGTTAAAATAACGTCCAGGGCTTTGTCTAGCAAGGAGACCCGGCGCTGCTCGGATGATTCATATAATGATGATTCAACCAGATGGAAGGCTTCCACAAATTCACGGTTCCATTCCTTCCAAAATTCCAGATAAGCTTCCGCTGAATCCTTGATGGTGGAAAATTTTTCGGTTTCCACATCCCATAAGATTTTTCGGAAATCTAGCGATAAGGGCTGGTCTAAATGGTCGGCAGCAAACCCGACGGCTCGTTCCAAGTTGGACGTGTGGCGCATATAAGTAACGATATAAAAGATGCTCTGCACCATCTGGTTGGAAGCTTTTATTCTCCAGGTGTTAGCCATGAACGTAGGTATCTTCTGCAAGGCTGGAATCAGCAGCAGGCCGGCAAAAAGGCAGAATATTGCTAGAAATAATAGCGGCTCTAGGCCTAAAACAAAAGGAATAACTAAAGATAATGCTACTCCGCCAAACATCACTGCCAAAGAGCCGATAATTGAAAAGGAAGCCACGCCAGCAGGCGTAACTTGCAGATGCGTGATGACTAGGTCCTTCTGCAGCCGGATGGTTTTTTTAGGATCACTTTTAAGCTTTAAGATCCGTTCAGAAAAGTTGCAGGCTTGTTCATACCAAGTATAGCGGGCAGGATACAATTCCCGCTTGAATTCGTCATATTCTCGGGAAGTGACCTTGATCTCCTGCTGTGGCTGCTCGCCAAACTCTTTCCGGACCCTGGCTTTGTATTCTTCAATTAATTTTTGATATTTTTCTGAATCCATCTATACCGTTTATAAGTAGTGGTTATTGGTTTAAATAAGTTTGTGTAGAGTGGATTAAGTAGAAAGTTTGAGGTGATTTTTTCGTCGCTAATATTTCTCTTCAGATGGGCGGAGGTGTATTTTAATAATTTTCCTCTTTCTTCATCTTCTTGACTTCCTTTTTCAGCCATTCCTTAAATTCAAATAAAATCCGGTCGTTGGCTGTTAAGCCTCCCTTCTCTTTAATCTTTTCAGAAAGAATTAGCAGCTGGTCGTTGGCCTTGATGGCTAGCCCGGCTTCCAATAGCAGCGGATCATTCATTTCTTGGGCCATATCCACCACCGCCTGCAGGCAATTAGCGCGCAGCAGGATATTATTCCAAATGGCGTCCCAATCACCAGCAAACTCCTTAATCCTTCCGGCCATCCGCTTGAGAATCTCGGAATCGCCGTTTTTTAATTCGTCGGTAACTTCCAGCTGGTCAGTTTTAGCGTTGTAGACCATCAAATCAACAAAAGCCCCTTCGCTTAACGGGTCATCGTCCCATTCCTTTCTTACTTCAGTGATGCGCAAGATCCGCTTAAACTTTTTCAGCCCGGAAATAACCGGGTTGGTAGTCACAATAATGTCGATGGCCTTAAATGAAGTTTTAGGTACGCCGATGTCATTGACCACCCGGTCATAAACTCCATAAGGAGAATCAGCGTGGATAGTTCCGGCAACCACGTTGGCGGCAGCGCCCACACGCATGGCTTCAAAAAGGGCAATTGCTTCCTTGCTCCTAACTTCTCCAACAAAAATAGCCGAATCTCCTAACCTTAAAGTAGACCTGATGCCAATGGATGGGTCAACTTCCGATCCAGGAGAAGATAGCGCGGAAGCAACTTTTAATGATTCTAAATTATATCCTAACTTGCGCAACGATTCCTGAGGCAGTTCAAACGTATCTTCAATAGTAATTATTCTGGATTTTCGGGGGATTTCAATCAGAAAACTGCCCAATAAGCTGCTTTTGCCGCTGGATCTGGTTCCAGCAATCAGGATGGTGGCATTATTGTGGATGATAAAGCTGAGCAGGCCGGCCGCCAAAGAATTCATATAATTTATTTTAGACTGCACATATAATGGAAAGGTCCAAGGGTAATCTCGATGCCTTCTGAAAGAAAAAGCTAGCCCGGAAGGGTTTAGCGGTGCGGATAAGGCTGCTACCCTAGATCTGAATCCTTTAACTACCAATTCCGTATCTAAGATTGGGTTGGCTTCATCCAGCGGCCGGCCGGATAACAGCCGCAGCTTAGTAGCCCAGGATTCAACTTCTAAGGAGGTGGGATAAATGTTGGTATAACAATCACCATAATCCTGGTGCACAATAAAAATAGGCAGTTCTCCGTTAGGCGAGTTAATGTTGACATCCTGTATTTTATGGTCGGCTAATAGTAATTCAATCAAGCCAAAACCAACAGTATAGCGCAGCAAGGCGTTAGCCAGCTGCTCCAAGACAGTCTCTGGCACCCGCAATTTTTTTTGCTTAACTAGATCTTCCAGCAGATCCTTGCCGATGCTGTAAAACACTTCGCGCATTCTTAGCGGGTCAACGAATTCTTCCCTGGTAGGCTTATGTTCGGAAATGATGCGCTTAGCATCATCCAATAATTCATACAGCTCTTCAGCAAACTTAAATTCCGGAGGCGTCAAGTGATACATGATTTTAATGTCATCATCAAAGCCGAAAATATTCACTTCGCACTGGTCCTGTTCTCTCTGGAATTGGTAGCTTTCCAGGATTTCTCCTTCCGGAAATTCAGTTATCAGCTTAGTGTACATGAAATCAGGCCGAGTAGTAGGATGAAAAGCATTGCCGTAAATTTCCCGGCCGCCCAGCGCGTAATCCTTAGTGTGAGGCAGCAGTATTTTGATCAGTTTTAAGTTTTCAACCTCGCTGATAGCCTGCTTGATCAAGGCCAAAAATTGCTGCTGGCTGGCATACTGTCTCTGGTCCAGGCTGTGTTCAAGCTTGACTTTTTCCTTCCGCTCCAATCGTTTCATCTCCACGAATGCGGCTAAGGGGTCTTCTTTCAGCCGTTTGGAAATTAGCTTTTGGAAAAGGGCATAGCTTCCTCCGATGTAGCGCTCATGCAGCGGGTTTAAGATGATCTGGGAATATTTATACCTCTCATCGCGGTTTAATTTTTTATAAACCCCAGCCAGCTCGTTCAGCAGTGACACCTGGCTGTAATCGTACTCGTATTCCCTTAATTGAATAAGGGTGATAATAGTTACTCCGGAGTTTTCCAGCAATTTGTCGATAACCTTAGACATGCAGATATCACTGTACTCAATAGAGGGCGGAAAAGAGCAGTTTTCGGCAGAAATCCTGAGGATCTTGTTTTCTCCCTCATGAAAGGTTTCCGATTCAAAACAGGTTTTGTTGGTAAGGGCCATCTTTTAATAGTAAGTTTGTTTTTGTTTATTATGTTTTCTGTGGTAAAGGTCTGAAAACATAAATTTATATTTATTAATGACCAAGTTAACTAATTGTGGTGGGTAAAATCTATCAGATTAACATTAAACTGGAAACACCTGGCGAACGCGGCTTGCCGAAAAGGCCCGTAGAAAGGGCTATTGTGTCCTATCAAGGAATCAATTCAGATTTTAATCGTTATCGGTCTGAAAAACTTAAGGGAAGATTAGGAAAAGCCTTATTGATCATGCCCTTAGAGATGATTGAGCAATTGAACCTGGAGGGCTGGCCGATTCAACCTGGAGATCTGGGAGAAAATTTAACTATCGCCGGGATTCCTTATGAAGATATTTTTTCTGGTCAGAGATATTCTGCGGGAGAAGTAGAAATAAAAATTTCTGAGCCTTGCGACCCCTGCGGGAACTTGAGAATGCTTCCTTACGTTGGAAGAGAAAGATGGCCTGATTTTAATAAATTATTGCAAGGTCGGCGGGGCTGGTATGCCCGGGTGTTAAAGGAAGGCCAAATCAGCAAGGGTGATTTGATTAGCCGGTTGGAATAATTTCTGTCCTCAAAAGGTTATCAACATTAAGTTAACAGAACCCAATCAACATTAAGTTAACAGAACCCAATCAACATTAAGTTAACAGAACCCAATCAGCATTAAGTTAACAGAACCCAAAAAAGCAATATTTAAGTATCTAAATGGATATTACCAGCTGTAAAGAGGTTTATGCTAAATGAGGCCGGAAGTAGTGTCTGTGGAATCGGGAGAGTTATCTCCTGCCAGGATTTATGTCTGGGTAAAAAGCCTGGAAAGCAAAGTTAACAATCTTCTGCGGGAAGTGGATGTCCTGAAAGGCGATTTTATCTTTAAGAGCAATTCTTTCAAGCGCGACCTGAAACATTTTAATGAAGAAGTCCTAGAATTAAGGCATCAGCAGGATAAATTCATGCAGAAAATGGATTTAGTAGTTCTGGAGCTGCAGAAAACAGCCGGTTCTGAAGAATTAGCCAGCCTGCAGAAGTATATTGACTTATGGAATCCGCTCAATTTTGTCACCCAGCGTGACGTGCAGAGAATTATTGAAGATAATTTGGCTGGGATGCAAAAGACCATGAAGCGGCAGATTTATTCACGCAAGGCCTCCAGGATAAAAGCTATTCTGCGGCACCGGGTCCGAAAAAAGAAAAAAATTAATAAACAACATAAACGAAAGGTGATTCATCATGCCAACTAGCAATCTTAGTGCTGAAGTTAGGAATTTAAGGGATCAGGGGCTGACGGACAGCCTGATCAATGAAGAATTAATGAAACGGGGATATTCTGAAGAGATGATTTCTGGCGCCATGTCTGGCTTGGATGAATCGAGCAGGGATGATTTGGCTGTGCCCTCTCCTGAAGGAGCCATGGCGATGCCGGAGATGGATTACTCTGGGCATTCTTCCCGTTCTGCAATGATGCCTAATGGTGATGGTAACATCTATGAGCGCATCGAGGAGATGGCTGAAAGCCTGATTGATGAGAAATGGGATGAGCTTATCGCTGAAGTAAAAAAAATCGTGGATTGGAAAGAAAAAATTGAAGAGAAGCAGTTGATGATGGCTAATGACCTGCGCAAATTAAAAGAGGATTTTGCCATCCTTCATCAAGGAGTTTTAGGCAAGTTAAGCGATTATGATTCCAAGATGAAAGAAGTGGGAACGGAGCTGCAGGCCGTGGGCAAGGTGTTTAAGGATGTCATTCCGGAATTTGTAGAAAATGTCAAAGAGCTGAAGCATATAACGGAGAAGAGGAGGAAGTGAAAAAATCAGAAGGTTACTATCAGAAATTTATTTTAACTGCTCCGCCGGCATTGTAATATAACTTTCCATCAGCACATCTTAAATTTACCGCTGGGCCAACTTCTAAATTGCCGGCAGCTAACCCTGCCCTTAATTTATAAGTGCTATAATCGTATCCCTTTTCTGGGCTAAGAAAGACAACTGCTTCCAAGCTAGTAGCTAACTGAAGATTAGCAGTTAGTTTTGGCTTATAACCAACATTTGCTTGGAGCTCTGCCTGCGGGTTTTCTTGTACTGTTGAAGCAGCCAGCCCATAAAATTTAAAATCACCGCTTGATTTTAAATATTCTAATCCCGCCCTGGGAGCGGCTCCTGCTCCTGTTCTGGCTTGTGCCTGGGCTACGACATTTAAGCCATTCAAAACCTGGTAGCCTAAGCTGATTAATCCGTAATGGCTGACTTTGTTATCATAATTGACAGAAGGCACTTGTTTAGTAAAAAAATGAAGGTTTGGAGCAACTTCCACAGTTACTTTTAAGTTTAAAATGGTACTGTTCTGGCCAATCAGCAGTTCAGCTGAACCACCAGCGTCTGCTTGTCGTGGCAGCGCTAAACCAGTAGCTAAGGCTGCTGCCAAGATTAATTTTCTAAAGCTAGGTGATAAAGCATTGTACATTGTTTCAACCTCCTGTTTTAAAATTTTAAATAATTGTGATCAAAAATAGTTTTTAGGGTATTTATAATCTTTGAATTTTTATAATTTTTGAATTGTTATGATAAAAATGCGTAGTTGAGAAACCGCCTCTTTTGAAACCTCGTCATTTATGGCGAGGTGAGGCGGTTTCACGCATTTTTAGCATACAAAAATTTCGCCCTAAAGGGCGGGGTTTTACACCCAGCGAAATTTTTTGCATAAAACTCTTAACTCGTCAGCAAAAACACGGCAAACACG
>Ga0209542_10020653_pt1 | contig 10408 bp, 13 predicted proteins | sample RifCSPhighO2_01_FD_184028 | JGI IMG/M metagenome (GOLD analysis project Ga0209542, IMG submission 184028) | Soil microbial communities from Rifle, Colorado - Rifle CSP2_plank highO2_0.1 (SPAdes) (version 2) | ecosystem: Environmental > Terrestrial > Deep subsurface > Rock core/Sediment ...
TTTTTCCATCCCCACATCCCAAATCAATTATATTTACTGGCTTATCCTTAATCTCTTCAGTTAATTCATCGATATTATTTTTAATTAAATCAATTTCTTTCTGAATAACATCTTTTTGATAATCTTTAGATTTTTCTAAATCTAAGAATGCTTGTGCTTGTGGCGGAGTAATATACCATAATTTTGAATCTGCAATATTAAAAACTCGTGTGTTTCCCTCTAGAGAATATCCTCGTTGAATAAGCTCCTTGAATATCTGTCCATTTATTCGAACTTTAGAATTATTTTTCGAATTATTGAAATCTGGTCTTTTGTCCATACTAATAACAAATCAGTGGCTTTTTAAGTCTTTTCCCTAATTTGTTCGAAAACAAAATAGTAACAAAAAAGACAAAGGGGCAAAGTTTAAAAGTCAAAAAAATCTCTCACAATAGGATTAACTAGTATTATATTGCTCCTGTCATCTAGTGGCCAAAGATTCCACCCTTTCAAGGTGGTCACCCGGGTTCGAATCCCGGCAGGAGCATTATACCCTTATGCGATTTTAGTGAGCACCCGTTAATCGGGCGTATGTATCGGTATTGATTGCATTGGGATCTGAGGGGTTTTTAAATATTGTCGAGAATGAGTGTATAAATAAGAAAAAATAAAAAATAGGGGGTTTCATAGAAGTTATTTACTCTTCTTCGCTTTCTTCGTATTCTGCTAAAAGTTCCTGACCTTCTTCAGAATCAAAATCAACAAAGTCTATGCTTGGCTTACTTTTATCTACTTTTCTGAACTGTTTAAGCCTTTTATCTACAGTATATCCTTTGAATGTGGGCAATTCTTTTACCATTTTAACCTCCTATTTGGTATTTAATTGAGTATTTAATTTTTCTCTTTTGTTAAATTGGGATTTCAGGCTTAATTGGAGCAAATTAAGTATTTTTTCTTCTTTTGAGATCTTATGATTAATATTATCTAGAGTATCCTGCAATTTTACCAATAAACTATAATCTCTTAATTTTTCTCTGCATAATTTTGATAGAGTTATGCCTTCTTGCGAGGCTCTTGATTTTAGAATCTTTAAAACCTCAGTTTCCAGATAAAAGTGGATCTGAGAATTCTTGTTCATAATACCTTTTCCTGCTTTTTTCTCTGAATGAAAGCTAGAATCTCTCTTAATTTAATTAAAATCAATTCGGGATCAACTTTATCATACTCTATTTCTAGGGACTTTTTACTTTCCATATTTAGCCCCGTTAAATTTATTTGTTTCATTACCCCAGCAATCCCATCCGGCTACCGATTGTCTAGAAAAAAGCTCTATTCTTGGAAGATCCCCCATTAGTTCTACTATTTTGTTTCTTATTTCATCAGGTTTTCTACTATGTTCTCTTAATGGAGAAAGAACAATTTGGGAAATCTTATTAGATTTTCTTTTTAACTTGCCTCTAAATCCCAAGACACATATTTCGGCATTAGCTCTAGTCCAATTCCCAAGACCAAAAAAGGGCTTGCCATTATTCTTATTTGTTTTAATCCAGTTAAATGCAACAGTTACATACCTGAAGCCCCACCTCTTTACAGTTTCTAGGGCTTCAGGGAGTATTGGGAATGTAACCCAAAGAAATAGAGCACAATCTTTATCTGCAAATTTATCTATAGGAAAATTATAAATATCTTTGATTGGAACAGTAGGATAGTGCTTGCTTACATCTGTCCCATATTTCCATGGCGGATCAGCATAAATAATATTATATTTCTTTTTTGATCTAACATTCCATCGAAATTCTTTATTAGAATTTTTTAATTTCATAAAAACTAATGTTTTAATAATTTTAAATAAGTCCGAGTGAATTTTTTGTTAACAAAAATGTTAACATTTTTCTCACTCGGCGATATATAAAATCCTAAACGAGCAGTCCATCATGAAAAAATGCATAATCTGCTTAAAAGAAATTGATGACACAGATGAAAAGTTCTGTTATTCTTGTACTGAGTTCTTTAAATGGAAATATAAAGCAGATTTTAAAAAAATACTTCGGCAATATGAAAAATATTATTTGAAAAATAAATTTTCTGGAGGTAAAAATGGAGTCATTTAGATGTTCTTGTGGCACGTATACTACAAATGAAGATGGAATTTGTGATATTTGTCGATATGACCCTGAGTCAAAAGATGACGACTCTTTTGATTGAAAATTCATGTTAATTAAATTCAACGCAGGAGGTAAAAAATGAAAAAGAAATTGACAGCTATCATGGGTTTGGTCTTTCTCGTTATGTTTCTGTCTATGCAATTCGCTATGGCAATAGAATTTAACCAGACAATATCCTCGCAAGATAAGGCTACATTTGATCAGATGCTTTCACCAGTAATGAAGATCTATAATTTAGTCAAATATTCGGCTACGGTTCTAGCAGTCTTAGTACTTTTGTTCGCAGGAGTAATGTACATCACTGCTGGAAGTGACCCCGGAAAAAGAGAGAAAGCCAAGAATATGGCGATGTATGTTATAATCGGTCTGGTCGTAATTTGGGCTGCACCTTTGATAGTAAATTTTATTGTAGGTTAGAATGGATAGAATTAGATTATTGGGGGCTTTGGTACTATTAGTCTTAGTCCAAGCCCCCTTAATCTTTTCTTTAGACTGCAATGCAATTTCTCAGGCTAATTATCAAACTTGCATGGAAATATTAAACTCAAATTTAACTCAAGTAGAAAAAGAAACTATAATCTCTAATTTGGAATATGGTAAAAGATTTTCTCCAGATCATCAGTTCATTTACGATAAGAATACAAATCTTCAGATAAGTTCTGCTCCCGAGGGAGTTTCATATTCTAATGGAATTTTCGTGAGAAATGCTTGGATGAGCATTTTTACCACCATGCCCTCTGTTCTCTACAATAACAGTCTATTTGTACCTAACAAAACAAAAGTTTTAACAGGGTTTAATTATCAAATTCAAACTCCTAGCAATTATTACAGCTCAGGTTATCCTTCAACAAGCCAAGGAGACTGCAAAAGAATCTATACTCTAACAAGAAATGATGCAGAAAATAAAGTTTATGTGAATAATAACTATCGAGGAAGCGGAGAGCCTGTAGAAGTTAGTATTAATCAAGATTCTCAGATAAAAGCAAGCTATCTCATTAATGTTGCATACAGTATAGATCATTATTATTGGCAAAGATATTGCTCAAGATATAGCAATGGATATTGTGTAAGGTATAATTACAGATGTGCTTATAATTATAATGAAGTAAAAAGCGATTCTATTCCTATAACTGATTATCTAAATGTAAGGTTTTACAACAATTCTTTAATCGGCGATATTAAAACTATAAACACTTATTCAGGAACAACTAAATTCGAGCCAAATTACTCTAATTCACTTGAATTGGGCTTTCAAGACTCCCAGTTTAAATTTAATCAGTTTGTTTACTCAATAAATTACTCCAAAGAGCCCTATTTTGTTTATACACTTAAAGCCGATGATTATAATCAAGAAAAAATAACCAATATCCTTAAAGACGGAAAATATCTCTTAGTTAAAAATACTAATAACTGCACAATAAATGCTTTTGATTTTTTCAATTCTATTCAAAAAATTTGTTTTATTGAATCTAAAAATATTAGTTTTTACATAAAAACTGACAAATTAGGTTATCTTCAAAATGAAACTATTAGAGTATCCATTTATCCGCAAAATCTTTCAGTCAATTTAACCTATGCTAATAAAACCCAACAGATAACTGGAAATGCTTCTCTTAAAGCAGAATTCTTACAGAATAAAATAACTGCAAGATACGAAAATTATGAAACTCAAAGAATAATCAATGTTTCAGATCAGAATCGTTTTGCGATAATTTGGAACTTTTCCATTTTTGGAGTACTTAACTATCTACTCTATGCAATTTTAAGAAAATATCTTGGAGGTTTAATATGAACTATAAAAATAGTTACATTAATTTACTAAAGATCTATTATATGACTCGATTTGCCTTATTGCTTTATGTACTTACGGTTATATCCTATCAATCCGAAGAGGTTCTTTTATTTCTTTTAGGATTTATGATATTATGGTATGTAGTATCGACTCTTTGGAAAATTTTACATGGATTAAGAGAAATTTATTTTCCCAAGAAGGAGATAAAATATGGCAGATGAATGCGGACTATTAAATCTAGCAACTTGTATTCCTGAAAAGCTTTATGATTACTTCCTTAACATAATCAATGCTCCAATTCAACCACTTCTTACATTCACTAAGTCTCTTTTAACTGAACCAGTAAATATTTCGCTTTTTGGTTCAATTTGGGCGATAATAATTTACATTCTTTCTATGTTTTATGGGCTTCTCTTAATGTACTCTGGATTCAACTTTATGATTTCGGGTTATGACGCAGTTAAAAGAGAAAAAGCAAAAGAATGGTTTAGAAATATTTTCATAATGATGATTTTAATTCAAATGTCTTATTTTATCTACTCCACAATAATTGATATGAATAGTCTTATGACTTCTGGGATAATTAATATGACTGATGATAGATTCTTTTTGCTTACTGCAGATAATATAATCAATCTCGGACTACAGTTTTTCCTAGGGATATTTTATGTTTTAACTTTAATATTCTCAGTTATTCTTCTGGCTCTTAGATATATTCTAGTAGCAGTAGGAATAGTTTTTATCCCAATCGGAGTATTCTTTTATTTTATTCCCCCCCTGAATAGTTATGGAAAACTTATTCTTAATTTCTTAGGGATTTGTATATTTGTAACTTTCTTTGATTCTCTTATTTTTCTTGCAGGATCGAAACTTGTTGAGATTCCCTTATTTGCTAATTTTAAGATAATCGTAATGATTTCCGTATTTTCCATTGCTAATTTCTTAATGTTCTATCTTATGTTCTTTTCAGCTTTAAAGTCTGCTTTTAAGACAGGAGAGTCAGTAGCAGGCACGGTTGCTTCTGTTGCTAAATATTTCGCATGACTTATCAAATTCCTCAGCAATTAGAATATAAAGAAATAATCATGTTTGGTTTAAACTTTGAGCAATTACTATATGCTTTCATTTTTAGTTCTATGTCCATTATTTTATTTAGAAAAATAGATAATCTGATTATTGCAGTTCCATTGATTGTTGTCTGTTCTTCTTTAGGAATAGGCTTTGTATTTCTTAATTTTAGCAAATTGATAAAAAACTATTGGGTCTTTCTAAAATTTCAGAATCTGAAGCTAGGAGATCCTAAACTAGAACGGTTTATTGGTATAAAAGATATACAAGAGGACTACATCATTACATCTAAAGGGAAAAAAGTTGCAATACTCAAAGTTCAGCCGATAAATTTCAGCATAAAACCCGAAACCGAAAAAGAAGCAATCATGTATTCATTTCAGAAATTTCTTAACTCGTTAGATTTTCCTACGCAGATTTTAATGAATACGGAGAGCATAGACCTAGATGATTATCTAAGCTCTCTTAAAGAAAGAGCAGAAAAGAGCAAATTTAAGGAATTATTTGAAAAATATGAGGCACATCTAAGGACTGTAATAAAAAATGATAAGATTATGAATAGAGTTTTTTATATTGTTATTCCTGAACAAACAAATATCGAAATTCAGACAGAAATATGCATAGATCGACTTTCTGCCTTAAATCTTAAAGTTCAGAGAGTCAAGGATGTAGGCTTAAAACAGCTCCTTTTGGGCTATTTTGGGGGCTCAAACTGCGGAAAAAATCTAATTAAGGCATTATCTCCCAAGTCTATCGAAAATACGCCAAACTACCTTAAAATTAACGATAAATACCAAAGAATAATTTATGCATCAGGATACCCTAGAAATGTCGAAGCAGGATTCTTAGATAAAATTGTAAGTTCTTTGGCAGATTTTAATCTAAGTTTGCACATTAAACCCTATCCTATTGAAAGGATGCTAATTGACTTGAATAAAGAACTGCAAAAACAGCAGGCAGATATTTATTCTATGCAGAAAAAAGGAATTATCAGCCCTTCTTTAGACATTCAACATAGGGATACTCGACAAACATTAGAGGATTTACAAAAAGGAAAAGACCGATTATTTAATGTAAGTCTTTACATAAATTGCAAGGCAGACTCATTAAAAGAATTAGAAACTCTTACTAAAAAAGTAGAATCAGAATTAAATAGTATAATGATTATGCCAAAAATTGCAAGCTTGAGAATGCTTCAGGGATTTAAGGCAGTTGCTCCTTTAGGAATTGATGAATTAAATGCTAACCGAAATATTACTACAGAAGCTCTTTCTGCATTTTTCCCGTTTACAAGCCAGTTTCTTGAAGCAGACAATACGGGAGTTTGGCTTGGATTAAATAATAACGGGATTCCTATAATTAAAGACATTTTCAAATTGCCTAATCCCAATGGTTTAGTTTTAGCACAATCGGGAGGAGGAAAATCTTATTTTTGTAAATTATTGATAACTCGTTATTTGCTTAACGGGACAAAAGTCATGGTTATTGATCCGCAAGGTGAATATAGAAGCCTCATAAAATATTTTGGTGGGCAAAGAATCGATTTATCTAGGGATTCTGATACGATGATTAACCCCCTAGACTTAATGGGACATGATTACGCTGAAAAGCGATTAGCTTTGATGGATCTTATGCAAATTATGCTAGGAAAATTATCTGATCCCCAAAAAGCATTTATTGATAAGGCTATTTCAGAGGCTTACAAAAAGAAAGGAATAGTTGATGATCCTTCAACATGGGCGAATAAGCCCCCCATACTGGGAGATGTTCTTAAAGCGTTAGAAACTATGGAAAAAAGAGCAGTACAATTGGAAAAAGCTACTATCCGAAGTCTAATAAATAGATTAGAAATGTATGTCGATGGAGTTTTCAAATTTATGAATACACATACAAATATTGATTTTAATAACCGTTTTGTCTGTTTTGATATAGGTAATCTTCCCAAGCAAGTAAAACCTGCTATAATGTTTCTCGTATTAGATTATGTCTATATGAAAATGAAATCGGATTTATCTAGAAAAATTCTTCTTATTGATGAATCTTGGTCTTTGCTTTCTAGAACAGAAGAAGCAGGATATATTTTTGAAATAGTAAAGACCTGCAGAAAGTTTAATCTTGGGCTTTTGCTTATCAATCAAGAAGTAGAAGGGCTGTTTAGCTCGCCTGCAGGGAAATCTGTGCTAGCAAACTCTGCCTATACTCTTTTAATGCGACAAAAGCCAGCTGTAATAAAAAGTATCTGTGATACCTTTAATCTAAGCTACTCTGAGAAACAGCATCTGCTTACTTGTTCAATTGGAGAGGGTTTGCTTATAATGGAAGATGATCACAGCAAGATAAAAGTTATAGCTTCTGATGAAGAGCATAAAATTATTACTACAAATGCAGATGAACTAAATCAAGATAAAAAATCAGATAAAACCATTAAAGTAAAGGGAAGAGATGTAAAAATAAAGATAGATTCATCAAAAGGAATTTTCAAATATAAGAGCCTTAATGCAGATGAAAGAAAATATTTAGTTGATTGTGGCTACAAAGCTTCAAAACATAAAAGTATTATGTCCAAGAAATATGAAACCTATATGCTTCGACCAAATCAAAATGAATCTCCAAATCATTTCTTTGTAATTCAAGATATAAAATCCTTTTTAGAAAAGAAAGAGATCAAAGTTGAAACATTTAATACAAGAAAACCCGATCTAATTTTCAAGATAAAAAGCAAAACTTATGCGATTGAAGTTGAAAGTGGAAAGAAAATAAAGAAAGATAAGAAACAAATTATAAACAAAGTAAAAGAACTTAATGAAAACTACAAGAACTGGTTTTTTGTTGTTTTGGATAGGAATGTAAGCAAAGCTTATTCTGAATTAGGAGAAACCGTCGACATTAGATATGTCAAAATTAGATTAAATAAAATACTGCACAAGAGTCACTAGCCAAGCTAGATGCCTATATGGGGGGTGACTTGAGCATATCAAATACAAACTTGTGATAGTAACTCCATTTTTTGAAGATATTTTTCGTTTTCTTCTAGGTTTTCTATTCGTACTGGCTTAGGATTTTGTCTCCTTTTTACTATTCTCATAAGATTCCTATCTATGTCTTCTTCTCTAATTACATCATCTCTCTCTTTTTCAAAGGATTGTGAACCTAGTTGATAACGAACATGCCTAACTATTTCCGAATGTAAGAGTTCCTCGGTTATTTTGATTAAATTTTTATATCCTTCATAGGCAGGAATCCATAGTTTATCTCCGGGATAATAACGATTATCTTCTAAATTTTGAGGCTCACCGATTAAAAGCGGGTCTATATTAAATACTAGGCAAGACAATTCTGAAGAAGCCATAACCCCATATTCCCTTGGAAGTATAGAATATTCGATTTTTGATGGGATTTCAGGAATCTGAGGAGCATTCTTTAACTCTTGCAGTCTTAAGTGACGAGATGTTCCAAAATCATCATGGAAAGAATCTCGTGTTTGAATCATCGCAATAAACTTCTTTTTTAAATTATGATCCTCTAAAAAGTAATGAGAATACCAACCACTTCCCGACTCCCCAATATCCTTTTTTGGAAACTCTACATGAATCACATTTTTGACTCCACCTTCTAAGTTCCATCGCTCAAATATTGATGGTGATCCATATTCATATCTTCTATAATTTGTTTTCATTTTATTCTCCTTAAGTAGCCTTATGACTACTAATTCAGAATCTCAATATAAAAGAATCTATTTAAATATATGTAGTTGTGATGACTACATCATTTTAGAAGAGTTTAAATACCTTGAAAACATAATCTTATTATGGCAGAAATAAAGGAAATATTAAAGAAATTTGGACTTACGGAAAATGAGGCAGAAGTTTACTTACTCCTAATCAAATCTGGAAATATGACTGCTTCTGAAATAACAGATAAAACACAGATCCATAGAACAAATGTTTATTCCATATTAGAAAGACTTCAAGAAAAGGGCGTTGTTTCATTTGCGATTCATGGAAAGCGAAAACAATACGAAGCCATAGACCCTAAGATGATACTCCATGCCGAAAAAGAGAAATTAGAAGAAATAGAAAAGATTATCCCCGAATTAAGTTTAATTAAGAATTCGTTTAGTATTCAACAAGATGCTACCGTATTCAAGGATAAAAAAGGGATTAAGAATGTATTAGAAGATCTTACGAATTCTAAAACCGATGTTCTAATACTTGCTTCTGGAGGAAGTTTTGAAGAGACATTTCCAGAATATTTTAATATATGGTTAAGTCGATTAGACAAAAATAAAGTAAAATTAAAAGTTTTATTGAGTATAAAACATAGGAATCTCAAGGCTCCAAAACCTTCAACATACAAATTTATGCCCGGAGAGTTCATCTCGCCAAGTACGACAATGATGAGCGAAGATAAAGTGATCATCTTTATCTGGGGTGAACAACCAATGGCAATTCAAATAAAGAGTAATTTAATTGCAGAGTCTTACAGAAATTATTTTCAAGTTTTGTGGAAACTCGCCAAAAAATAAAAATTTAATTCCCTAGATATCTAAAACAAAAGCTTTCAAAGGTCGTCGGTTAATTTACAGCATCCGAGCCGGCTCGGAGAGTATATGGGGGGATGCTGTGTTTAAGATTTAGCCACTTTCCATAAAGTTTCAAATAAAATTTTTTGGGTATCAGCTATTTCTTCATTTTCTAATAAGACTCCAGTTAACTCTTTTTTAGCAGTTAGAATCACTACGCTTTTATCTGAAATGAAAGTCCAAGTTGATGTTTTATTTAATGCTTTTAAAGTCTTGAATTCTGTAAGTTTCTTCCATTTAGGATCTTTAATAAACTCTGCTTCTAACCTGTCTGTAATAGCTTTCATCTTAATATTCTTAGAAAGCCTTGTTTTTCTCCAATGAAGAGATTGATATTCTATTGACTTTTCTACAATGTCAAAATTACCATAAGCAAGAACTTCTCCTTTAGAGCTATCAATAAGGAAGTCAAGCATAGAAGTTATTCCCTTCTTGCCTTCATAAAGTTCAACATAAGGTTTTTTCCCTGCAAGGTTTATTTTAGCTTCAAGTTCAGGCATAATTGATTTTAACTTGCCCTCTTTTTCTTTAAGAATTGAAATAAGAATCTTTGGCTCAACAGCTAAGAAGTTCTGAATACTATCTTTTTTTATTGATTTGATCACTCCTTTCATAAGCAAAGATTCAAGGATATGATAAGTTGTAACTCTGTTTATTGAGGCTCTATTTGCAAGTCGTGTTACATTTGACTGCCCTAGTTCAAGCAGAGCTAGATAGATTTTTGCTTCTTTATCAGACAACCCAAACTCTTCGAGTATACTAATTATTTCTTGTTCTGACATGATTGATTACGGATTCTCCGCTTTATAATTCTTTCTATTG
>Ga0209542_10020655_pt1 | contig 10406 bp, 12 predicted proteins | sample RifCSPhighO2_01_FD_184028 | JGI IMG/M metagenome (GOLD analysis project Ga0209542, IMG submission 184028) | Soil microbial communities from Rifle, Colorado - Rifle CSP2_plank highO2_0.1 (SPAdes) (version 2) | ecosystem: Environmental > Terrestrial > Deep subsurface > Rock core/Sediment ...
GCTTATTTGATAAAAGCAGAAATACGGCAGCCTTGTAGGGCGCAAGCTTGAAGGGCAATTTTAACACCACCCTATTTTCTTCCTCGCGATAAGCCTCAAGAAGCGCCACTAAAATCGAGCGATCCAAACCAAAAGTCGGCTCTATTACATGCGGCCAAAATTCCTCTTCTGTCTCCGCATCGCGATATTTTAAATTTTGACCGGAAAACTTTTCGTGATTTCTCAAATCAAAATCGGTGCGGTAGGCCAGTCCGTAAAGCTCTTTCCGCCCAAATGGATATTCATATTCAAAATCAACCGTTCTCTTTGAGTAGTGCGCCCGTTCGCCGTCGGGAATCTCAACTTCGTGGACTTTTTTTAAATTGACGCCCAAATCCTTCAGCCATTCCCTCATTTCGTTTTGCCAATATTCAAACCATTTTTTCCAATCTTTTTCTTCAATAAAATACTCGAGCTCAATTAAATTAAATTCCCTCGTCCGGAAAATGAAATTACCCGGAGTAATTTCATTGCGAAACGCCTTGCCCTGCGAAGCGATTCCGAAGGGCAGCTTCCTTCTGGTCGTATTAAGTATCTGCTTAAAATTAACGAACATTGATTGGGCGATTTCCGGTCTGAAATAGGCAATATTAGCCTGTTCTTCCCGCTCATCTTTGGATGAGCGAGGCTCGCCATCTTTACAGATGGCGGCGGCAGGTCCGAGAAATGTTTTGAGCATCAAATTAAATTGCTTGGCCTCTGTTAACTCTCCACCGCAATTCGGACATTTATTCTTGCTCTCCAGCTGGTCGACGCGAAACCGTTCGTGGCATTTTTTACATTCAACCAAAGGATCAGAAAATTCCTTTAAATGCCCGCTGGCTTCCCAAACCTTCGGATTCATAATCAAAGCCGCGTCTATGCCCACCATATCGTTTCTTGTCTGAACAAAGCGCTTCCACCAAAGCTGGGCAATATTATTTTTCAATTCAACGCCGAGCGGACCGTAATCCAGAGAATTCGCCAGGCCGCCGTAAATCTCCGAACCCGGAAAAACAAATCCCCGTCTCTTGGCCAGCGAAACAATTTTTTGCATTAAGTCTTCCATTTGATTTTTTGATTTATCGCGCAGTACCATCATTTACCGTCTCATCATCCGGCAGGGTGGTATCAATGGCTTTGGCCTCAGAGGTAATTTTCTGACCGGTAAACTGGTCTTCTCCGGTAATTACGGCCTTGCCGATCAACTCCGGAGTTTTTCCTTTTTGAGAAACGCTCGGAACAAAAGAGACCTGGAATGATACATTGGAGCCGGATCCCGAAACTCCTTGGCCGGCCGTCAAACTATCTAATTTCCAAACAACCTCGCGGGAATTGGAATCAAAAGTTAAGGCAGCGCTTTCCGGGAATATCTTGCCGGTTAAGTTGACTCCCTGACCTAAAACCGCTTTTATGCGCGCGTTATTGGCATCATTATAGTAATTCTTTGCCTGCCAAATAATAGTATAAGTAGTGGCCTTGCCGGCTTCCGGTGGAATGGGGCCGGTGTTTCCGAAAACCTCATCGGCATAGTATCCCTTTTGGACAACCTCTATTTTGGAATTAACTTTCGTTGTGAGTTCGTGGCGCGCTTGAGAAAGATAAATCCTGCTTTTGATGAGCGGATTCGTATCCTGCGGACCGGCTGCTTCCCAGACATCTTTCAGACCAATCCAAAATTCCACCCTTCCCTCTTCCCGAGCGTCTAAAAACTGAAGGTCGGGGATTCTTCTCCAATCAAATACCACGGAATTATCGCCGGCTTCAAATTCCCCCAAAGGAGTTTTTAATGTTTGAAAATCAAGAGACTTGCCTTCAAGTTTTGCCACTAAAAACAGATTGCGGAGCGGTTCCTCGCCGATATTTTTAAAGAAAATTTCGTAATGCAATGTGTCTCCGGGGCTTGCGACATATTGAGGGCTTCCGTTAATCTGTTGAGAAATGTATATGGAGGGTATGACAATTTTTACGGCCCTTATTGATTCTTTCAAGATAACAAAAGAACCGGCCTGCCAGCTCCCTAATTGAGCCTTAAACATTTTTTCTTCCTCTATCTCTCCGTTGAGATTGCCCGAAATTTCAATCCTGCCGCCTTCCGCTTTATTTAAAAGGCCGATATCCCACTCATTTTCTCCTAATGTTTTGGGAACGGAACTTAGAAATTTAAAATCCGAAGGATATTCAATTTTAACGCCTAGATCGGAAAGAGGATAATTAGCGTTTGAAAAATAATTCAATCGGAAGCTTAGGTCGCCTCCGGACTCAATCTTGGAAGGCAAGTCAAATTCCAAAGTCAGGGGCACCGATTTTATCTTTATTGCATGAGAGGTTTCCGATTCGTATCTTGCTTTTAAATTTTTTGGCTTATAGCTTAACCAGGCGCGGGCTTTTTTAACATCTCCCTCTTTTCCAAGCAGCCTTCCCTTGAAGTAAACCGTGTCGGACTGGCCGGGATAAATATCTTCCATAATAATCTCCTGTCTTAAATTCTTGCCATCGCTGACAATGGAGTATTCGGGATATTCAAAGATAAGCCGCGGTTCTTCCAGCCTAATATTGCCGTTATTTTTATAACTGACTACGAATTCTATTTCCTCGGCGGCGTCTATCTCGTCGGGGCCCAAAATCTCTAATTTCAAGATATCCTTGGAATAAATATTTCTTTGGTAGTACCAAAAACCTAAAAAACCGGCCAGAACCGATAGAATAATAATTGAAAATATGAGCTTATTCTTCATGTATGCTTATTCTATACCATTCGGATATATTTTTGAATAACCTTAAATGAATCGGTTCTATTTTTATCTTTAAAAGCAGATTCCAGTCCTTCTTTAGGATGATTTTTAAAATTTTAACGATGTCGCAGTTGATTTCCTTTCCCTGGAGAGAACATCCGGAAATTTCCGGATGATAGCCGAGAAGAGACGCTAAATTCCAAAAAAAATAATAGTAAACAATTTTCAATTTGCAATTATCAATTTTCCAATTATTCAATTTCTGAAAAACTTCATTTAATAATCCCCACACCTGGTCGCCTCTTTCTTCTTTAGGCGTTAATTCGTCCAAAATCTTGGCGATTTGGTGGGCTATATGCAATTTTACCAGATCTTTCCTTATATTTTGAAAATTTTCAATTGGAATAGCGTCGGTTAAGGTTTTATGGGTTTTACCCTGAATAAATTCAATTTCGGATAAATAAAAAAGACCGGCGCCTCCTTTCAATTTTGAAGTTATTTTTCTGATCGCTTTTCCAAAAACCCTCAATCCGCCGAAATCTTTAGTATAAACAAAAAATAAACTATCTGACTCGGCTCTGTCGGATTTTTTTAAAAAAATCCCCCGGGTCCTGTAATGAACCGCCATAATATTCAAACTTTACTTATTATTCCGGCGGCAGAGGCATTCCGAACATCTTCATTTTTCTTTTTAAATCTTCCTTTTCATTAGTTTTACCGGCAACGCTTAATTGCCGCATCTCTTCTTTTAATTTCGGCAGAATACGCTCTTTAAACCCTTGCTCTGAAATAGCGCCGCTGGACAGATCAAGTTTTTGTAATTTTTCTATAAACTTCACCCTCTCCTCTTCTCCGAGTTTCCGGCTGGTTCCCGGCAAAACACTCTTTTCCCAAGGGAATGCTCTGGCGCGCGACTTTAAGGTATCCCAACTTGGCGCTTCTCCCGGCTTTCCCAAAAAACTTTCCTGCCTTTGGGGAGTTTGCGGTTTCACTTCCGGTTTTGGCATCGGTCTTGGAGGCATCGGACTGTTTGGCATTGAAAATGGCATTGGCATAATTTTTAGTTATTTATTTTTTTAATTCCTGCTATATATCGGCGGCGTTTATCCTCTTCGTATAATCATCGATTGCGTCTACTTCTCCTTTGAGCTTTGCAATTTTCGGATTTTCTAAGCTAACTTCTTCTTCGATCTTTCTTCTAGTTTGAAGGGCTTGAAGCCATGCCTCCGTTCCCTTGACCTTTTCTTCGGCCTGCCTTGCCTTAATAACATCCGTATTTCTCTCTAAAGCTTTATTGTATTCAAAATATGCGTCCGTCCATTCATAACTCGCCTTATTACGAAGTTCTTGAAGTTCTTCTTTTGTCTTGCTTTTTAATTCTTCTATTGTCAGCCTTCTTTTTTCGGCGCCCGCTTCAGGCTCGTTTTTTACCGATTCTTTATGAACCGGCGGATTCCCTAATAAGTCTTGCAATTGTTCTTCTAATGGTTTTTCTTTTATTTTAACATCTATTTCTTGCTCTTCGGCTGCCTGTTTTGCTTTTTTTTCAAATTTTTTCAATAATTCTCTGAAAGAAGTTTTTTTCTTTTCTTTTGTTTCGGGGGCGGTTTTTGTTGATTCTTTGGCCTCCTGCGGCTCGCCCGCAAATTCGCGCAGGACATTCTTTTCGTGCTCCACTATTTTTCGTCTCTGTTCGGCCCAACCAGGGGCAAATTCTGATTTTTGCAATAGCTCTCCTCCGGGAACCTTAGGTGGTTCGGTAATTTTCTCTTCTCTCTCTTTTAATATCCTCGCCGAATCTCCGAAGTGTTCTTCCCACTCTTTCTCTTGCTTTTTTTTCATTTCAGCTTCCGCCTTACTTTGCTCTATTTTTCTTTCCTCTTCCGCCTTCTCCTGCTCCTCCGCCATTTCAGCTTGAACGCCGGAATGCTCTTTCCATTCTTTTTCGTTTTTTTGCCTCATTTCCTCTTTTGCTTTCTCTTGCTCTTGTTTTTTTTCCTCTTCCGCCTTCTCCTGCTCCTCCGCCATTTCAGCTTGAACGCCGGAATGCTCTTTCCATTCTTTGCTGTCTTTATCTTTTTCTTCCGGTGTTTTTGGGACCGGCGGTTTTTCAAAAGAATTTATAAACCTGGCAAATATATTCATAGTAATTATAAGTTAATAATCTTTATATATTATATCATATTTCAAAACTTTTTTGAAGACGCGAATAGAGCTCTTCTTCCACTTTAACTCTGTCGCGACCGTATTTGGCGCGCGAGTATTCTTTGATAATCTTGGCGATTTCCGGATTGCCGCTTGACGGAGGATTAGTCGCCAGATTAAAGGGCTTTGAGGTTTCTCCTTTGATTAAAAGGCGGAGGGCGGCGTTATAATTATCAATATTAACCAGATCCTCCTCGTCAAAGGTCGGTCCGAATACCGAAACCAGGAACTTGGCGTCTTCGGGCCCTGTCCTGAAAGCAATCATTGAACCGACATTGCCAAAAATAGCCTTTTTGGTCTCCTCGTCCAGCTGGCCGATAAACTGATGGCCAAAAATCATGGAAAGCCGGTATTTTCTGGCTTCGGCTAAAGCGGCGGAAATCGTCTGGGTGGTGACATTATGAAACTCATCAATATAAAGATAAAAGTCTTTTCTTTCTTCTTCGGGAAGCTCGGCTCTGGAAAAAGTGGCAATTAAAATTTTGCCTACAATAATCATACCCAGCAAATGACTATTAATGTCTCCCAGTTTTCCTTTGGAGAGATTGACAATTAAAATCTTCTGCTCATCCATAACCTGCCTTAAATTAAAACTTGAGCTCTGCTGTGAGATAATCGGCCTGACTAAGTCGTTGGCAATAAAAATGTTCATTTTGCTGGTGATATAGGGCACCATATTGGCCAAGGCCGCCTCGCCGCCGGCTTTTTCCGCTTCCTGTTCCCAGAAGTTTTTGACGACGATATTTTTGCATTGCGAAAGCTTGTATTTTCTGAATTCGGGATCGGCTAAAACTTTTGACACCTCAACTAAAGTGCTACCCGATGCAGGATGATCCATAATCAGTAAAAGAGCATTTCTCATGTATTGCTCAAAAATAGGGCCGCCAAATCCCTGTGCCTTTAGATTATACAATTTTTCAAAAATCTCGATCATTTCGTTGACCACGAATGTTTTGGCTTCCGGAAATCTCGGATCATAGTCCAGCATGTTTAATCCCAATGGCCTCTCTATGTCGCTGGGATTAAAATAAATAACATCCTCGGCGCGTGAAGCCGGCACATAACTCAAAACTCTTTCCGCCAAATCTCCATGAGGATCGATCAGGCAAACTCCCCTGCCGGCCTCAATATCCTGCCTTATCATTTCCTGTAAAAGCACGGACTTGCCGGTGCCGGTTTGCCCGATGACGTAAAAATGCCGGCGCCGATCGTCGTCTAAAATCCTGACGATTTTTTCTTCGCCCCGGAAAACATTTTTTCCGACGATTAATCCATCATCCGGCAGATTATCGGGCGAGGGAGCCTGTTTGGTCTTCAGCCATTTTACGTGTGGAGTCAATAATTGCGGGGACGGGAAATGAAAGAGAGCCGCCAATTCTCCGGAAGATAGAGTCATGGCCTCCCTGTCGTTAAAAGTCCTGAACGAAAAACGATAAAAAAGCTTTTTAAGCGAAACACCGGAAAGCTTTCTAAAATTTATTTGATTTAAAATTATGGTATTGAATTGGCTGAAAGCCGCCTGGAGCTCAAGTAAAATTTGCTCGGCCCTTAATTGAGTTTCGGCTGAAGCCAAAATTCGCAGATTAACATCAAAAACAGGCTGGGAAATTTTTTCGGTAATGGCTTTAATTGCCTCCTGCTGCGTCGGAGTGAGTATGGGGTTGGGAGACGGGGGTTGGCCCGGCTGTTGGGGCCGGTTATAGGGCATGGCGGTCCCCTTTATAAGGTCTCCTATCTTTGGTCCGGAAACAAGATCTTCCGGCTTAGCTCCTTTTTCAATAAAGCCCAAAACCTTTTGTCCCATTTTTTTAATCTTGCGGCGGCTTGGCCTGACCAAAATCTGGACAGCCGCCCCCTCGCCTTCTTTGGCAAGTTTCGTAAAAACGCTGGTTATTGCGGATAAGGGATCCATCCCGAACTCGCGATAAGATTTTAATGGAAAAACGGCCGACCTGGCTAAACGAGCTCTGGCTCCGGTAGAAAATCCGCTGGGATTGAAAATATTATAATCTTGCGCCGGTTGAACCTGGGCCTGCGGCCAAAAAGCCAAAACCTGCTTTTCTATCACTCCTGCAAGATAACGAGGGCAGGCGATATAAAAATATATTTCTTCGCCGATGCGATGAACGGCGATTTCAAAGACAAATGCCGGATTTCCAAAGAAAATTCTTTTTATAAAATTCGGCTCTTTAACGCTGGTCAGGGAAGAATAAAACTGTTCGGCCGATTTCAAATGCGTCTCCAGGGGAATTTTTTCCTCTTTTTCTTTGCCGATTCTTTGGGGCAGCGTCACTAAAAAAAGGGCTAAATCCATTCCCCTAACCAGAAACGCCTTCTCTTTTCTTCTGGAAATTAAAATGTAGATAACCGAAAAAACGGCTATTATAATAACTCCCGCAAAAACGGCGACACTTCTAACATTTATAATGGAATCGGCTGGCATTGATTTATTTATCTATCTATTAAATATCTTCTCAAAAAATCTTCTCTGCTTACGGTCGCTCTGCCTATCGGCCTGTTGTCGTCGGCGTAATATTTCCGCCGCATCTCTTCGTCAATTTCTCCCACTACCGTAAAACCAAGTTTTTCTAAAATTTTAGGGTGATCAGCCACTATCCAAGAAATTGCCTCAACTCTTTTAACTGCTTGATTTTCTTTAACTGTCTTTGCTAATTCTTCAAGGCCTTCCTGGGTCATTTTTTTTAATCCGCTAATCCCGAATTGCCTGGCTGGAGCTAAATGAATGTGAACAAAATCTTCACTTACGCCATAGGATAGTATCTCATTGATTTTTTTAAATCCGCGCGCCTCAACTTCTTCAACAAACGCCTTTCTTTCTATTGCCTCAAAAATTCCTGGATTATTTTTCTTTAAATCGTTAATCGGCTTTAAGGAAGAAAATACTCTTTCTATAAATTCTCCTCTGTCTTTTATAGTTGAACATTCCCTTAAAGACTGACGAACCTTTTCGCCGTCCATTAAATCAGACCTTAAAAATGGCTCGATTTTTGAGATAATATCATCAACTCTTTTCTGGCCGTCTTTATTATTATCAAAAAATAATCCAATACCTTTTCTGGCTTGCTCTATTTCCTTATCTTCTTTTTCTTCTTTTTTCGCCTCCGGTTTTAAAAATCGTTCTCTTTCTAGCATACCTTTTTGTTTATTTATAAGCTCCGCCGCGCCAATCTATTTCCTCAATAAAAATAACCGAGCTGTCAAAATTGAACTCGGCAATAATGCGTATGCGTCCGCTCCGAATACGATGAAATCCTTTCCATTCTCCCTTTAACTTCTTAATGTCAACGTTGATGTTTTCTCCCCGAAAATAGCCGATCGCCTTAATGGCAAGCTGATGAATTTCTTCTATAGTAAGCGCATTTTTATCCAAGAATTTTTCCGCATTCCTTGAAAGATTAATTCGCCAACCCATAATATTATGTTAAAAAGAATAATTCTTGCCGCCCCTTTTTCTTGAAGGCTTTCCGTAGCGCTTTTCAATATCTTTTTGTTCTTGTTCGGATACCTCGGGCAACGCAAAAGCTCTAAGCTTCATAAGCTCGGTTTCTAATACTTCCCGGACACTTTCCTTGATAAATCCTTTAAGTTTTTGGTCAGAAACACTGATAACCATATTCTAATAATAGCAAAATTCTACCCCTAAGTCAATATTGAAAATGTCATAGTTTTATAATCTTTTTCTCGACTAACTCTTTGTAATACCTGTCGGCTAAAATGTCATGGAACTCGTCTAAGATGGCCGGGTTTTCAAGCTGTTTGGCTACGGAGACAGCCGCATCCAGCCCTTTTTCAAAAACCAGAGAAACTAAAGCACCCACCTGTTGGCTGGCCGAGAATTTCTTAATTTCCTTTGCTTCGTCGCGGGTAGCCAAAGGAGCGGCCGTTGAGGGTGTTTGCTGAAGCCCCTGTAAATATTCCTTGATGTCCTGCTTAACCTTTTCCTCTTTCTTTTCAGGAGAAACAGACGGCTGTTCTTTTTTCAGCCGCGTTTCTAGCTGCATCACTCTTTCCTTTAACGCCTCTATTTCGGGACTGGGAATAATTTCCGGTGTTGCCATATGTTTATTTTACCATATTCTTAAGAATTGCCTCAAAAAAATCCAGCCGCTCTTTAAATTTGGGATGCAAGGGAACCTTCTTTAATTCATCAGTCTGCTGCTTGAAAGAATCAATAAACCCTTGAAAAATTTTCCGCTCATCATCGGACTGGCCGTCTTTAGAAAAAGAAAAGGCCTCCAATCCTTTTCTGACGTCCTCTTCCGAGGAAGCAAAATAGAAAAGCGGGATATGTTTAATCTCTCCTTTTTTCAGTTGGCGCGTTCCCTGCCTTTCCTTGAACGATAACCCGTAGAAGATGTCCGCTCCTCCATTGTACTGGTTTCTTTTCAGAACTTTTTCTTTTTTAGAATCAAACCTCTGGCCGGAAATATCGCCGACTTCATCAAAAGCGCAAACAACGCTTCCCGAGGCCCTGTCTATAATTAAACAATCTACGCCATTTCTGAAATCGTCATATTCCGAAGTTCTGACTACGATAAAATCTTCTTTTAAATTTTTATACAGGATAGCCGTTACCAGTATTTCCCATGTTTCCCCGATTGTCTTTTGCCGCAGAATCTGCTCCTTGGAAAGCAGGCCGGCCAATGGACTTCCCGAAACAATGCCCCTATCCCATTGCTTTTTCAAGTCTTTAACCCAATCCTTGTCCGCTTCTATAATTTCTCTGCGATAAATTCCCTCAAACTTATCGGTATCAATTCTCGCTTTTTCGTTGACGGGTATGTTTTCCTTCCTAAGATCGCCGGATATTTCTTTGATGAAATCCTGCAATCTTTCAAATTTTTCAGTTAATTTTTCCGGTTTTACTCCAAATTGCGGTTCTTTTCCAAATTGCATAAATTTTATTTATAGTGATTGTTAATATCAATTATTTCAACGGTATCTGCTTCCAGAAAAATAAAAATAGCCCGATATTTCCGGTCTATTCTAAAACTCCAAAATCTCATTCTCCTTGGTTCAAGAAGTTCTGTTTGAAGGCTGGGATGAAAGGGGTTCCTCTCAAAAAGCCTTTTTTGTTTTTCAAACTTTTTCTCCAAGTTCCTTCCGTTGAGATAATCCAGAATTTCCCGGTGGAGAGGGATAATTTTCATAAATTTAAATTTTACTTCGTTCGAAAATAAGATGACCGTGCAAGCCCTCTTTCTAAACTTTTAAGGAATTTTTGGTTATAAAGTCCGCTTTTTTTAAATTCCGTGATCGCATCTTTGGTATTCTTAGTCGGCGGGCAAGCAAAAAAATCTTCCTCCAAAAATTGACGAAGGTATTCGTAGCGAAGCGCCTTTTCCGATAAACGCTGGTATTCTTTTTTGGGTATAGTTACGGTAACCATATTATAATTTTAACTCATTTTAAGTTGTTTGTCAAAAA
>Ga0209542_10020656_pt1 | contig 10406 bp, 15 predicted proteins | sample RifCSPhighO2_01_FD_184028 | JGI IMG/M metagenome (GOLD analysis project Ga0209542, IMG submission 184028) | Soil microbial communities from Rifle, Colorado - Rifle CSP2_plank highO2_0.1 (SPAdes) (version 2) | ecosystem: Environmental > Terrestrial > Deep subsurface > Rock core/Sediment ...
GTTTTCTGAAAACATAATAGCCATCTTTTTCAACAGAGAAAAATTGGCCCAATGCAGCCTTGGTAGAATACGCGGCAACCTCTTCAGAGAGCACGACAGTCGGAACCTGGGTTATGTTATACCTGCCAATCAGCTCTTTCCCTTTGCTGTCGCTGATATCAACTGTATCTTCTTTGTCAAGAGATATGGCAAAGCTCTGCGGGCTGGTCAGTATCTGCTTATGCAGTTTTACATCATAACATCCTGTGCAGCTCTTGTCAGTCAAATAAGTAAGGCTAACAACCCCCCTTAGTTTGCCTGTGCTGAGGTTTACAAATGGCGGATAAACAGATCTCATTACATATGAGCCGTCTGTTTCCTTGGTGCCGACCTGAGGCCATGCCTTCTGGATTATATCGTATTCAGCAGCATCCTTGGACAAAATTATTACAGGAACAAAGCCAATGCCATACTTCTGGACAAGGCTCTTGCCTTCGGAACTGGAAGCGGATATTGTTTTCTGTTCGGCAAATTTAATGCCCGAGGATTTGAGCTGGCCTATCAAGGCATCTAGAGTGTTGCATTTTGTGCATCCCTCATCCTTAAGGAGGTACACAGTAACAAGCCCCTGTATTTTGCCGCTCTTGGGGTCTGTAAATGGCGCGTTGACTTCCAATAATGTCAAAGCGTCGCTTTTTTTCTGCAGCCCTTCAATGTTCAGCTTATCAATCTCTCCTGTAATCAAAAGGTTTGGAATTTTATCTATGCCATATTTGGTTATCAAATCCTTTGCATCTTTCGAGTCAAACTCCAGCGTTTTCTCCTGTACAATTTTAACATTGGCGCTTTTTATATACTCAACCGCCGAAGCCAAGTCATTGCAGTCAGTGCATTTGGAATTCTTAATCAGCGTCAGTTCTATATTTGCAGGCCTGGTCTTTTCCTTGGCATCTGCGATGTTTTTGCTGATATGTGAACTTAATTTAAATGTCTGGTAGACATTTATCCCCAGTATCAGAATAAGCAGGATCCCCAATCCGAGGAATACGCTATAATGCCTAAAAGGTTTATGAATGACCTTTCCATGACTTTCTACCACAGAATCATGCTTCAAATGATGCGCTTGATGCTCTTGGTGTTCGTGATGTTCATGGTGCTCATGATGCTCGCCATGCGCGTTGTGTTCGTGGTGCTCATGATGATGTGCATGTTCCTCTTTCTTTTCTTCTTCCATTTAACCTCCAAGTTTGCATCCTGTCAGCTCTGCCAGCTTCCCAAAAGATTGTGCATTTTCATGCCATTGGCCGCCTATAACCCAGGTCGGCGTTTTTCTTATGCCGGGCAGTTCATTGAACTCATGATAATCAACATACTTGAAAGACTTGCCAAACATCGCCCTTTGGCCCTGAGTATACTTGCACCAATCCATTGCGCCGTACATCACAGCGCCCTTTTCAGTAAGGCATTTTGCAAATGAGTCATATGGACCGGGCTTTGAATAAGAGTAGGCTGAAAAAGCTACAATGCCCAATATTACAACGCCAACGACAGCTGCAATAAAGTACAGCCTTGACTTTTTTGCTGATGCCTGCTGATTCAGCGACTGACTATGCTGCTCAATACGCTGATTATATTCTTCCTGGGCAGAATGGCTTTCGTGCCTGAGCTTATCAATTCTAAGCCTGCGCTTCTCTCTTTTGCTTAAGTCCATATTGCCTTCAATCTTCACAAGGGAATGCTTTGTGAGTTGACAATGGTTTCTGCAGGCGCATCTCCATAGGAGGCATCAGGTGCTACACCGCACCCTCCCCCTACATAAGGCTGTTGCCCCTGTGGCTGGTTATAAGTTGCATAGCCGTCATTGCTGGATGCACATCCCAGCAAAAATACGCTGAAAACAACCGCTGCCAGCAATACAAGTTTTGCATTCATTTTATAATCCCCATTAGCATCCGCCTACCATAGACGGCAGGTTATCTATACTGGAAGGGAGTCCGCCTCCTGCTGTTGAAGATGCTGATGGCGCATTTCCAACGACAGTCTTGGATGATGTTATGCTTGAGCTTAGGCTGCTCAGCTGAACTGCCTGCACAGCTGTAATCAAAACCAGTACAACAAGCACCACCACAATAATTACATTTCTGTTCATTTTCTTACCTCCTTGCTGTTATTTATTAATTTTTATAATATGGTCATATGGTCAGCAGCCTAAATTTTGGCTTAGCTTGCCAATTCCTGCTCTATGACCTGCTCAAATGCGGCAAATGGCTGAGCTCCGACTAAATTGATGCCATTAATGAAAAATGAGGGCGTGCCGCTCACTCCATATTTTGAGCCATCAGTTAAATCTTTTTGCACTTCTGATGCCATGCTGCCTGAATCAAGGCAAGTATCGAATTTTGCAGTATCAAGGCCAAGCTCCTTGGCGTATTGTTTCAGGCTTGAAATGTCCAATGCCTTTTGATTTTCGAATAGCTTGTCATGGTAATCCCAAAACTTGCCTTGCTGGTCCGCGCATTCAGATGCCTCTGATGCCTTTTTTGCATACTGATGGAAACCCAATGGGAAGTCCCTGAATACAATCTTAACTTTGCCTGTCTTAATATATTTTTCATCAATCAAAGGCAAAGTCTGGGTGTAGAACCTTTCGCAGTAAGGGCATTGAAAATCGCTGAATTCTATGATAGTCACTGGGGCATTCTTGTCTCCCTTGACCGGGTCATCATCCGCGCTAACCTGGATTTTTTGCTCTTGCTGGGAATCTACAGCAGGAATCTCATTATTCTGCTCAGGCTGCTGCTGAACAACATTTTCTGAAGTGATTAAATTAAGCTTAGCAGACAAGCTGTAAGTGCCATACAGATTAACCAAAGTCAGCACAAGCGTCACGCTTATCAAAACCGCCAATAAAGATGTTTTTTCCATTTTCTTGTTCCCTCTCAACAGCCCCCAACCATTGAAGGCAGATTTTCAATATTTGAAACAACACCACTTGATCCAGATGCGCTGTCATCTGAAGCAACTGAAGACTTCATTTCCTTGAGCTTTTCCTCATCAACATCAAGAAGAAGGGCTGCTATATCAGGAGTGTATTGGCCTGTCTGCGTTTCCTGGATATACCTCTGTATCATCTGTTTAGGAAAAAACAGCCCCTTCCACTTCACCAGTTCCCTTTTTATCTCATCATCGCTCATCGTTGGGTAATTTTTTATTAAGTATGCTGCCAGCCCCCTGATTGCCCATACGTGCTTGCATCCGCATGCAGGACCTCCGTCCTTGTTGACTGCAGTCTTGACACCGCAGCAGAATTCGCATGTTATAGTGGGGGTTGTTAAAATGCTGATGTACCTGCTCTTTTCTTCTGCATTTAGCTGAACTTTGGTTCTGCCATAAGCAGGGTCAAGCTGAGCTATTATTTCAAGGCCTTTTATAGGATCGTCAAATGTCACTCCCAATGATTCGCCATAAAACGGGGTGCCCGTAGATATAACAAGATTCAAAGCATCCTGTGTCGGGTCTCCTGTCAGCGCCAAAGAAACCTTCGTGGATTTTGACATAAATTTCAAGCCTGTGTTCACACCGGCAAGCGCTGACGCCTGGGATATCTGAACCTGATTGAATATTATCAAAACAGCGACCAAAGCTACCATGCCATAGCTTAGCTTTTCCATAAATGTCCATGGCTCTGGGGCATGATGCTCTGTCTTTTCGTGCGTCAAATGCTCATGATGCCCAGACTCGTGGGGTTTTTTTTCCATGAAGTATCGCACAAGCAAGCCTATAAGAACCAAAATCAGCACTACGGAAAAATAAACTAGATAGCTGCTTTCTGAAAGCCTGTAGAAGTTGTATTGAGTGAAGAGGATTATTCCACTCACTAGGATTAGCAAGAATATTACTGCCTTGTCCAAAACTTCTGAATCTCTATTCATATTAAACCGGAATGTAGCCTTTATATATATATTTTACTTCAAAAACAATATATTTTTTAATGCTTTATTTTCTAAAATACGGATTAAAATCGTTTATTTGCGTTTATAAGGGCTTATTCGGACTAATTTTTTGAGAATTGTGCCTATAAACGAAATAGCCTACTATTGCGGCAAACAAAACAAATGCAGCCAAGCCTATTAAGTTTATGAAAGGTAGGCTAAACAGGTTGTCCTCAAAAAGATAGGCATATACAGATGTCCTTAATGGGTCCAATGAGTTTATTACGTTTGTGCCGTTGAACATTATAAATACAACACCGGAGCCAATCAGCAATATGCCGGCTATCACCTTTGTAGTATGGATAAAAAAGGGCTTCCCGAAAATGTTTACCTGATATTCTGTTCCCCTTATCCACGGCTTTTGGGTCAGATTGTACTTGTCAAACAGTATGGACAACAAGAACAAAGGCACGAACAGCCCCAAAGAATAAAAGAACAGCAAAAAGCCGGCGTATATGTAATTATGGAAAGTTGATGCAATCAGGAGAATTCCGGCCAAAATCGGACCCAGGCATGCACTCCAGCCAAACCCAAAAAAGATTCCGAAAGTGAATATCCCGAAAATGTCATGGCTTGTTTGCCTGCCTATGCGGATGAAGCTGAATCCCTTGCCAAGCGCAGTCATAATGCCAAAGATGATTAGAAAAACGCCGGCTACAAAAACAAGGAGCTTGGTATTGGCTACCTGGATAGAAGCCAAAGTTTCGCCTATCGCTGCGGCAAAAATCCCAAGAAGGACGAATACCAAAGAAAAACCAGCAAAAAATACCAGAGTCATTTTTGTAACTTCCTGCTTTTCCTTGAATGTGTAAGCGAAGAATGCCGGCAGGATTGCAAGCGTGCATGGCAGCAAAACGCTGATAATCCCGCCTATGAATGCAACAAAAAAAGAGAGGTTTTGAAGGTAGAACACCGCTTGCTGCTGGTTGTACTCATTTATTTTGTCCAGACCTGTCTGCGCCAACGCTGATGGAACCAAAACCAAAAAAAGCAAGATTAAGTATATTTTTTTCATTTTTAGTCTCTTACTATGTATTTTCCCTTCATTTCAGCATGCCCCGGGCCGCAATATGCGGTGCATACCAAATCCCATACGCCGGCTTCTTCCGCCTTCAGCTCCAAAGTAACTTTTTCGCCCTTGTTTATGGCCTTGTCCGGATTCCAGCCCGGAATCTGTATCCCCTCAAGCTCAAATCCATGGGGGGAGTCCACGCTTTCTATAACAAACCTTATAGTTTCGCCTTTTTTAACTACAATTGTATCCGGCTCCCACCTGTATTGGATGGCTTTAAGCTCGATTTCCCTTATCCCGTCAACTATTTTTCCGCTTAGCGGAAGGGCATCAAACTTTTTCTTATGGTAGTCTATTATTTTTTTTGCCTTAATGGAGTCTTCATCCTCCACTTGAGAACACGCACTGACAAGGATTAACGCAAAAGCCAGAAGAGCAATTATTTTTTTCATTTTAAGTTGTATATCTGCCTTATCAAATCTGTTTCGGCAATCCGGATGTTTTCAGTTTTGTAGCTGGCAAAACGCCTGTAAAGGAAAGGCTTCCGTCCTTTCCGCTCACGCCGATGTAAAACGGGTAAAACTGCCCCTGCAGCTTGGTAACCCACACAGGCTCGTTCCCGATTATGACGAGATACGGCTCAAAATTATCCGCAGAGACCGAATTAAAGCTAAGTTCCGCAACTTTCTTGGCAACGTTACCGCTTATGGCAGGAGTCGTCAGGATTGAATTTTTAGGATAGTCAAAGATTGAGAGGCGCCACGCTATTATGTTTCCGTTTACCGCGTCCACATTTACCATGAATTCTTCTCCAATGACCAGAATGCCATCCGTATACCTAAGCCATTTGTAAAAATATGTGTCATCAACTTCAGAGACTTCAGAATACCTTAATTCAGATTCTACATCGCCAGGCAATGTTTCAAATAATTTTTTTGCTATTTCAAATCCCTGCTCTTTCGTAAGCTTAGCTGTAACCGCCTTATGCTTTAAGTTTTCATTTCTCATGCCCTGTACTTTGTACCCTAAAGGGTTTACTTCCACATAATTTCTCTGCTCAGGCTCAAAATGTACTATGATTAAGCCGTTATCCAAGTCGAAAGCCAATGGTTCCTTTACTGTCTTAGCATAGCTCTGTGCTGCTTTAATTGTATTTGACTTCAATTCCTGGTCAAAGTCAAGGCTTATGTCAAAAAGATAGAGAGAATGCCCCCTAACAAAAACAGAGGAAATCAGCATGATAAAAAAAATAAAAAGTGTTATTTTCTTCATTTTGGCATCAGATGGTCAAAAAGTCACTTTACTATAAGGGTTCCTTTCATATTGCCGTGCCCTGAGCCGCAAAACACCGAGCAGAATACAGTAAAGGTGCCCTCCTTGTCCGCTGTGAATTCTATCGTGACCGGCTTGCCGACATCAAGCCTTTCATTAATGCCGTATTCCGCAATTTTAATTCCATGAGGCACATCTATGCTTGTCACAATCAGCCTCACCTTATCCCCTTTATTGACTTCTATGGTGCCGGGCTCAAAAGCAAACTGCTTTGCGGTAATCTTGAATTCTTTAACATCACCTGCAGGAACAATTTTTTTCTCTACGTTTGCATCGCCGCCAGGAATTTGTTGATCGTTAGGAGTGCCTTGCTCACCTGAACCTGCCCGAATGTCTCCAACCTGGGTGCCCTGTCCTATAAGGTCTTCTGCTTTTTGCTGGCTGCACGCGCCAAGCAAAAACAAACTTATCGCCAAAAACAATATTATTTTTTTCATTTTATCACCTGAATCGCTTTTTTATATATAATTTATGCTGGAAACCTTAAACATTAATAAACTTTATTTTTGAAAAAAAGGGTTATTTTGGTTTGTTTGCGTTTATGGGGGCTATTTTGGGGCTTATGTGCCTGTGCTCATTGTGCTGGCGTTATCGCGCCTGACAAAGCATTACAAAACGCAACTTTTCCATTTTTCCATGATTCCCATAACCCATCTTCAGTTGAAACTGGCATAAAAACCTTAAAAACTTCTTGCCGAACCCTTACGCATAAATCACTCCCAGCAAAGAGCCAACCACATAACCGACCAATGCTGCAACCGTGCCTATCACTGCCATCTCCACGCCGCTTTTTTTCCAGTCACCTATAGTTACCTTTGCTTTTACGCCGCCAACTGCAAACAGAGTCAATACAGAAAACAGCAGCCCGACAACCATCCCGGTTTTTACGTCAAAGAAGAAGAATGGAAGAACAGGAATCAATGAGCCTATAACCGCGGAAATGCCGACAACAAAAGCGCTTTTTACCGGCTTGTCATAATCTTCCGGAAACAGCTTGAGCTCTTCTGCCATCATAGTTTCAAGCCATAATTGCTTGTTTGAGGTTATTTTCTTCACAATGCCTTCAAGCTGCTTTCCCCTAAATCCCTTCTTATGGTAGATATCCCTTATTTCCTGAACCTCAAAATGAGGTATCTCCTTAATTTCTTTTTTCTCCCTTTCAAACTCACTATCGTAAAATTCCTTTGCCGCTTTGGTGCTTGTATAAGCTACAGCAGCCATTGAAACAGATTCTGCAAATGTCGTGACCAATCCGGATATCAGAACAAGCTTTGAACTCTGCACCGCAGTTGCGACTCCCAGAACCAGGCCAAGAGTGTTAACTAATCCGTCCTGAAATCCCAGGATAAAATCACGTATATTTGAACGGCTTACGCCCTTACGTCTCTCTTCCTTGTGCTTCTCAAAAGATTCTTTCATCAGCAGTATTCACAGACCTTCGGCTTGCTTTTTGCCATTTTAGCGGATTTTTTCTTTCCGGATTTTTTCTTTTTCTTGGCTTTTGCCATGTATTCACCTCCTAAATCATGAAATGTCCCTATGGGTTTCGAACAAGAATGCCGCATCCCCATTGTGTTTTTTTAATTCCCGTATGAGCATCCTGAATATTTCATCTGATGATGCTGACTTTTTCCTGCTTATATATTTTGTTATCGAAGAGCACACCTTCCCGCATATAGCTTCCGCTTCCCTTTCGCTTAAATGGGCATTTCTGCAGGCAAAATAGCAGGAGCCGTACACTTTTCTTTCGTCGTATATTTCAGTATGCCCTCTGCGTTTTATTATCTTCAGTGCAGTCTTATCTCCTGACTTCCGGATTATTTTGCTCTTTTTCATTTCAGTTGAAAGTTATTGTGCCGTTCGCTATAAGGATAAGCAGCCATCCAAGCAATATAAGGATTGCGCCTGCGGCCAGCCTCATGTAAGCCCTGTTGTTCTGCTTCCATCTTTTTATGTTCTGTATCTTAAATCCCAGGCCCACCATTACAAGTATCACCGCCAAAGGCATTACAAATATCAAATTATAGAGCACCAGCATCAGGAATGCCGCAAAATTAAAATTTTGCGAAAGCAGCAGCAGGATGGCCAGATAAGGCGCGCCTGTGCATGGAAGCTCGACCCCTGCCACAAAAACCCCGAGAAACAATACTCCGGGAAGGGTTATATTTTTAGTCAGGTTGTGTATCTGCTTCGCCCTTTCAGGGGGAATTGCCAATGTTATGCCCTGTCCATACCAGAAGAAATCTTTTATCTCAATAAATCCTGCAATTATTATCAAAGAGCCGACGATAATGGATAGGTATTCGCTGACATAAAGCGGGATGGCGCTCAGAAAGTACAATACGCCAAAGCCTGCCAGGATATAGGTGACAAAAACTGCTGCAATATACATGAAGCCGTAATAAATCATTTCCTTTTTGGTCTTGAAGGCTATCATGACTGACACAAGCAGGATAAGAACCCCTATGGCGCAAGGATTAATAGAATCTATGAGTGCCGTGAGCACTACAGTTCCCAAAGTCGGTAGGTATGCCTGAACTGCCATTTTATTTCAAGTTTGGATTTATTTCTTCAAGAGATTTTTCCGTGAAGACAAACTTTACTCTGTCTCCAGGTGGAATTGTTTCATGATGCGAAATTTCATAATACCTAGGATCATCTATGGGCTTTCCATTAACAAAGACATAGAGCATAGCTGGCTTTTCATTGCAAGTATCACCATTATGCACGGCAACAATGCCGTTATCAGTAGGAAATTTCATTCCGTCATCTGTCAGAGAGCCGCCTACTGCATAAAAGAAAGCGCCCAAGCTGGCCTGTTTCCTGTCTGTCACCACCCCTTCAACATGTATCCTGTTGTCATCATGCGCGTGCAATAAGATTACCCCCTGCTTGTTAGACAATCCTTTTGGGCTTGCAAGCCTGAGTTCATTGCCGCAAACCCATATTTCAAAATCCGCATGCCAGTGCACAGGGCCTTTCTCAACTGAGATTGAATTAAGATGAATTGTGGTCATTATCATATAAATCGTAACAGCAGAAACGCTTATCACAAGCGTGCCATAGACTATTTTCTTGGCCGATTGGCCCATCTTCTTGTGAAACAGCAGTATTATCAGTATCAGGAATCCAAAAACCAGCGAGCCGTAGCCAACTGCCTCCAGTTGCGTTATAGGATACAGGCCGGAAGGGTCAAGCATGAATTCTTCATTTACATCGTCTTCATGCGCCATTGAAGCATCGATATGCAGAAGCAATAAAACCAGCAGCAGAAAAATACATGTCCTCCTTTTCATAACGCCAATTTGCCGGCAGTATTATTTAAAAGTTGCTGTTTGATTTGCTGATTTTTTTCGTAAAGTACTTTATTCTCTCACTGACACTGCCTTTTGCAACTATCGCGGATATTATTGCCACATTCCTTGCCCCTGCGCCAAGAACTTCGTCAATATTTGCCTCGTTGATTCCGCCAATTGTGACAAAAGGTATTTTCAGCCTGCCTTGCAGCTGCCTTATCGGTTCCAAGCCTATCGGCGCTTTCGCATCTTTCTTTGTCGTTGTGCCGTATATCGGCCCAATTCCCGTGTAATCTGCACCCGCCTTTTCATTTTGCAGGGCTTCTTCTGCACTACTTGCGCTTATTCCAATAATCTTCTTCCTGCCAAGCAGCTTTCTTGCATAACTGCAAGGAATGTCGTCCTGGCCAAGATGGACGCCATCGGCATCTACAGCCAAAGCAATGTCAATCCTGTCATTAATCAAGAACAAAACCTTGTTTTGCATGCACAGCTTTTTTATTTCCAAAGCCTCTTTTACCATGCTGCCTGCAGACGCTTCTTTTTCCCTGTATTGTATGACTTTGACGCCGGATTCTATCGCCGATTTCACGTCTTCTATCACTGATTTCCTGGTAAGCCTGCTGTCGGTTATGAAATACAATCCAAAATCATTAAGCTTTTTCATTTGTCAGCTTTTTCATTTGTTTTTCTTGCAAACAAACATACAGTGGTCTTTCTGAAATGGCTCCAGCTCCCTGTAGTCTATTATTGTCAACTCTTTCTCCAGCTTTTCTTTGGCTTCCTTAAAGATTT
>Ga0209542_10020658_pt1 | contig 10405 bp, 12 predicted proteins | sample RifCSPhighO2_01_FD_184028 | JGI IMG/M metagenome (GOLD analysis project Ga0209542, IMG submission 184028) | Soil microbial communities from Rifle, Colorado - Rifle CSP2_plank highO2_0.1 (SPAdes) (version 2) | ecosystem: Environmental > Terrestrial > Deep subsurface > Rock core/Sediment ...
GGAATTTCATCACTATATTTGTCTCGCAACCATTGCAATTTTTGTGGAATTGGAAGGAATCTTAAGTCATCTTTATTCTCAATTGTCATAGGTGAGAATTATACTCTAAAGAGTATGGGGGGATAAAAATATAAATAACCCAGACATATTTTCCTATCTGGGCAGCGGTGCAAATAATATGCCGCTAAGCTTTAAAAGTCAAATAAGGAACAACGGGGTAGGAACAGGTTTGGCGTTCAGAAACCCTATTTAACTTTATTTCCAGCCGCAAACGTATCTGCACCTTCATCTTGAATTGCTACGTCTAAATCCTCAAAGGTATTGTTGATAAATGTATTGTTTTTACCTTTGTTTAATATCCCTACTCTTTTTTTCTTACCAAGTCTTAAATTTATTTTCGGTTCTATTTTAATAGCATTAACATCAAACATTTAACTTTCACCGCCTTTTTTGATCATCTCTTCAACTTATCTTGTTATCAATTCTTAAGAATTTAATTTTGCATTAAGCGGACTTAAGAAATTTATTTATAATTGCAACGATTGGGCCATCATCTTTCGATTCATTTTTGGAAATATAACCAGTAGCTAAATGCTTAAATATAGCCTCTGTGCCCTGTTCTATCATTTTTACCTTCACATTAGGATCATTATCACTAGCTAGAAAATCGGTTAATGTTTCAGCTACATTTTTTTTATGAAGATTATTAACAGCAAGGCTTGAATTTATACTATAGCTTCGAGATGAAAAGGCAATTCCATAGGATATCAAAGATACAAGTGCCAATTTTAATATTCCATACTGCAGAGTAAAAATATCTTTCGGTTCTAATTGAGGCCAAAGTTTAAGCTTAAAGGTTGTAAAAAAATAAAAATAGGCCAAAATATTTAATAAGATAATGATAAGCAACGCAAAAAATAAATACGTGCCTCTTTTTAACCATTTTTCAGCTTCTAAAGTATGCTCTTTTGCTTGTTTTTCGAAGTGTTTTCCAAAAGTAACTGCGGCTACTTCTCCTTTAGTTTTTTTGATATCCTCTTTTCTATCCTCCAGGATTTTTAATTCTTCTTTTAACTTATCTGCTAAAACTTTGTACTCTTTCTCGGCGGCAACAGCTGCTTTTTGTTGCTTCTGAAGCTCTGCTTTGTCTTGGCTCTTAAGTACGGCTTCCTGCCTAAGATACGTCAACGTAGCCTTAATATTTCTTAGAACATCGTCGTAAAAAATTTTAAAACTGTTAACAAATTGGTCATGAATATCTTTGTTAAAACCCGTTGATAAATCAAAACTTGCAAGTTGTTTTAGTTGATTTAAAAAATTATCTATATATTGATCAATTTGGTTTGTTTCTGATTCGGGAATAATTTCCCTGTATCCCATCTCATCGAGTTCGACAAAAACCTTGTGCAGTCGATCTAGTAAGGGATAAATTTCATCAAAAGTTAAGGGGCCAAATCTTTCTTTATTAAGAGCAAGTTTTTTTATATCTAGTTTTATTAAACCCTCTCTATTTATTTCTTCTGGATTCATATATTTTAATCCTTTTTAAATTCTCCAAAATTTCTTTTTCCACAACTGCCTCAGCGCGGATCCTCCTTCGAGAAAACAAAACCCATTAGGGTGCTTCGCCGGCACTTTCAGGCTTGGGTTCTTCTCTAGGTTTTAGTTGGATGATAAATAGTTCTCCGATTTCGGGGACATTTTCCTTTCGCCATTCGTAGCGATTCCTATACATTTTAGAGTTAAGCCCCTTCGTCCTAAAAAAACTGGAAGCAACAATGCTTCCCCCGTAGCCTTGTTTGCTTTTGAGAATGGTAAATTTGTGTTTTTCCGTTTCGTCGTTATGGAAGCGAAATCCGACCTTACTCTCACTTGGATCATAAAACAAGGTTACATATTTAAACTGTGCTATATTATTGTCCTGATAAAATTTAGTTGGAAAACCGAACGAAGAATGACCAGTAATCGTAATTCTGTCTTCTTGCCTTTTATTTGTATCCTCAAACTTCTGAAATGCCATATTTAATAAATATACTCTCTATCAGTTAACTTGTCAAATTTCTTAGGTAAATGAAAATAATTCATCATAGCTACTTCAGCATACTTATTACCCCTAATATGTTTTTTAACTTGTTATGTAGATTGTTTTCTATCTATCGACTGTGGTAGTATTATTTTAGCAGGAAGCCCTTGCGCCTCTTTTTAAGCTGTATGTAGTGCTAAGCCACGCTGCCACTGCAGCGAGAAAGGAGGTAAAAATGGCAAAAACTAAAGACGGTAAGAAGATCGTCGAAGTTAGGCGTCATAAAAGACGCTTAGCCAATGGGAAAATTGTTGTTGTCCCTGAATACCGCAGGTCAACTCCAACCTAACCAAAAAGCAGGGGTCTTCCCTGCTTTAATCTTAACATATTTCAATTATTCCCCCTCCACAATTGCAATTTCTTCCGTCATGAGGTTAGTTGATTAAAGACCCCTTTGGTCTCTAGCCACCTTTAAACCAAGTCCATAAACTATTGCCCGAGATCTATCTTTTTACCACTACCAAATAGCGAACCTTTAACGATTAGTTTGAGCCCAGTTGCATCTTTTGGAATATCAAAAACAATGTCGCCTGTTACACTCAAACTTGGTTGAACTTGCTGAAGGAAAAGATCGACTTTGCCTTGGGCGAGCCCTTTTGCTGTTTGGCCTTCAACTGACCGGTCATATTGTCTGTTCTGACTATCAGTTAAGGTGATCATTGAGCTATCGATCGTCTTGGTTGAATCGCTCTTGTTTTCAATTTTAAGAGTTATGACGTAAAAGATACCTTGAGCATCTGTACGGGTAAACTGATTGCCTAAGCTGGATAAGTTATCGACACCAGTAACTGTAAAAGCTAAGCCATTATCTTCAACTGCCTCCTCAACTTTTGCGATTGTTTCTGTTTCGATTGGCTTATTCTCACTTACAGTTTTTGTTTCAGTAGCAGTAGTTTGTTCGCCAGACTTCTTTCCACCCGAACCTGCAACTGAAATTACAATAATAAGGACAAATAAACCAAGTATCCCAGTAAGAATCAGGTGTCGAGCAAACCAATTTCTTTGATCTGTTCGGCAATGGGGGCATTTTTTGGCTTTATCATCAATTTCTTTTTGACAAGCTTTGCATTTCTTCATTTTTTCACCTCCTTTTTAGCATGTTGTGATAATAAAAATTCAGACCAATGGTTCGGTACTCACCATTTAGTCTTCTATGTCGACCAAATTGTACTCCGGATTATGGGAAGAGGACAAGCTGAAGATGCATAGAATTTATGAAGAATTTCGTATATAATACTTCACTATGTCTGAAAAAGAAGCTCAATGTTTACTGGGACATGGCATTTGTCCTAACGAGTGTGGTCTACACAAAAACGCTGCTGAAATAACTACTGCAATGGGTGCTAACTTTGACCCGGCCAAATCAAGAAGAAGAATCGTATTTGCGGATGCTTTTAACCAAGACGTAACAGTAGTTCAGGTTGCAGGAGTTATGGCTAAGTGTGCCAGAGAATCCTGCCCACAAGAAAGAAAACCGTCCAAGTTAACTCTTGATTTTCCAAAGCCAATCGGTTAGGCTACTCCCAAGCCTTTAATATGCCAGTTGCAAAAACAGAAACCAAACTTTCAAAATCACTCGCCTCTGGCGGGACATTTCTAAAAAAAATTGAAAGAAGTCTCCAAACAATTTTTTACATTGTCTGGATTTTAATTGGCATTTTCGTGGCCTTAATTATTGTTCTAAGCTACAGGCAAGGTGCTTTTACCCCGCTTTTTACTACACCCCAGCAACCTCAGCAGCAGATCCAACCGCCGACAGAAACCACGCTGCCGGGCATCGGCAAGGTCAATATCGCCTGTGTCCAGCAATCTTTATCTGAGGAAGCGATTACCAAAATTGTCCAGGAGCAAGGCACCGATTCTTTAGCCGACGAGGAAAAAACCAGCCTCGAGCCTTGTATTATTGAAAAGGAATCGTCCCCCGAACCCACTCCTTAAATTATTCATATCTCAAAGCTACAATCGGTTCTAATTTAGAGGCTCTAAGTGCCGGAATAACGCCAAAGATAATGCCAACAAAGCCGGAAAAGCCAAATGCCAGAATTACGGCAACCGGGGTAATTGTGGCTTGCATAAAAAAGTTTAGGGCCAAAGTTCCCAAACTTGCCAGCAGAAGTCCAATCAATCCGCCTGCGACTGACAAGATAATTGCTTCGATTAAAAATTGAGTCAGAATATCCTTCGGTCTAGCACCAACAGCTTTGCGAAGTCCGATTTCTCTGGTCCTCTCTGTTACTGAAACTAACATGATATTGGAAATACCAATTCCCCCAACCAGAAGGGAAATAGCCGCAATACCCGCTAAAACTGAGGTCACAATTCCCAGAATAACATTGACAACCTGAAGAGTTTCTTCGGAGGTAAGAACTGAAAAATCGTCGTCTGAAAGCCGTTCAAGAAGAACTTTTTCTATCTCAGATTTAGTTTGTGTGATATTTTCGGGATCTTGCACTTCTGCCAAAATCCAGGTAGGCCTGTCAAAATTTAATTGGCGCCGGGCAGACTCAATTGGAATATAGACTGAATTATCTTGATCTTGACCAAGAAGTGAGCCTTGTTCTTCCAGCACACCGATTATCTTATATTTCTGATCCTTAACCAAAATTTCTTTTCCAAGAGGATTAGCATTATTAAGAAGTTCTTCAACTATGGTATTTCCTACAACTGCCACTCGCTTCCCTGCACTATTTTCCGACTTTGTAAAAGTTCTACCCTTCTCGACCTTGTAATCTCCGATTTCAGTAAACTCGGGATCAATTCCGTAGAAACTTACAACTTTTCTCGTCTCGCCTTTATAAGTAACCGAGACTGAACTTTCGACACCGCCGGCGACCGCTTTGACAGATTTAACATGGTCTTTGATATCCTCAGCGTCAGAAAATTTAAGTTTGTTTGTCTGGAATCCCTGCCCGCCGCCGAAACCTTCTTCCAGGTTACCGGGCATAACATAAATTGTGTTTGTTCCCAATTTTTCAAACTGCACCTTTATTGACTCCTGAAGTCCTGCCCCGAGTGACATTAAAAGGACCACCGACATTACGCCGATAATTATTCCAAGCATGGTCAGAAAAGACCGGACTTTATTTCTGGCAAGTGCCACAAAGGCAATCTTGACGCTTTCTTTGAAATTCATCGTTTTACCTTTTTGTCGGAAATTATTTTGCCGTCTCTCATTGAAATTATCCTATTGGTCATTTTGGCAAGAAGCCTATCATGGGTCACGATGATTACTGTTTTACCCTTTTTATGAAGTGACTCAAGAAGTGACATTATTGCCGTCCCTGATTTTGAATCCAGGTTGCCTGTTGGCTCGTCGGCAAGAATAACTGCCGGATCACAGACCAGCGCCCGGGCAATAGCCACTCTTTGTTGCTCACCACCGGATAATTGAGAAGGATAGTTCCCCATTCTGTCGGGAAGCCCAACATCCGCTAATCTTTCCTGGGCAATTTTTTTTCTTTCCGACGCCGAAATTTGATTGTTATATTGAAGAGGTAACATGACATTATTCAAAGACGAAGTTCGGTCCAGAAGATTAAAGCTTTGAAAAACAAAGCCAATTTTTTGGTTTCGCAATTTAGCCTGCTCGTCCTCATCAAGATTTTCAGCCTTTTGCCCATCAATTAAAATTCCTCCTGAGGTAGGTTTATCAAGAAGCCCTAAAAGGTGCATCAGGGTTGATTTACCGCAACCGGATGGACCGACAATGGCACTAAATTCACCCTTACCAATTTCCAGCGAAACACCGGAAAGTGCAACTGTTTCAGAAGGTTCTTCGCCATAAATTTTAACTACATTTTTTGCCTGAATTATGGGTTTCACTTAACAAAAATTGAGAGGATTTTAAAAAAATGAGTTTTTTTGCCAATCTCTTCTAAACCTGCTATCACAACAGTTTCATCTTTTGATAGGCCGGAAACTATTTCTACCTCCGAATCAGATTCAATTCCTTTTTCAACTTCCCTTTTTACAAATTCACCGTTTGTCTTGACATGGACAAAATTTTCGTCAAATATCGCTTCGACAGATACTGCCAGCACGTCTTCTTTTTCTTGAATAATTATTCTTGATTCGCCGTTCATTCCGATCCGGTAATCTTCCTCCTGTTCAAGATTAAATTTAACCTCAAAAACATCTGAGCCTGATGAAGTAACATTACTTACAAAACTAACAGATTCAACTTGCGAGAGAATTTCTTCATCGGGGAAAGCATCCAAAGTTACAATAGTTTTCTGCCCTTCTTTAATCTGGCCAACATCGGTATCGTCAAGTTCGGCTGTGAAATTAAGATTTTCAATATCGGCTATTTTAGCAATTGCCGTGGTGTAAAAAATTTCTTCGCCGGGATGAACATTGACTTCGATTACGGTTCCGGCAAATGGTGAGGTAATCACTGTATCTTTTAAATTCCTTTTAGCTTCAAGCCATTCATCATATGCTTTGTTTTTCGCAGCTTCCAGTGCGGTTCTTTCGATTTTTTCGTCATAGCTTTCAATACTAGTTTTATTTCTGCGCCCGTCATAAAGTTTCTCAAGTTCCGCATCGAAAGCTACTACATCTTGCTCCGTTTGTCTTAGGGCAATTTCATATTTTTCCTTATCTAAAGAAGCAATAGCTTGGCCCTTTTTGACAAAATCCCCCTCTTTGACTGGTACCCAGACAACTTTGCCATTAACTGCAGGATGGATTGTAGATTCGCTTTGTGAGCTTATTTTCCCTGCCGTGACAATTTCTGATGCGATGTTTTTTTGTTCGACTTGAGCGGTTTTGATTTTGCCCATATCCGCACCGCCTCGCGTTCCGATGAAAGCAAATATTATAACAATTGCAAGTGCGAGTAGTACTTTTTTCGACCTTAAGATTTTAGGGATTTTTTGATAAATACTTGGATCGTTAATCTTCGTCTTGGGCATGTTTTGAGTTTCTTTTAATTCTATACCATTTCTTGCATTTCTTGCATCTGGTGGTATAATTTCAAACACCACTTAAGACTGCCCACTAAAAACTATTTAAAATGAAGGTTAATTTAAGTTTATTGGTTGGAGCAGTTGTTTTAATAATCTTTATTGGGGTTAGCGCATTTACTATTTCCAAGATTGTAAAAAGACAGGCCCAAGAAGCTGCAGAACCTTCCCCCCAACCAAGCCCCATAGAGGGTTTCCCAACCGCCTCACCAAGCCCGGACACCCTTGGTCAGACCAGTATCCCAGATATCCAACCAGAATCTGGAATTAGCACTGATACTATCAGAATATTTATTACAAATCCCAACCCTCTAACTCTTATCTCATCACCTGTCAAAATCACAGGCTATACTAATTTAACCTCAGGTGTCATCGCCGCCAGAGTCAAGGACGAACAAGGCCAAATTTTAGGCCAAAGTGTAACAGATACCTGCACCAGTTCTCAGTCTTGCAGCTTCGAGATAAATATGTCTTTTGCCAAACCTCAGGATAAAACCGGCACTGTGCAAATCCTAAGCCTCTCCGACTCTGGTGAACAATTATTAGAAAGCTTGGCTGTCAGGTTTTAGTGTAAAATAGGAAAGTGACACAGCCAACTGCTATTGTTATTGTCGGTGCAACCGGTAATTTAGCCAGAAAAAGAATCTTCCCGGCGCTTTTTGCGCTTTTCAAAAATAATCTTCTTCCCTCAACTTTCCGAATTATCGCCACAGCCAGAACTCCTCATTCAGATAATTCATTCAGAAAAAAGGTTAAAGACATGCTTGGTCTCAAAGACGAAGTAAAATGGCAAAGTTTTGCCAAGGTTATCTCTTACGTGCCTGCCGACTTTGGGGAAGGCATAAACTTAGCGGAAATTACGAAAAAGCTTGATAGTTTTGAGAAAGAGGCGCAAACTTGTATTTTAAGAATCTATTACCTTTCTATTTCGCCGCAGATTGTTAAAGATGCGGTTCAGAATTTGGGCAAAAACAAATTGCACCTTGGCTGCCGCCTGCACAATACAAGACCCCGAATAATCGTTGAAAAACCTTTCGGAAAAGATTTAAAAACCGCTCAAATTTTGGAAAAAACCCTTTCCGCCTATTTCGCGGAAGAACAAATTTACAGAATTGATCATTATCTTGGTAAAGAAACCGTCCAGAATATTTTTGTTCTCCGGTTTGGGAATGATCTTTTTGAACCAATTTGGAATAACCGATATATCGACCATATCCAAATTACCACTGCGGAGGGCATTGGAGTTGAGAAACGCGGCCAGTTCTACGATAAAACCGGAGCTCTGCGGGATATCACTCAAAATCACCTGCTTCAACTGTTAACCTTAACCACGATGGAAGAGCCCGAAACGTTTGATGTAAACGGGATAAGGGAAAAAAAGCTGGAAGTTTTAAAAAACATCAAAATCCCAAGCGTTGGGGAAATTATCAACTCCACTGTACGGGGTCAGTATAAAGGCTATACCCAAGAGGAAAATGTCTCTGCAGGTTCAAAAACCGAAACCTACGCTCTTATCAAACTTTTTGTCAATAACACAAGGTGGCAGGGTATCCCTATTTATCTTCGCACCGGCAAAAAACTCATGGGCAAGGTTACCTCAATCATTATTCAGTTTAAAGAGAAAAGCCATAAACTTTTGGCAAACTTTTGGCAAAAACCAATGCCCAACCATATTACTCTTCAAATTCAGCCTAATGAAGGAATCGGCATCAGGCTTGTTGCCAAAAAACCAGGTTTAACTACAGCTTTGGAGCCGGTCGACATGGAGTTTTGTTACAAGACTTCTTTTGATACTCCCCAACCAGAGGCCTACGAGAGACTACTTCTGGATGTAATTTTAGGCGATCAAAGTTTATTTATTTCGCAACAAGAAGTCGAAGCTTCCTGGAAGATTATCGATCCGGTAGAAAAAGTCTGGGCAAACGGCAGGCCAAAATTGGCAATTTACGAGCCTGGCTCCTGGGGACCAAAGGAAGCGGAGGATTTAATTAAAAAAGACGGCCGTATCTGGCTCGCCCCGCTATTGACAATTTGCAAAATTTAAGCCCACCAAATTTCTAATTTCTAAATCCTAAATCCTAAACAAATTCAGATAAGGTAAAATACAAAATTCAAAACAGGAGGATAACTATATTGTTCGAGCCCTTCGTCGAAACTCAGGGCGAGAACTCAAACTTCTCACTTTGTTCGAAGGATAAGGTTTCCAATAGACTATCATTTCTTGATCATTTGAATATTTGAATTTTGAAATTGTTTAGAGTTTAGAATTTAGAGTTTAGGATTTTATTTGTAATTGGAGCCAATTAGAAAATTTTAGTCTTTAGTCTTACTTTTCACCTCGTGTCCCCCGAAGACATTTCTAAGTGCCGCCACCATTCGGGCTGCAAAACTTGCAGCAATTTTTGGATCTTTTCTACTCTTAACTCTAAAGTCTAATGACTCTTCGATAATCTCAACTGGTACTTTTTCTTTTTTTGCCTGATCAATCGTCCAGCGGCCCTCGCCAGAATCTTCAATGAAACCAGTCAGTTTTGAGAGTTTTGGATCTTTTGCTAAAGCTTCAATAGTCCGCTCCATCATAAACCCGGATACCAGTGTGCCCTTTTGATAAAGTTTTGCCACTTTAACTAAATCCAGATTATATGGAGACTTTTCAAGAACACCGAAGCCTTCACCAATCGACTGCATAATTCCGTATTCAATTCCGTTGTGGACCATTTTGACAAAATGCCCGGCTCCCCCTTCACCGAAATATTGATGAGAACCGTTCGATTTCGCCAGAGAATCCAGAATTGGTCTGATGTATTGATAACCTTTTTTCGCACCGCCCGCCATCATAGGGTATCCTTCCTCCGCTGCAATTATTCCGCCCGAAACTCCAATTCCCAAAAAATGAATTCCTTTTTTCTTAAAATACTCATATCGTCTCTGGGTATCCCCAAAATGCGCGTTGCCGCCATCGATAACTATGTCATCCTTGCCGATAAATTTCTCAACCTGATCAAGAATTTCCTGCGTCGCGTCTCCAGTCACCGACACTGAGCTTGCTTGCAGTGAGCTTGTCGAACCTGTCGAACGGGCCGGCACCATCAACCAGACAACTCGGGGTGAATCTAGATTTCCGGTGAGATCTTGAAGATTTTTAGCTGCTTTGAGATTATTTTTATATTTGAAATTGGAAATTTGCTTTTTCGAAGAAAAATTGTTTTTTAACAACAATTGGAAATTTGAAATTCGCTCTTTGGAGCGATTCCAAACTACGACCTCGTGTCCCTCAGACAGTAGCTTAACCACCATCCTAGAACCCATTTTTCCGAGGCCTACAAAACCAAGCTTCATATCTTTATCTTAAATTCGA
>Ga0209542_10020659_pt1 | contig 10405 bp, 15 predicted proteins | sample RifCSPhighO2_01_FD_184028 | JGI IMG/M metagenome (GOLD analysis project Ga0209542, IMG submission 184028) | Soil microbial communities from Rifle, Colorado - Rifle CSP2_plank highO2_0.1 (SPAdes) (version 2) | ecosystem: Environmental > Terrestrial > Deep subsurface > Rock core/Sediment ...
CTGAGTTCTTTAACAACAACCCCAATATACTTTACAAGCTCTCTTTCTTGAGTTATTAATTTTTCTTTGTCTTGCTTAAATCTGTCTAGATGATCTTTTAGAAAAATACTTACGTTCCAAGTCATTTTCTTCTTCATTCTTTCTACTGCTTCTTGTATATCGTCAACAAAATTGTTTATTCGACGATCACTACGTCTGAGAATACGTTCAATTTCATCTAACCCTTCTATTTTCCTCCTTTTCTTAAACGGCCACATTTTAAATTTATCCTAAAATTAGTCAGCGTGTAGTGTCCGGAAATTATTTCGCCAACCATTTTTATATCAGGATGTTTCTCCTGATATGGTCAAGTTAAACAAAAAGAGGATAAAATGGTTGGTGGATCAAGTGGTGAGATACGGCAAAAAACCAAGCGAAGTAGCACCAGTTTACAGCATAAGTGAACGAAGAGTGCAGCAGCTGGTGAAGCAATTTAGCAAAACGAAAAAATATCCAGAACTCAATAAAAGCAGAAGACCGAAGACTTTTTTGAGCGAAGCTCAAAAGGAAATCATCGAGAAAACGCATCAGGAAACAGGCTTAAGTGCAAGGTTGCTGTATCACGAATTGAAAAGAAGAGACATCACGGTAGCAAAAAATAAAGTTTATGCTTATATGAAGCATAAAGGTTTGGTTCTGGATGAACCAAACAAGCAAAAGAAGCGGAAACGATGCAGATACGAATGGCCGCACACGGGAGATATGCTTCATGCGGATTATCACAGAACATCAGAAAATCATCCGTATTGCATTTTCTGGCTTGACGACGCAAGCCGGAAAATTCTCGCTGCAGGAGAATTTTATCGAGCAACGAAGGAAAATGCGATTGCCACATTCAAGCTTGCAGAAACAGAAATGGAAAAGGTAGGCTGGTACGTCTTACGAGTCAATACCGATAGAGGTTCGCAATTTTTTGCGAACAAGGGCGAAGATGCCCAGAGCGGATTCCAGCGATATTTGGAAGAAAAAGGAATACAATTTATTCCTTCCAGGGCGAATAATCCGCAAACCAATGGAAAAGTCGAACGAAGATGGAAGGAATATGATAAGCACAGATGGAGGTTTGAAACACTCCAAGAATGGGTTGATTGGTATAACAATCGGCTCACAACTGCTCTAAATATAGAGCAGTTTCAAACGCCGAATAAGGCGTTTATTCAGAAACTGCCGAACTTATTCGGCTTTTTGTGGGGTCAGCTAGAAAATGAGTTCAAAACGAAAAAATATTAGGACACTACATAAAATTAGTCAGCGACATAAATCTATAACTTACTTTTGTCGGAAACTAAATCCAATTCAATTTTATCAAAAAAAGCATTTTAAAATATTTAAATGTTGTTGTTCTATAAGATATATCTTGGAGTATGTAGTGCTGAAAAATTTGGCAGTGTTAACAAATGACTGACACATCAGACCGATTCTTGTATAAACAGCAACAATCCATCAGTCAAATATGCGCACCCCAAAAAATTTAAGCTGTTGCCGCGCACAGGACTTCAGAATCAGTTAATAAAGATGAGGACTCCCTGACTAAGTTTTGACCCCGTTCTATAACTTGGTTTCTTCGCAGCATTTCAAACATCAACTGAACAAAGATTATCTTTCCCTCTATTCTAACTTTAAAATCCCATTTTTGAACATTCCTTAAAGTATCCCGGTCAACTTCAAAGATATTAGACGCACCAAAAATCTGGATTCCGGTGATATACCCCTCTTGATCTACGTCTAAAACGACATCTTCGAACTCAATTGAATGATCATAGGCTCTATCTTTTACTTTAAAAAACAAAATATCATTAGGGTAATCATAGTTCATTTCTCCTTTTCCTTTCGCACCCAGATGTTTTGTTTTCATTTTAGAGTTTGGGTAGATTCGCCGTGATGTAAAATGTTATTATTTCAATGTTTTCTTTCGTTACCTTAAACATTAGCCTAAGATACCCTTTTTTCTTGCTGAAGAACGTTGCATAATTTTTATTCTTTTGAATTCCAATAAACGCCGGCTTTTCTTTAGTTAATAACTCTATAAGAGCTTCAGTCTTATATACCTTTCTCTGCATTTCATTCAATCTGAAAGAGGCATGAGAATTAACTTTTATCTTATCTTTGAATCTATCAATAAGCGCTTTAAATTCAAAATAGGTTATTTCTTTGATTATCCTTGTTTCTGCCACCTATTTGTTAATCGACGAAGAGATTAAAAACTTTATGGCAAATGTGCTTCCAATAACGCTACGCCTTTCTGTTTCATAATCATAAGAACACTTTCCCTTTCCGTACTCGTAACAACCCTTCTTCTTCCATCTCCCCCAGCAGCTCTTCAACCCATCGCTTTTCTTTCTGCCACACTTTTGATAACTCTTTTATCGTCAGCTTTTTGCCGGCAACCAGCTTTTTCAGCACCGCTCCCCGATACTGCCGCCGGGATCCCTGAAACCGACTTTGCCGGGAAAGCGGCCGGATGCCGGACTGCTTTGAAGTAAGAACCGTTGCCCCATAATCCATCAGCGCATTGTGCCAGTCTCGGCTTTTTCCGGGAGGCAGCAGTTTCTTGGCAAGGAAAAGAAGCTCTTCCTGGCCAGCATCTTCCGGCAAGGCAAATTGATGAATAAGAATCCGCCGGATGTTCGTGTCAATCGCCACTTCATCTGCATTGAACGCAAAAATAAGAATAGAACAGGACGTGTATGCGCCAATGCCTGGCAATTGCTGCAGCTCTTCAGCCGTCTGCGGGAACGTTCTTTGTTCCAGAATCTGCTGCGCCGCTTGCTGCACATAGAGTGCCCGCCGGTTATAGCCTAAGCCCGACCAGGCTTTTAGCACGTCAGCGGGGGAAGCTTTTGCTAGCGCTTCCACTGTCGGAAAAGTTTCTAAAAAAGTCCGATACTTTGGAAGAACCCGATCCACTTGCGTCTGCTGCAGCATCACTTCCGAAACAAGTATCTTGTAGGGATCCGTCGTGTTCCGCCACGGCAAATCACGCTTATTCTTGTCATACCAAGAAAGCAGAAAGCGCCGAAAGGCTGCAATCTTTTGTGGTGAAACGTTCATCTTAGAGTACCTCCACGACGACAAAAATGACTAACGCGAGGAAAAAAAGATGTTCGGCAAAACTGCCTACGCGCACCGGTCCCCGGGCTTTCCAGGAAGAAAGCGGCCAGAATGGTGTTATCCCCTGCAGCGTTAGGCCATCAAGAATAATATGGCTGGCATATCCCAGAAGCAGCCCCCAGCCGAGAGCGGAGTAGCCAAAGATATGCAATAAAAATGTCAGGCCCAGAAAGCAGGGCAAGGAATGAAAAAAGCCGCGATGCTTGGCAAAAAAGGCAATGAAAAGCCCGACAAAGCCGCTCCAGCGGTTGATCTTGCTATGCCGCTCGTCGATGTCCGGCAGGATGCTGCCGAGCAGGATGCCTAGGAAAAGCCAGAGTTTAGCAATAGGAAAAAAATCGCTCAGGAAAAAGAAGAAGGCCATGCCGGCGAGGATGTGCGTGTGGAAGAGCATGGAGAGAAAAGAAAAGAAGGATATTTAAAAACTATGAGGGAAATGGTAAGATCACCAGAAGAGAAGGTTTTTTCCTCTGCTGCGCGAGGACATTTTTTGTTGTCGGAATCGTGTAAACTCTATGCCCTCAAAGGGTTCTCAGCGACTATCCCTGCAAATCTCTTAAAGTCGTCCCTATTTTCCGTGAAGATATGATAAATGCCAGATTCCTGCATGGTAGCTGCAAGTACGGCATCCCAAAAATGACGCTTTGCTTTCTTGTGCAATTGAATCGCTCTTTGCAGTGTTTTCTCGTTGTAATGCAGAATTTTCCAATGGGAAAACGCCGTTATGTCCATAATTATTTGTTCGGCTTCTTCTATGCTAAAAGGAACTTTTACTTTTTTTGTAACGACCACAAAAAATTCCGCGAGGTTCTGCACAGAGAGAGCAAAAGTGACTTTCTTTTGCCAACACTTGGCAACCAATTTCTGCGCAAGAGCATGCTTCACGATATCACTGGAGCTATAGGCGTGAACGAGAACATTGGTGTCTACCAGTGAGAGCTTAGTATTTTCGCTCATGAAGCTCTTCCCTCTCAAAGACTATTTTACCTGTTTGAAAACCTTTTTCCATCCAGGCGATTTGCCGCTCCACAATTTCTTCTTCCTGCTTCTGAGCAACCCAAAGCTTCAGAGCCTCTTCGACAGCGGCACCGAGTTTTCCTTTGCCGACACCTACCTCTTCTTTGACCGTTTCCCGAAAGCGGGTTTCCATTTCATCGTCCACACTAATGGTTATTGTTCCCATAAACGTATTTACACTATTAATGTATTTAAATCTTTTGTTTTTAAAAATAATCCTGGGGCCTGTTAAGAAATGCTCAACCCACCACCGAAGTGTTCTGCTCCAGCCGTGCCAATTCCTCTTCCGGCTTCGCCCGTTCCACAAACCGCACGTGGAACTCTAACCGATTAAAATAATCATCTTTTTTCACTCTACCAGTGAGCTTGAGCTGCTCACCGAGCAAATCGGTTTTTACATCTTCAAAAGCCGCCATGTTTTCTTTGAACGGAAGCATCTCTTCCTCACTTTTTCCCAGCAGATGATGCACCTGCTGCTTCCAGAACACGGTGCGAATCGTTCCCGTGCCATCGTCCAGCACCAGATTTAATACATAAGATATTTCTGACGGGGTATTCTCGGCCGCTGCCCGCTGGAAAAAGCGCGGATCGAACACCTGCACGACGGTGCCGAGAAGCTCCACCTGCTCTTCGCCGCCCTGCAGCTCCTGAATCTGCTTGCGTTCCTGCAGCATCGCTGCGCGCACGTTTGAAACAGTTTCCCCTTCCGGATTGATAGCCAGCTCTCCTAATTTTCCTAAATGGATCTCTTTTCCTCCACGATTCTCGCGGACATACGCATCTTTCACGCGGATAATGTCGTCTTCGTTGACGGTGCTGATAAGATCGACCTGCTCGTTCCACAGCACCAGGCGGATGCTGCCGGTCTCATCGCCTATAATCAAAGAACACACTTTTCCCTCTCGGCCTTCTTTCTTAAAAGTGTTCACGTCAAACTTCCGCAGCACTTTTCCAACGGTGGACACTTGCCGCATGCCGGGATAAATCTCTTTGATTTTTAGGCGCTCTTTCTGCGGATCGACCAGCGGAATGCCCAGCTCATTAGCAATAATATGGGAAGCCCCTTCTTCGCTGATCAGGCCGGAAAGGTCGTTAATCTTGGCCCGAATGCGTAGCTCGAGCTCTTCCGGCGTGATTTTTCCGGTGCTGAGAATCTTCTGCTTTAAATCGGCTAAAGGGATCTTGAACATAGCTTAGAAAGAAAAAAGGAGATTTATAAGGATTTGGATGATGGAATGGTAGGTAGGGATTAGGCATCTACAAGCTACCTAAAATCCAGCGCCACACTTGCCCGTAGCCCTTCTCCCCGATAGCAAAAGGCTACCTTGCGGTCTTTTTCAGCAATCGGATAAAAACACTCTTCCCCTGGCTGGCTCGTCTCCGCCCGTAAACAGGGCCAGCAGTTCACAAAAGGAACCCAGCGTTCGCTGGGCAAGTTTGCCAGAATGCAGGTGCTCAAATCGGTTTCCATGCGGCATTGCTCCACAAAAGCGGGTGCTTCCTGCCGGGCCTGGAAAAATTCTGAAAAGCCCGTTCCTGACGGAATTCTAAAGCCGGGATTATATTCATACCGGAAATAAAATGGCGGAGCAGCAGCCACCGGCTCGCCGCTGCGATGGGGCGTGATGATAAAATTGTCCTGCGAGAAAGTAATTTCGTTTTCTTCATCGGCTGCTCCTGAAGTAATTGCTTTCTTTTCCGGGCTTTTGCCGACGACATCTGAACCGGAAAGGGTTATCTCATAAGCCAGCGGCTGCCGTTGCTGCCACAGCTCGGCATATTTCTGCTGGAAAGGCTCATGAATATTCAGAGAGCAGTATCTTCCCTCGCGGTTTAGCAACGGAATCCGTTCCGCAGGATTATTCTCATCGAAAAAGCCGCAGCCCAAGTCCATCGGCATATACGCCGCACTGTTTATCCAGTCTTTTGTTTCCTGCAGCACTTCGCGGGCAGCGCTATCGAGCAGCAGCATATCTTTATCTGCTTCCTGCAGCCCCCAGAGGAAATTTGTATGCCAAACGCCGCGGATGCCCACGCCAGGATCTGTCCCGATTAAAAGATAAAAAAGCCCTAAGCCTCCGACAACGCCAACGAAGAGGATCCAATGAAAGACGGCGCCGTGCTTGTTCATCGTAATCCCTCTATAATCCGGAAAATGGGCTGTTCTTCTGGAGCAATAGTACGAATAGTTCTCAGGTTTTCATCAAGCTCCTGCAACAAAATTGCTTCTCCCTGCGGCAGCTGCACCTGCTGCGCTACCAAGAAGTCCTCTCCCAACGCCGTCCGCTCGACCAGCGTATTCGTGCGCCGTTCCCGGGCTTCTGCTCCGCCCACAATAAATCCTTGCACAAAGAGCAGGATGAAGAAGAACACTATGACCGTAAAAAGGAAGTCAAAGAGATCGTCCAGCATGGCTTTTTTGTTCATCTTAGATCTTCTCCTGCACACCCATCTCCAAGGTATCTTTGGTAAACTGCGTGCCGTCCCAGACCAGCACTGTCCGAGTAACATTAAAACGATCGGTCTTAAAGTAATTATTCGTAACGATGGTTTTGGCAGCGTTCTTCAACGTCAAGCCAAAATTAATCTCTTTACGGCTTTCCGTCGTATAACAGGAACTAAACTGTTCACCAGTAAACTTGTTCGCATCAATCACGTTGCTATACACCCGCCCGGTTTCCGCATCTTGATATGCCAGGCAATCCGCACTGTGCAAAAAACGGTATGCTAAAGCTTCCGCCTGCAACTTTGGCGGCACACTGGTCAGCGAGTTCAAATAGCCCGCCATGATACCGCCCACGGCCAAAGCGATCATCGTAATGACAACGCCAGCGATCATCCAATAAATACTTTTCCGCGCCACGTCAAAGGCGCTTTCACCCTTTTTATTCACGGCAACTCCACCCCTAAACGCTCTTCAGCAGTGCAAGCCCGGACAAAAAGGCTCTTCCCATTCTTCGCCAGGCAAAGCCGCTCTGCAGATTCCACAAAACCATCCAGCGTATAATCGCCGGGCAGCGGAAATTCTTGGGCAATTCTCTGGGCTTCCGCATCGCCTTCTGTAAAGACAATGACCTGGCCTCTGCTGGCTTCGGAACTAGCCGCAATGGTGTATGCAGAAAGATTTTGCGGATACGCAATGACGGCATCTCCCGATATGCCGCTCAAGATGCTCAGCATCATTTCGAGGTCCTGAGCGATGATTGTCTTGTGCACCCGCTCCGATTGCGCGAAATCTTTTGCGGCAAAAACCAGCAGAGCGCTGATGCCGAGAACGACCACCAGCTCAAAAATCATCATGACGATGCTGGCGCCTTTGGTGTTCATGTTCAGGAAAGCTCCTCAATGATGACTTTGCCCGCTTCTTTGGTGATGCGCAACGGAATTCTGCGGGGGTCGCTTTCTGAAGTTCTTAAGATACCCCAACTGCTGGAAAATTCAGCAGGAGCCGCAACCCTACACAGAGAATCTTCCCCACATGCCAGATGAACCGTTCCCACCAACTGATTAACGGGGGGGAGAGGAAAAGCTCCTATCTCTTCAAACCTTGTTTCGTCTTGTTCTCTTTCAACATTGCGACACAAACAAAGACACGCACTTCCAAGACATTGCGGTGGCGTGGAAAGATCATAACTGATGCCTACAATAGAACTCTCCGCTAAATAATCTATATTCGCCCATTCGGGAAGAGCCGCTAGTGCATCGCTGGAAAGAGCTGCTCCCTCTTGCTCCAAAGAAAAAATACTGATTGTCCCCGGCTTAAAAGCCGCAACAACCGTCTCTGCATCCATCTTCAGCACAAAAGTCCGCTGCTCTCCCTCGGCTGCTTCGGCAACATCTTTCACTTCATTGATCAGATCCCGAAAGCTGTCTTCTCCCTGCGGGCTCAGGCGGAAAAAGAATTTTGTCACAAAAGCACAGGCGGGAATGAAGATGATTATGGCCAGAACTACAGTGACGAGAAACTTCAGCATGATGGCTTTCTTGTTCATGTTTAAGAGGGAAAGATTATTAACTTTAGGAACCGGCTGCTTGTTCCGCAGGGCAGCCTTCATTCTCTTCTGTTCCGGCAACCGTTGGACAGCGGTCAAAGGCATTTTTTACACCGTCATCATCATCATCGTCTAATTGGCTGGTGATCACACCCACCCCTTTTTCGCCGCCCCCTTTGAACCAGAGCAGGACGACGATAACGACGACCATGACCACCGCTGCTGTAGCCAAAATCCACCATAATTCTGACATTCCTTTTTTGCTCTGCATGATTTTCACCTTCTTTTGTTTATGATATTTATCGGCCGGCGATGTCGGATTCGCAGCCGTATTGCTCATTGATGGCACTGAGCCGATTCAAGACAATAGTGCTTGTATCAGTATTAACACCTTCTGAAAAGAGGCCCAGTTCAGCTAAGGCGCTCTGAACAGAGTTCTGAATATCACCCAAAGCGCCACCCGTTGCTCCTTTTGCCACAAACACAATGCCATAGGCTTCTCCGGCAGCAATGTCACTACCCACGAGCACGTTGCCCGGCCCCCCATAGTTTTGGATATAGTCCAAGTACGTCGTGTCGGGCACTTGCGGATGCAGTTCGTTGCTCACATAGCGGAACATATCCCTTTTGGAAATCGGCCCTTCTTCGAGACCTTCCTGAGGAACTACCACAGAATAACAGAGGAAACAGGCGTTCTCAGAGCCTTCAAAACCCAGAACCCGAAGAGGATAAAATCCGCTCGAGACAACCTCATCATAACGGCCTTCACCGAACATCCACCAGCAACGGGCCATTGATCGAGCAAGCTGTTCTTTGACTTCCTCAGCAGTGCCGGAAATATCTTTATCCAAAGTTTTGCAGAGGAGGGGGAGAGTTTTCAGTTCCGCATCGCCCGTTTGCACAGCTAAGGCAGCTCGGGCCGCCAGGGACTCTTGGCAGACAATCTCGGCATCTTTCCCTTGAAACTTGCTAAAGCCCCGCTGGATAACACCGATAAGGATCAGGAGCGTGAGAGCTATGAGAATAATGGAAACTAGTTTATGTTCTAGCTGGGCTTTTTTGTTCAGGCTCTTTTTCTTTTTAGTTGGTTTCATGAGGCTTGTTCAATACGCCGTGGTAAATTGTCAACGAGCAGCAGATCATGATAGGGATCATCGCGATTGTTAGCAGCAGCGATTCTTCTGGCATCCATCTCATAGAACCAGTCGTAGCCTTCAATCTCATCAAGAGGCTCGAGATGGCAAGGGTCTGGTGGCGTGCTAAACTGAGGACAAGCATTTACCGCTGTCCAGGGTCTCGATATGGCCGAACAGTCACGGCCACCGCAACTTTCCCAGCGCTCCTCCTGCCGATTGTAGCGGTAGTACTCGGAATCGCGTCCAAACCAGCGATTGGCAATTTCTGCCCCATAATCCCCGGGCGTCATGCGATAGGGGAAATCCTGGCACAGAGGCAAAATATGGCGCTTTCCCTGCCAGGCTAAACTGCTCCCCTCATTGGAAGATTTAGAAGCAGAGATGAAATCATCGTCGATGCCCTCTGCAGCAAAATCTTGCTCGTCCACCGTTGGGAAAAAACAGAAGTGATAAAAGTCCGGGGTATAAAGCCAGCCGCCGTCGAGGAAGTTATTTAATTCTGTTACCGCCGTAGCAGTTGGTTCCCAGCGAATAATATTATTACCATCCTGTGCCCACGTGAAATAGAGAACATTGACAGGCGTGAATACTGCAGTGATATCAAACGTCGGCCGAGGGAGTTCAACCGGCGCATTCGGATTAATCGACCCAATAAAATTATTAAAAAAAGCTGCGGTGGTAGAACTGCCCGCAATCACACACGGGCGCACCCCTTCCAAAAAAAAAAAATCGTCAGGAATATCTTGTCGCCCACCAGCACCACCACGCACCAGAACTTCAGTTTGATCGTCAGAACGCTCATCTGACGTTCCCCCGTCATCAAATCGCATTTCCACGCTCACCTGTTGCGTATTTCCTTCACCGAGGGGCAGAAAGCCACTAAAAGGAGCCTCAGTTAAAGGAGGAGGGAACTGCCGATAATTGGCAAAACAGCCGTCAGTTAATCTATCAACTCCGCCGTAATTCGGATTAGCCCGTAAAGCGTAGCGATCACTTTCAGGAACGTGCTGCATCTCCGCAATTGTTTCCTGTAACTTTCCAAACGTCGCCTGATGCTCCGCGGGAATCGTCGGCACTTCTGCTTGAATCGGCTCTGCCCCAATGAAGCCC